>Ga0272440_1003816_pt1 | contig 11066 bp, 5 predicted proteins | sample SSMMMBAug17_FD_192440 | JGI IMG/M metagenome (GOLD analysis project Ga0272440, IMG submission 192440) | Marine sediment archaeal communities from Little Sippewissett salt marsh, Falmouth, MA, United States - SSM-MMB-Aug17 | ecosystem: Environmental > Aquatic > Marine > Wetlands > Sediment ... | reverse complement strand
CCGATCCGATATTATGATCCAAAATATCGCCATATTTGCCTGTGGTGTTGTCAGTAACACAGCGTCTCATGACAATACGCTTTCAAATATTCATGGCACATATCTTTCTCATTTCAGAGAAATCCCGCCATTTTATAATTCTGATGGCACGCAAGGCATTCAACTTTATGGCAGTAATAATGTTATTCGAGACAGTTATTTCGCTTATAGTGCAGGCACATTGATTGATCTTCAATCGTGGCAGGAAAAAAATGGTAATCAACTGATTGAAAACAATGTAATGCATGATATTGGATACGAAGGTAGCGGTGCAGCAATCAACGCTGCGAATGAAGATGGGCTGAACAAAAACCTGATCACACACAATACCATATTTACATCGGGTTTACGTATGATCGATCTTGGTCCTGGAAATGATGTTATGTACAATGATACCTATCAATCCCATTTACAATGCACCGATATTGGAACAATTTATGGGTGGGCCAGTGATGGCAAAAATTCCATTGTTGCCTATAATCTGGTGCATGATTCTTATGCTGAACATAATGGCAGTTTAAATAAATATGGCGCTCATGGTATTTATTTGGATGATGATACCTATAATTACAGCATTTATCGAAATATTACGTGGAACACGAGTTCCCCGGGAATTGCCATGATGGGAACCAATGGAACGGCTGTTGCTGATTACGATGAATTAAGTTCATCAAACCGAAAAATTTATAATAATACAGTGGATGGTGTTATTGCTGCTTACCTCAAAGACACTTATAATGGACTGCCCACCCATTTGATTGGAACTGAATTTAAAAATAATTATGCCCGTGTCTTATATGGATTTGAGCATAATGAATTACTTTTATCCAATAATTTTGAAGGTGATGGTCTTTTTATTGACCAGGACAATAGAAATTATGCATTAACGCCATATTCCCCATTAGTGGATAAAGGCACCGAACTGCCGCCTTACACTCAGGGGTTTACAGGATCTGCTCCGGATATCGGTGCACTTGAAATTACAGATAAAGCTTTTGTCGCAGGTGCTGTGATTAAAGAAAAGGATTTGGCGCAGCTTTCGGTAAATTGCTATCGAAAAGTTGACAACTTTCAGTGTCAGCTTGAAAACCTTCCTATTGGTAGAAAATTACCAGACAATTTTGAATTATATATTGGCAATGCCCGAAGTGATGCATGTTTTACGCAAATGAATTATCAAACCAATTTTGGGGTCGGTTTTTGTGATGTTTTAAACCCGAATTTATCAGGAGAACAGCCCATTACACTTAAATTTGGCGATAGTCCAATAACTGTTAATAAGGGATCAATTAATATTGAAGCCACAGCACTGGCTGTGAATTCAGTGACAGTAACCAATGATACTATAGCAGGGGGATATACCATAACCATAAGTGGCCAAAATTTTGATACATCACAGGAGTTTATGGCGATTTCACAAGAAATTGTCATCACAAATACTTCTGGAAAGCCTTTGTCTCAATATCAAATCCCGGTTGTTTTAAACACTCAGGAATTAATTAACAATAATAAAATGACGGCCAATTGTGGAGATATTCGTTTTTATAATCAATATGGTTTCATGCCCTATTGGATTGAAAGTGGGTGCAACAGCACCGAAACGCTTATCTGGGTTAAAATTCCCCACATACCAGAAAATGAATCAAGTATTCATTTAAGATATGGCAACTTGAATCTATCCTCACAAAGCAATCCGCAAGATACCTTTTATTATTTTGATGATTTTGAAGATGGTATCATAAAATCTTTTTATGACCTGACTGAAGGAGAAAGCATTACAATCACAGAAACTGGCGGTAAATTTCGGGTTTTCGGAACAACAAACAGTGAAACCAAATATGAAACGTTTGGTTTTTCATTTATGACCTGGGATGCACAGGCATTTAGATTTCCTTTGGAGGATTATATTATAGATTCAGAATTAACGATAATATCCGGAGCAGCTTGTTTCAAAGGTATTCTTGGAAGTGGAAATCTTTTTCTGTTCAACGACCCAAGTGGAGATCCTTTGGGAAAAGATATAGGTTATTGGAATATAAATTCATGGGCATTTATGGGAAAAAGTCGAATCAATACCGCTTTATTAACTGATAAAAAGATCAGTCTGTCATGTGAATATAATGAACCCCAGACAACGCTTCGTTTTTTTGAAGACTATGATTTCAATCAATCACTGGCAGAAAGATCTCTAGAATCACCATCCATTGGTCATTTTGAATATGGACCTGATTCAGTAGCAGATTTTGAAGCAACGTTTGATAATATCAAAATTCGTTCATTTGTTTTTCCGGCACCTATGATTTCATTTGGAGAGAAACAATATGCCATTGAGATTGCTAACCAGGCATGTGAGAATGTTCACGTTTTAGATGCAAGTACCATTCACTGCCATGTATCTGAAATGCCCTCTGGGATGATTAACATAAAAGTAACCAATCCTGATGGAGAATTCAGCTTGTTTGAATTTGATAATTAGAACATATTGATAATACCATTGTTGCTGCATATGGTCATGTTAATCCAGTCATATATGAAAGTTTCAATATTTTATATAAAATCAGTATATTCGTTTGCTATGGAAAAGAAAAGCATAAAATCATAGACGTCCCTTATACACTTCAGTCATATATGAAAGTTTTAATTTTTATATAAAATCAGTATATTCGTTTGCTATGGAAAAGAAAAGCATAAAATCATAGACGTCCCTTTTACACTTTTACATTTTACTCATTTGATTATGATATTTCAAATGGATCTAAGACATTTTCATCATCAGGAAATTCATTACAGGGTTTTATATCAGGATTCATTTCTTCCGAGTGTTGATAAAATTGTTGAATTGAAAGTTTGATTTCATCGACCAGAATATCTTTATCCACTTTACTTTGAAAAGATTTATCTTTTCTACTTTCTCTTTGAATAAATTTTTCAGCCAGTATTTTGGCAACATATTCCCAAAAATCAGGTCGGTCTTGAATAAAGGGAGCCATGTCTTGTTTTTGGATTTCATACAATTTGGTTTTTGAGGCTGCTATACTGGTATAATAACAATATTCACCTGTAAAAAGGCTCATTTCACCAAAATAACTGCCAACACCTATACGATCCCATTCAATCAGTTCACCATCGTCATTCGCAGACCATAAACTAATAACCCCTTCAACGACAACAAATAATGATGCATGCGCCTTTCCTTCTTTAGTAATGGTTTCTCCTGACTTTAATTCATGGGTAAGAATACGGTGACTCAAAAATGATTTTGCTTCAAAAATAATGGGTTGAAAAACATCCAATTTAGTGAGCATTTCTGAAGGATTATGGACATTTTCTTCTAAATAATCGAATGGAATCTTTTGATGGATCTGTATTTCCTTACGCTCAAGAATCGGTTCAATCCCCTCATTTCTTAAATGTTCATAAACTCGCGTCCAAACAGATTCATTATGAAGAAACTTTTTACCATAATCCCGAACACAAACAGAGATTAAGTAATTGGCTGCCCAAGGTTTACTGAGTTTGGTCATCCCTTCATTCAAGCCAAGATATCGAGTCGTTGGAGATGGGTCTCTTAAAACAGCATTCACAGACAAGGCTGCATCCAGAAGAATTTTTTTTACGCGTTCAGGGGGGTGTCTTTGATCAATATAAACAGTAAAATATTGCCAATAAGAATCATCTGGATAACTAAAATTATGAATAGCTGTCTCCGAGGCTTCACTATTGGGAATACTTAAAATACAACCATTTCTTGTTTTAAGACGTGTCGCACGCCAGGTAATATCAGTAACCACGCCTTCCTCAAAAGTACCGATAATGACCCAGTCTCCGGTTCTAAAAGGTCTGTCCAGATTAATAGCGATCCCAGCAAAAACATTGGAGATATTGACTTGAATAGCTAAACCGACAATCATGGCAAACATACCCGATGTTGCCAATAAACTGGTTAATTTTTGGTTGAAAACAAAAGCTACAATACCAAACATGGCTAAAATATAAATAATAGTGGCTAAAAAACGTCTTGCATTTTTGGGTATAGAACGGCCACTTCGTTCTTCAAGAGGTATCCATAAAAACCGCTCTGCAGCCAAATTAAGTAAATAGGCAGGTATAATCCACCAGAGGATATCAAATGTCATAATGATCAATCTTAAGTTATAACTGGATGTTTTTTCAACCAGCCAGTCAAACAATACAATTTCACTGGATAAAATGACCATTAATGCAAAAAAAGCATAGAAAAACCAAACATATGAATCAAATTTTTGAGAGGTTATATTTCGACTAATCAATGTAAATATCACCAGAAGCGCTATACTGATAAACATAACCTCATAAACGATAGATCTCGGAATAATGCCTCTTAAGCTGAACTCGCTCTTCATTATTCGAATACCTAAGTTAAAACGAGAGTATTTAAGTGATCCTCCGGAAGGATCCAGATATTCCGGGCTTCCTAATGCTGTTTTGCTTTCAATGTCCTGGAAAAACCAAACATTACTAATACTCCAATTAAGAGTGGGATTTAAAATTTTGGCTTGAATTAATTTTTGTGTAAGGGATTGTGAATGTATCAACCCCATTCCCAAAACATCAATGACATAAATGAGATTGTTTCTTGTCAATTCTCTATGACGAAAACTTACGCCAATAACATGTTGTCTGAAGGCAAAACTTCCAGGTAGATAATCTGCTTTGAACATACCCGATACTCTATATGCACGATAATTGATGCCATTAATGACTTTTTCTGAAACCGGTTTTTTTAATCGAATTGGTGTAACGGCATTTGAAAAGACAATATTTTCAGGCTTGATGTCTCCTTTATACCGAAACCATATGTAAAAATCCATTTTATAAGTCAGTTTATGCATGTCAAGTTCATCGATTTCAATAACTTCAATACCCGTATAAACCACATTGGTTTTATACATATAATGATTATCCACATGTAATACACGACCCGATTTTAATGCAGATTCTAAATTAATGATTTCATTTGCATTTGGAACGGATTTCAATTGAGTAAGCGCTGAAATTGAATTTTGAAATTTGTAAACGCCAATTGAAATGGGCTTAGGGGAGTCTCCTTTATCATCAAAGTAGTTAAATCCAGTAACACCAACAATAGCTTCGTTTGGATTGGTTAAACTGGCCATATAATCACGTACTTTTTGCCTGTCATCTTTTAATGTTTCAGGTCTTCCGGAAATATCGGCTTTTTTAATGGCCTCGCAGACAACCATTGCTGTGTCATATCCAAAAGCAGAAATCCAATCGGGTTCTTCGTTGTATTTATCACGATATCTATTTTTAAATAATTGAGCTTTTTCATTGGCTGTATCAAAAATAAGCGGTGATGTGGCAAATATGCCATCAGTATAGAAACCTGGCGAGGCTTTTTCTTCGGGATACATGTCAAATCCCTGGGAGAATTGTTTTGATGCCAAAGAGTCTGGCACAATAATGGGATTTTCAAATTTCATATCCCGCATGTACTTCACCAGTTTTATGCCCTCATCAGCATGGGTGGACATGAATATAATACAATTTTTCCAATTGCGCCTTTGCTTTTTTTTGTTATTGAGTCGGTTGACAATTGTTTTAAGCGATTGATCCAATGAATCGGATTTGGTATGAAACTCTTCTTTAAAGATGATTTTCATACCAATTTCTTTGGCGGTTTTTTCAAATATATCCGCCAGGTATGACCCATATGCCAAATCTTCGTGAATAATGGCAGCAGTGTTATGGCCCAAAACTTTCTTTGCATAATTGGCAAGAAATCGACCCTGTGATTTATCATTAAACAAGGCACGAAAATACCATTCACTGTCTGTCACTTTAATATTGGTAGCACCTGGTGTGATTGCTGGAATACCATGCGCTTTATAGACTTCTCCTGCATTTATAGAGCAGGAGCTATACCAATGACCTATGACTGCAATGACTTTATTTTGTTTAACAATCTCATCTGCTTTGGTACGCGCAATTGTTTTATCATTTTGATCATCGAAAACAGTCAAAACCACATGCTTGCCATCAATTCCTCCTTTTTGATTGAGTTCATCAAGGTAAAGGTTAATTCCTTTTAATACAGAACGTCCTTTGATGGCGCCTGACCCTGAAATAGGCCCAACCATTGCGATATGCAAGCTTTCATCTGTAGAAACAAATCGATTGTAATCGTACCAAATAAATGCGATCAGACAAATCGTTCCAATGATAAGCAAATATTTAATCGTTGATTTAATCATTCAGGATAATTCGAAAACAACTATAGATTAATAGAAAATGTTGCCGTTGTTCTTAGCTGTCGATGTCTTATATCTGAAAAGTTTTCATCGGTTTGCTAAACTTTTTTCTGAAAATCTAAAGTGTTGAACGTTGATAAATAATCATTCGAAAAACTAACCATATGAACGCTCATAATTATTTGTAAGCGCGTAAACTGTCTATGCAAAAACTATGTTCATGTTCAGGAAAAAATTTTATTTCGACTGTCCATTCAGAGATGAAAAAGCCGCGGGCTTCTGGATGGCATCGGTGTTAATAATGAAGTTAATACAAATGATTTAAATGCTTTTAAATTACAAAAAAGATGTATGAATTCTATCTAAAAGACAATGAGCGACTGTTTCTTTTGATGACAGAGGTATTGACTCTTCTTTACCGTCTTTGAAAAAAAACATCACTTTATTTGTGTCCGCCTGAAACCCTGTATCATCCTGCCCAACAATATTAGCAACGATCATATCAAGATTTTTTTTCGTCAATTTTTGCAGTGCATTTTTTTTCAAGTCCTGGGTTTCAGCAGCAAAACCAATCAGAATTTGACCTTTTTTTCTGTTGCCTAATTCCTTTAAGATATCAGGATTTTTTTTCAATGAAATGTGTAGATCATCGGTTTCCTTTTTTATTTTGTGTATTTCAGGTTTTTCAACGTGATAATCCGCAACTGCTGCTGCTTTAATAATAATATCCATTTGGGCTTGGTGATCAAATACAGCATTGGCCATTTCATTTGCTTTTTGAACACTAATTCTTCGAACACCAAAAGGAAACTCAAGGTTTGTAGGACCAGAAATTAATGTAACGTCAGCGCCTCTGCTGAAAGCAGCCCTGGCAATTTCATAGCCCATTTTTCCAGAAGATGGATTACTGATATATCTGACAGGATCAATATATTCTAAAGTTGGCCCAGCTGTAACCAAAACTTTTTTCCCGTGATAATCTTGAGGTGCTAATAGACGATGGATATATTCTACAATAACTGATGCTTCGGGCTGACGTCCAGCTCCGCTTGAACCACAGGCCAGTTCCCCAGATGCTGGTTGAAGAATTGACATTTTTCTTTTTTTTATGATTGATATGTTATCCTGAACCACGTTATTTTCCCACATTCGTGTATTCATTGATGGACTTAGTAAGGTTGGGGAATTAACAGCTAATAAAAAAGTGGTTAGCGCATCATCAGCAATGCCATGAGCGATTTTTGCCAGAACGTTCGCTGTTGTTGGAGCGACAACGACTGCATCAGCCATTTCAGCCCATTGAATATGATGAAATTTTGTATCAGATGTTGTATTAAATAATTCAACACATACCGGATTTCCAGAAATGGCTTCAAAAGTAATGGGCCCAACAAAGCGCGTCGCATTTTTGGTCATAATCACATAAACAGATGCCCCTGCTTTTTGAAGCTGCCGTACAAGTTCAACACTCTTATAACAAGCAATACCACCACTAACACCTAAAATAATAGTTTTATTTTTTAAATGGTACATAAGGTTCTTCCTGAAACTCGTTAAATGAGAATAATATTAACACTGAACAATCACATGTCGTAAACATTACAATACATGCAATGAATTACTATTGTTTCTTCTCACGTAGATAATCTGATTTAAATATGAAGAAAACGTTAGCAAGTCAGTCTGTGCTTTTGCAAGTCTTTGATTCATAATGTACGCTTCCAATTCCATGATGCTCATACCAGTGATATTCAACAATATCACCTTTTAATTGATCAATGATTCAGAAAAGCCATTTCCTTGTCCAATGCTGCCTGCACCTGCCTGAGAACCTGTTGGGGCAACCCATATAGCAACTTCAGAAGGCATAGAAAATCGGCCTTCTGTAATTGTGATGATGCACCATCGATTATCTTTTTGGAAAAGAAGCAAAGTTCGTGGTGACTTGAATGTACTTAACAATCGCCAATTATCTTTTACCATGTTATTTGCAAAAAAATTGATCATAGATGTCAGTTCGACACGACCCTTTAAGACCATTAAACCACAAGCATAACCACCCGTTCGATAAATGAATGAAGGGTCTTGAACAATTTTAAGTTCTTTGGGAATCAGAACATCTCCAAAATCATAATATAATGATGTGGGTTGACGAATGCCTGATTTAGGTTTAATTTTGGTCTCATTTTTTGAAAGTGCTGTCAAGCAACCGGTTACCAAAAGTGGAAAAATCATCAATGTGATGATCAAAAAATATTTGGGAATTCGGTTCCAACATTTCATCTGTGAGTTCTCCTTTTCTTATTGTATAGATAGATTCTCAACTGATCTTTTTCATTATTTGAAAATCTATGTTGTTATGACCGATTAAAATTTATAAAACAGGATTGCTGCAAAAAAAATGCCATAAAATCAGGCATCTGCATATTCCAATATTTCAAACCCTTCTCTTTTACAAACACAATCCATTTTTGCTTTATTGATATCTTCTTCAACCATTTCTTTTACCAGTGTTTTAAAGCTGATTTTAGCTTCCCACCCTAATTTCTTATTCGCTTTTTCAGGGTTTCCAAGAAGGGTCTCCACTTCAGTGGGACGAAAATATCGGGGATCAATTTCAACAACAACCATACCAGGTTTTAAATGGTCAATATGATTTGAAACAGACCTAACAATACCTTTTTCTTCAAGACCTTCTCCTTGCCATTGAATTTCAATACCCGCTATTTCAAAAGCATGTTCACAGAAATTTTTTACTGAATACTGATGTCCTGTTGCAATAACAAAATCATCGGGTTCATCATGTTGAAGTATCAACCATTGAGCGTAAACATAATCACGGGCATGCCCCCAATCTCTCAAACTGTTTAAATTTCCTAAGTATAAACACTTTTGAAGATTTAAGGCAATTCTCGCAACCGCGCGCGTAATTTTTCGCGTAACAAACGTTTCTCCACGAATAGGACTTTCATGATTGAACAATATTCCATTGGCTGTGAACATGTTGTATGCTTCACGATAGTTGACTGTTATCCAATAGCTATAAACTTTTGCAACGCCATAGGGACTTCGTGGATAAAATGGCGTTTTTTCATCTTGTGGAATGCATTGCACTTTACCAAACATTTCACTTGTGGAAGCCTGATAAAAACGCGACTGCTTTTCAAGCCCTAATATTCGAATGGCTTCAAGTATTCTAAGAGTACCCAAAGCATCTGCATTTGCCGTGTATTCAGGGGTTTCAAAAGAGACATGAACGTGACTCTGAGCAGCCAGATTGTATATTTCATTGGGTTTTATTTCCTGAATCACTCGGATCAAATTGGTTGAATCTGTTAAATCACCATAATGCATAAAAAAACGAACGTCATCTTCATGAAAGTCTCTATACAAATGATCTACTCGATGCGTATTAAATGATGATGATCGTCGTTTAATACCATGAACGGTGTATCCTTTTTGAAGCAAAAGTTCAGCAAGATATGCACCATCCTGGCCGGTTACGCCTGTAATCAAAGCTGTTTTCACGTATTAACCTTTCTGTTTTTCATGTTGAGTTAAATACCAATTGTAAGCCTGACGAATGCCATCTTTGATTGGGATTTGATACGACCAGCCAAACTGTTTCAATCGATTGACATCTAAGCATTTTTTTAACATTCCATCCGGTTTTTCAGTATCATACTCAATGCCACCATCAAATCCAATGATTTCTTTTATCATGTCTGCAAGCTCACGAATAGAAATTTCTTTACCTGTTCCGACATTTAAATGAGTAATCCCTTGTTCGTAAATTGTTTGAGCATTGATATTTTGCATAATATAAACAGAAGCATTCGCCATATCATCAACATGTAAGAATTCACGTTTTGCAATACCAGTTCCCCATAGGGTAACTATTTTTTTTTGATTAATTTTAGCCTCATAAAATTTTCGGATCAATGCAGGAAGTACATGCGATGTTTCCAGATTAAAATTATCACCTTGACCATATAGATTCGTTGGCATAATAGAGAAAAAATTATCTCCATATTGTCTATAATAAGAATGACACATGATAATTCCAGAAATTTTTGCAATAGCATATGCATCGTTTGTAGGCTCTAAATGACCCGTTAACAAGTATTCTTCTTTCATAGGTTGCTGACATTCTCTAGGATAAATACAGGAGCTGCCCAAAAATAGCAATTTTTTTACGCCGACTTCATGAGAGGAATGAATTAAATGGGTTTGTATCAGTAAATTTTGATAGATAAAGTCTGCCGGATATGTGCTGTTTGCCATAATACCACCAACTTTGGCAGCAGCATCAAATACATATTCAGGACGTTGCTCTTGAAAAAAGTTTAGCACTGCTTTTTGATCCAACAAATCCAGATCTTTTCGATCTCTTGTGATAATGTTTGTATAACCTTTTTCCTGTAGATGTCTATTAATCGCAGATCCCACCATTCCATTATGACCCGCAATAAAAATTTTTTGTGTTTTTTCCATAGTATATAGTATCCTGATATTCATTTGTTCATTATTGATAAATGTATCTTTCATACAAAGATTCAATATGGTCAACCATTTTTTGGGCACTATATTCATTAACTGTTTTCAGGGCTTCTTTTTTGATAGAAGCAGACAATAATTCATTTGAAAGAATTTGAATAACTGCATTGGCTATGGTTGCCGGTTGCGCAGGCGGTACGAGAAGACCATTTTTACCATGATTAATTATTTCTGCACTACCATCAATGGCTGTAGCAACAACAGGTACGCTGCTAGCCA
>Ga0272440_1003815_pt1 | contig 11067 bp, 11 predicted proteins | sample SSMMMBAug17_FD_192440 | JGI IMG/M metagenome (GOLD analysis project Ga0272440, IMG submission 192440) | Marine sediment archaeal communities from Little Sippewissett salt marsh, Falmouth, MA, United States - SSM-MMB-Aug17 | ecosystem: Environmental > Aquatic > Marine > Wetlands > Sediment ... | reverse complement strand
CTTCTCTATAATTTCTGGTTAAATCAAAACCTGCAACTTTTGAAATGCCATAAACTGATCTTGGATGAAAAGGTGTTTTTTCATTTTGCGGTACCTCTCGGACTTTCCCAAACATTTCACTTGAAGCCGCAAAATATATTTTTGCATTAGGAACAATATCATTTAAAGCTGATAATATGTAATGAGCCCCACTAATATTTGATTGAAGCGTGGAAAATTCATCTTCAAAACTGTAGGAAACAAAACTTTGCGCTGCAAGGTGATAAACTTCATCTGGTTTAACAAATGAAACAGCTTTGTAAATTGACGGATAGCTTTCAAGTGAGCCTGGAATTAATTCAATATCATTCAATATATGCACAATTCTACTCATCCTGTGTTGCTCATCTTCAAGAGCAACACGTCTTACAAAACCATATACCTTATAACCTTTTTGGAGCAATAGTTCAGCAAGATATGAACCGTCCTGTCCAGTTATTCCTGTAATAAATGCTTTTTTCATTTTATAATCACCTGTTAATTTGATAAACGAATTGTTCATAATTATAAAAACAGATTTCAACACAAATTCTAAGCCCATTTAATTTAAGTATATGGAATCTTAAATTTATTGACATAATATTTAATGACTTATACTTGCCTTTCTCAGATGAACTTCCACAGCTAAAATGACAGACAAAAATATTTTTATAATATGAATGATAACATTCAGCGCAAAAAGGTATTCTTATATAATTTAGGGGTAAATTTTTTATTGAAGTATTTCGATCAATATTCGTAAAATGAAAGAGCATGTACTCATAATTGCTATTTGTTATCATTAAATAGTCGTCTTTATTTTCTTTTTACAATCTTCATGCATATAAGCCTATACTGTAACTCTCAAGGAGTTACAACTTTTTTTATTTTTCCCCGTTAAATTTATATAATATATCACAAGATTAAACCGTTGTCAATCGTTGAGATATAAGATATAAGATATAAGATATAAGATATATAATAGTCATTATTTGTTTACCACATAAACTATTTTATAACCGTTTCAAAGCTATTCAAATTCAAAGGAGTTTCTCTCCAATTTTAGCTAATCTCACTAAAAAGTTTATTTTATATAGGATTCCAGCTACTTACACCTGGTGGATAGTGACAGTTTCCGAAAAACTGTCATGAAAGAATTAGATAAATTAGATACTATAGCATTTTTTAATTCTGTAATTGTGACAATTTTTTGCCTTTTAAGTAGAGATAACAAGCGTTAAGCAGGAAGAGATATTGCCTGCATCGTTCTAAAAAATTACACCGATCCACAGCAAAGAAAACTTATTACCGTCTGACAACATAAAAGGACTTTTATGAGAGTTCCTGGTGTCTGTAGCTTGAAATCCAACTGTCCACAGAACAGCACTTCAGGACTATTTAGCCTCTGACAGTCACCTGCATCGTCAACAGCAGTTCGTTTTACGACTACTATGACTTCATCTGAAAAACCTTTGCCCATAAATGCCACAGTACTTATAAAATTTATCTGATTTTATTTTTTTTTTTTGTAAAAATGCTTGACTTATTAGGTTAGTGTGATACTAAAATTAAATTCTTTTTGATGAGTATTATAAAAACATTAACATTATACATCATTAACTTGATTTATATTAATAACCTAATGAATTTTATTATTAAAATTGGGAATTTGTTGTGACCCCGAGGGCATTGCTATATTCCAAGGCAATAATTATTTGATAAATCTATAAGTTTTTATCTAAAAAAAGCATATAATTTAAAATAATTATGAATAATTGATGATTTTTTATGGTGATTTTAAATATTGATGCTTTAGAGATTAGCACATTTCGATCAAGTATAGATATTCAACTACTCACTGGCACATTACCAAAAAGACCAGTGCCACCGTTCATTAATACTGACAAATCGTTGATTGGTTCATCATTGAAAATAGTGCTTTTATGGGAAAAACAATTAGAATACTTATTTGGATTATATATACCAAACAAAATCGGGGATATTTTAGTATGACAATTAAAGCCGGAATTATTGGACTTGGAGTTGGAGAACAACATATTTTCGGATATAATAAGCACCCTGAATGTGAAGTTGTTGCATTATGTGATTTCTCCCCCTCTAAAATAAAAGATGTAAAGTCAAGGCATCCTGATATTAAAATTGTTAATGATGCAAAAAAAATTTTAGAAGATCCCCAAATAAGTGTTGTTTCAATTGCCAGTTATGATAACTTTCATTACGAGCAAATACTCATGGCTTTAGATAATGGAAAGCATGTTTTTGTTGAAAAACCTTTGTGCTTATTCGAAGAAGAAGCACAAAAAATACGTGAAAAATTAGATAATACAAAGCTAAATTTGTCCAGTAATTTAATTTTACGCTTATCACCCAGATTTCAATATGTAAAAACAATGCTTGAGCAAAAGCAGCTCGGCGATGTTTATTATCTTGAAAGTGATTACCTGTACGGTAGACTTCACAAATTGACAGCCGGGTGGCGAGGAGAAATTGATTTTTACTCAGTAGTATATGGTGGTGGCGTACATATGGTTGATCTCCTTTTATGGCTGACAAATGACACTGTTGATGAAGTTACTTCATATGGAAACAAAATTTGTACGCGAAATACTCCTTATGAGTTTAACGATATGGTAGTCAGTATCCTGCGATTTAAAAATGGCGCCATTGCAAAAGTTACCTGCAATTTTGGTTGTGTCAAACCCCATTTTCATTCATTATCAATTTATGGAACAAAAGCGACTTTTGTCAACGGCCCTGAATTTGGTGAATTATTCAAAAAAAGAGAGAAAAATTATCAACCAGAAAAAATTATACAAGCATATCCAGGAATTGAAAAGGGTGATTTAATTTTTAGTTTTATTGAATCTATTCTTAAAAATAAGCGTGCTGGGGTTTGTGAAGAAGATGTTTTTAAAGCAATGTCTGTTTGTTTTGCGATTGAAAAATCAGTAAAAACTCAGAATAAAGTAAAAGTACATTATATTTAGATTCAGGAGGATTTATGCGAAATATTCCATTTGGACGTCCGATAATTATGGATGAAGAAAAAAATGCTGTTCTGGAAGTCTTAAGCGGTCATATATTAACTCATGGCCCAAAAGTTAAAGAATTTGAAAGTCAATTCTCGAAATTTATTGGTGGTGAAAATTCTCTTGCTGTAGCTTCGTGTACAGCTGGTTTACATCTCGCCTATTTTTACCTGGGTATAGGCCCTGGAGATGAGGTCATTGTACCTGCCCAAACTCACACTGCAACAGCTCATTCTGTTGAATTTTGTGGTGCCAAGCCTGTTTTTGTTGATTCTGAATTAAATACAGGTAATATAAATATTGACCTTATTGAAGATGCTATTACCGAAAGAACCAAAGCTATTTCAGTTGTTCATTTTCTTGGAATTCCTGTTAGAATGGATTTAATAACAAGCATTGCAAAAAAATATAATCTATTTGTTGTTGAAGACTGTGCCCTTGCAATCGGTAGTTACTTTAACAATATTCATGCAGGGCTTCATGGTGATGTTGGATGCTTCTCTTTTTATCCGGTAAAACATATGACAACGGCTGAAGGTGGGATGTTTGTAACAAAACATTCTCACATTGCGGAAATTGTTAGCAAACAACGCGCTTTTGGAATAGACAGACAAATTTCGGAAAGAAAAATTCCAGGTATTTATGATATTGATATGTTAGGGTTTAACTACCGTATGAGTGAACTTCAAGCTGCTATTGGTGTTGAGCAGCTTAAACGTGTAGAAACTTTTTTAAAAAAACGTTTGGAAAATTTTACAAATCTCGCCAACAATCTTAAGGCAATCGATAAAATAAAGATTATTCAGTCCGATGATAATGCATGCAAAAACAGTCATTATTGCCTTTCTGTTATATTGCAAGATGAACTGTCTGAAAGAAGAGTTGAAATTATCAATAAACTAAAGGAAAATGGTGTCGGGACAAGTGTTTATTATCCAAAACCTGTTCCTTTAATGAAATATTATAGTCAAAAATATGGTTATAAAGATGGTATGTTTCCAAATGCATCTTTGATCAGTGATTCATCCATTGCTCTTCCTGTTGGACCACATCTTGGAACGGAAGATATGGCTTACATTTCTGAAGTGTTCTATAAAATATTATAATTTTTAGAATTTTAGGAGAAAATTCATGGATAGATTAAAAAATAAAGCAATTGTCCTTGTTGGTGGTGCTGGATTTATTGGTCACAATCTTGCTATCAGGCTCAAAAAATTAGGTGCTGAAGTTACAATCTTGGATAGCTTAATGGTAAATAATTATTATCATTATTTAAAGTTGAAACATGAAAAAGGTGTGGATGTTTATATAAAGATGATTGAACAACGTCTTCATTTGCTAAAACAAAATGGTATCAAAGTTATTGAAGTGGATGCACGTGATTATAAGTTTATTAATTATCTTTTATGCAACATTCCATGCAATACACTGGTTCATCTGGCCGCAGTAGCTCATGCGGATAAATCTAATAAAGATCCTTATAGTACATTTGATCACAGTCTGCGAACATTGGAAAATACTCTGGATACAGCCAGAACATCACATAATAATATTGATCATTTTGTATATTTATCTTCAAGTATGATTTATGGAAATTTTACACATGGAAAAGTTACAGAAGAAACTCAATGTGCTCCCTTGGGTATCTATGGTAACCTTAAATTTTGTGCAGAACAAATTGTTAAAGCCTATCAACAGGCTTTTGGACTTGATTACACAATAGTCAGACCTTCAGCTCTTTATGGAGAGCGATGTGTCAGTAGGAGAGTGGGACAAATTTTTATTGAGGAAGCCTTAAAAGGGAATCCCATCAACATAACCGGGGATGGCTCAAGCAGTCTTGACTTTACTTATGTGGACGATTTTGTCTCAGGAATGATTAATGTTATTGAAAATGATGCATCAAGAAACCAAACGTTTAACCTTACCTATGGTGAATCCAGAACCATTGGCCAAATGGCTGATATTATAAAGCATACTTTTAAGCATGTGGCCATAAATTATATCCCCAAAGATAAATTGACTCCTGACAGAGGAACATTGGATGTTCAAAAAGCTAAAGATTTACTTGGCTATTCGCCACAGAATCCTCTGGAAAAAGGATATCCTAAATATATAGAATGGTATAAAAAAGAATGGAAAAATTTCAATTTTTAACTCTGGATAAATGGCTTGCTGACATTATGAAAATGAATGTTTTCTCCATGGATCTTGAGAAAGCATTACAATATCCACTTGATAATATATCAAAAGAGCGTTTTAAAAACTTATTATCAGAAAACCGTTCTTTTATATTTTGCAAAGTTCCTACGTCAAATACTGAGGCTGTTGCTCAACTTGAAAATATCGGTTTCCACCTTGTTGATTCAAATGTTCAAATGAAAAGACAAGTAGTTTTGAAAAAAGATATCAAGATAAATGCCAGGCTTGCCACAGCCGAAGATAGAAAACGTGTGGTGGAGATAGCAAAAAATAATTTTGTTTTTTCACGATTTCATTTGGACCCCTTTATTAAAAATAGTATTGCAAATACTGTAAAAGAAAAATGGGTGGATAATTTTTTCAATGGAATGCGCGGCGATTATCTTGTTGTAAAAGAAATAAATTCAACTGTAATTGGCTTTATTCTTGCTATCAAAAAGCCAGGCAAATGTGTTGTTGATTTAATTGCTGTGGATTCAAAATATAGAAAAATGAATGCCGCTTCTGATATGATATATTATCTTGAAACTCTTTGTGAAAAAGAAACAACTATGATAACAGGAACTCAAATTGCAAATATTCCCTCAATTAGACTGTATGAAAGTGTTGGTTTTAAAGTCGACCAATCCTTTTATATTTTTCATTATCATTCGTGATTTTTATTGAAAAAATGAATTTATGAAAATTATTATTTTTACAACCAGAACAAAACATCATTCTTACTTCATTCAAAAAATATATAACAATTTTGATATTGAACAAATTATATATGAAAAACAACAACTAAGCATTCCTTATAAAACCGGTCCTTTTTTTGAAACTGAAGAAAATGAATATGAAGAACGTTTTTTTGAAATATCTTTTGATGGATGCTCAAAAAATATTCCCCAAGCTCTTGAAAAAAGATCTGTTGATTTTTACAATGTCAATCAAACTGGTGTCAAAGAATTTCTTGAAGCATTGCAGCCAGATTTGATTTGGGTGTACGGAACAGGCCGAATTCATCCCCATATTATCAGTACTCCAAAATGGGGGATGGTAAATCTTCATGGTGGAATTTCTCAAAAATATAGGGGACTTGACTCAACTTTATGGGCCATGTATAATAATGATTTTAATTCAATTGGCTTAACTGTTCATTACGTTGCACCTGAACTGGATACCGGTGAAATTTTATCGCAGCAAAAAATGGATATCTTAGCGTCAGATGAAATTTTTCATTTTCGACACAAGATGACTTTGATGGCAACAGAACATTCTCTTAATCTCTTAAAAAAATTTAATCAAAACAATGGTCCTTTATCAGCTATACCTCAAAAGCCGGGCGAATATTACAGCGCAATGCCCATTGAAAAAAAACAGAAGTCATTGAAAAACTTTATAAATTATAAAAATAAACTATAAAAAAATGTTAAAAAAAATTGATATAAAAAAAAATGCTATAATTTTGCTATACCATGGCGTAACCGCAAGCTACTATAGCGATATAAAAAACTATTCAGGTAAACATATTCACAAAGATGTGTTTGAAGAACAGATGAACATACTCGCAGCAAAATGTAATCCGGTTTCTTTAAGAGTTCTTTCAAAGATGTTAGTGAATGGTAAAGAAATACCTCAAAGAACAGTTGCTGTTACTTTTGATGACTGTTTTCAAAATTTATATCATAATGCATATCCAGTATTAAAACGATATAATATACCTGCTACTTTTTTTATCACTGCTGGTTATGTTGAAACTAACCGTATTATTTGGGCAGATATTCTTGAAATGAAAATTGCAGATTGCAAAGAAAAAGTTATGGATTTTGATTTCCTTGATTATACCAAAAAATATATCATAGAAACTAAGCAAGATAAAATTTCAGCCCTTCTTGATATCAAATCATATCTAAAAAATATTGATGATGAAAAAAAACAAAAAATAATGGAGTTATTTAATGAAAATTTTAAAAATTCAGAACTAAATTCAAATACCGACTTGTATTTAAATTTGAATTGGGATCAACTTAAAGAAATGGATTGCAACAGCCTTTTTGAAATAGGCGCACATACAGTCAATCATGTTATATTATCTTTTGTAGATATAAAAAATGCAAAAAAAGAGATCATTGATTCAAAAATAATACTTGAAAATAAACTAGAACATCCCATAGATTTATTCTCATATCCTGAGGGACAGGAAAACCATTACAATGATGAAATTATTCAAATTTTAAAAGATAATGAATTCATTTGTTCACCAAGTGCAATTTGGGGAGACAATTCCCTGGGCGCTGATCCATTTCATTTAAAACGAATTATGGTGGGATTTAACAATATTGAATTTCCATATTTTTAAAAAACTTTAATTAGATATAAAAAAGGAGGATACATTTTGAGGGACAACTTGAAAGCAATGATTAAATTTTTTGTGCCAAGAATAGTTCAAGTGAAAAATAATGAAAACAATAATCCAAGAAAAGCAACAGAACAAGATGACTTGGTTGAAAAAGCTATTTCATGGTGGAAAAACGACGAATATACAAAAGTACAAAAATTTAAAAATTTGAGATGGTTAGGACTAACCTTTTTTAGAATTCCATACTATGAGACTGTAAAAGGAATTTATTTTAAACCTGCTATAGATTTGGTAAAGATAGTAAAAAAAATGCAAAAAGACAAAATAATTCCTTCTCTTGATAAAAATTCAAAAATTTTTGAATCAGGTTGCAATGTGGGAAGAAATCTTTATTATCTTCAAAAAGCTTTTAATTGTGAAGTTGTAGGAATTGATATATCTCAACAAGCAATTGATATCGCTAAAAATAAAATCTGGAAAAATAGAGAAAAATATGAATTTCATATTGGAAATGTTTTGACGACTGACTTTTTTGATCAATTCACTGATAATTATTTTGATTTAGTATTTACGAGGTGGCATTTGATTCATATCCCTTTATCAGCCGAGAAAAAAAAGTATGTAGAATCTCTAAAAAGAATAAGTAAAATATTGGTTTTGTTAGAACCAGTCAGACAAAATTGTAATGAAGTTGAACTATATCAAGATGGGCGATATACACTTTCCTGGGATGACTGGGTCTCTGAGTATAACCTTAAGGAATATAAATCTAACCTTTTGACTAAAAGAAAAGATAACACAAAAGCATTTTACTTTCTCAGTTAATAATAAAATTTGTAATACATAGATACACACGAATGAATTAAAAGGTAATATTAATCTGTATAATTTTATTTGAACTATTTTTAGTTATTTGTCTAATTGGGGGTAAATTGAAAATACAAAATTTTGATATCGAAAAAAAAGTGATGGTCATTGCTGAAATCGGCAACAATCATGAAGGCGATTTTAATATTGCCAAAGACATGGTAAAAATGGCCGCAGATTCCGGTGCTGATGCGGTAAAATTTCAGACATTTTGTGTGGATCGTTATGTTACATCAAAAGATAAAAGCAGGTTTGAGCAGTTAAAAAAGTATGAATTAACATATGAACAATTTGAGATTTTGGCGCACACTGCCAAAAAAAATGGTTTAATATTTCTTTCCACTCCTTTTGATATTGAAAGTGCAGATGCATTAGATTCTTTTGTGCCGGCATACAAGATATCTTCTGGAGATAACACTTTTTGGCCATTAATTAAGCATGTTGCAAATAAAGGGAAACCAGTTATTTTATCTACAGGTCTCACAAGGATAAAAGAACTGGAAAAGGCAGTATCTATTATAAGTGAAAATTCTACAATTACTGATATAAAAAAAGCATTAATACTCCTTCACTGTATCTCTGCCTACCCTGCTTATAGCAGTGATTTAAACCTGCTGGCCATAAAGTATCTACGGGATCATTTTGGTATTTTAACCGGATATTCTGATCATTCTATGGAAACAAACAGCTGTGTTGCAGCAGTAGCAGTAGGTGCTAGAATAATTGAAAAACATTTTACCTATAAAAAAGAGGGACAGACATTTAAAGATCATTTATTATCAGCAGACCCTAATGAATTGAAAGAAATGGTAATTCAAATACGAGCTATGGAAGAAATGTTAGGCCATTATCAAAAGGAGCCAGTAAAATCAGAAGAACCTCTCTTTGTAGCAGCAAGACGTAGTATAGCTGCTAAAAAAGATTTAATTTCAGGCATGGTTGTTAGCGCGGATGACATTACCTGGGTTAGACCCGGAGAAGGTATAAAGCCAGGCGATGAACAACTGGTTATAGGAAAAAAATTGAAAAGAAATATTAAAAGCGGAATAATTTTTTCTTTAGAGGATTTTGAATAAATGCCAGAATTATTAATAAAAAAAAATGTTATTTGCAACGATAATCTCCTGCCAAAAGATAATATGAAATCAATCTTTGGCGACTCTATAAAAGTTGACTTTATTGAACCAGAATATGATCTTCTTTATAACTGCATTGAAAAGTATGACGCTTATTTTGCATCAGCCAGTATTAAAACAGATAGAAAATTACTTGAAAAAGCCAAACGTCTTAAAGTGATTGCAACCCCTAGCACTGGGACTGATCACATTGACCGAAAATTTGCAGAAGAAAAGGAAATATCGATTATTGATATTGCCAAGGAATATGATTTACTTGATTCATTTTCTGCCACCGCAGAAATGTCCTGGTGTCTTTTGCTATCTCTGATAAGAAATTTGCCTTCAGCCTTTGATGAAGCAAAAAATGGACATTGGGCACGACAAAAATATTCAGGCCGTCAAGTTCTTGGAAAAACCATTGGAATATTGGGTTATGGACGCTTAGGTAAAATGATGGCTCAAATAGCTTTGGGATTCCGTATGAATGTCATTGCTTGCGATATAAATCCTATAGAAGCTCCAGGTGTTAAACCTGTTGATTTTGATACACTACTTAGAGAATCGGACATAATTACAATACATGTCCATCTTTCAGATGAAACCAGAAATATGTTTTCAGATGAAACTTTTTCAAAGATGAAAGATGGCGCTATAATTATAAATACTAGCAGAGGGGCAATTATTGATGAGCAGGCCCTTTTAAAATCACTTAAGTCCGGAAAGATTGGTGGTGCAGGCCTTGATGTCATTCATGGAGAATGGGATACTGATTTAAAAAATCACCCATTAATTCAGTATGCAAATGCACATACCAATTTAATTATCTCCCCACATATTGGCGGATCAACAACTGAATCCATTGAAGGTGCCCGAATATTCACTGCCAAAAAACTTGCTAACTATTTAAAAAAGGAGAAAGAATTATGATTATCGCAGTAATTCCTGTAAAAAAAGATTCTTCCAGACTCCCAAATAAAAATATGAGTCTGATTAATGGAAAACCTATGCTTTATTATTCTCTAAAAGCTGCAAAAGAATGTTCATTAATTGACAAAGTTTATGTCTCAACAGATTCTGATGAAATTGAAGCATATGCAAAACAAAATGATGCAGAAGTTATCAGGCGAGGACAAGATCTTTGCGGTGACGTCCCAATTGTTAAAGTATATGAACATGCTATAAATATGATAAATGATCCTGGTGTTAAATATGTTGTGGGAATTCAGGCAGATCATCCGGATAGAAAACTTGATTTGGAAGATGCCATTAACTATATTTTGGATAAAAAATTTGATGAAGTCATTACTGTGGATGGAAAAGGAACTATCAATGGATCTTTGAAAATAATGGATGCTAAGTCACTGATTAATGGCAAAATAGGAGCTGTGGGAACAATGATGGATGATTGTACAAATGTTCATTATATTGATGATCTTAAAGCCGCAGAATCAAACATTGTTCAAAGGGAAAA
>Ga0272440_1003814_pt1 | contig 11069 bp, 9 predicted proteins | sample SSMMMBAug17_FD_192440 | JGI IMG/M metagenome (GOLD analysis project Ga0272440, IMG submission 192440) | Marine sediment archaeal communities from Little Sippewissett salt marsh, Falmouth, MA, United States - SSM-MMB-Aug17 | ecosystem: Environmental > Aquatic > Marine > Wetlands > Sediment ... | reverse complement strand
CCATATTAGATGAACTTTTAAATCATGGACCGCATGCGACGATTTTCTATACGATCTCATAAATCATATTATACTAAAAGTTTTGGACTAAAGTCCATAGTTTTGACTAACAATTGGGACAATAAATTTGGAGCTTGAAAATTTTCTGGGCTTAAAGATTATGAGGTTTATGCCTGATATTTAAGTTTGAAAATTCCAAAAAAGTGTTAACTACTTTTGGGGGCATATGAAGGATGCCCAAAAATCTAAGTTAACTTTCAAAATTTCAGGAGTTAAGCAAAATATATGTTGGGTTTACGTTATGTGAATGATAAAAAATGTATACTTAAACTGAACAATCTTCAGTTTAAGATGAAAAAACAAATTGAACAGAAAGTAAAGCAACAGGTTTATGTCTTTGAAAAAGTACCCTGTGCTGTCTGTGGTGGACATAGACATAAGTTATTGGCAGAAAAAGATAGGTATGGTCTTTACATGTCAGTGGTGATTTGTGAAGATTGTGGCCTGATACAGACAAATCCTCGAATGACCCAATGTGCTTATAACGAATTCTATAACTCTGAATATCGAAAACTTTATGTGGGGATTGAAGAACCTGACAACAGATTTTTTCAAGCTCAATACAAAAAAGGGCGTCGAATATCTGAGTGGATAAGAAAAAATAATTTTAAGAAAAATTTTGAGCAAATGTTTGTATTGGAAATCGGGTGCGGTGCAGGTGGTCTTTTAAAGTATTTCAAAGATATGGGATGCCGAGTAAAAGGTATTGACTTGGGATCTTCTTATATAGAATATGGTCAAAAACATTATAATTTGGATATATCCGTTGGAACGATAGATACCCTATACCTCCATGAGGAACCTGATTTAATAATTTATTCTCATGTTCTTGAGCATATTTTGTCACCTAATGAAGAGTTAAAAAAAATTTATAATATATTGTCAGATAGAGGATTATTATATATAGAAGTTCCCGGTGTCAAAAATTTAATGAATAGCTATGAAATGGACTTTCTTAGACTATTACAAAATGCACACACATTTCATTTTACTTTAAAAACTTTAATTAATTTACTTAAAAAGAATGATTTTGAATTTTTGCAAGGCAATGAAATAATTTACAGTGTTTTTAAAAAGGCAAAGGCTGTTAAAAAAACATCTAAAAAGATAGAGAATGATTTTTCAGATGCAATGGCATATTTACAGAGGCTTGAATTTTATAGAAAATTCTTTCCTTTTCCTCCTTACAAAATAAGCTCTCTAACAAAATCTATTATTATAAAATTTTTAGAAAAAATTGGTATGTTTGATTCTGCTCGTGACTTATACCAAAAATTAAAAAAGCTTAAACAAAACAAATAATGTATTTGAAATCAAATCAGAATTCAAAGATACTGAAGATTAAATGAAAAATAACGCAAAACTGTTTTTTAAAATAACAAAATATCCCTTACGATCCTGGAAAAGACTTGGCGGACTCGGAGTATCGCAAATAATTGTAGTTCTTTCAGGGATAGTCAATAGCATAATATGGGCGCGTTTCATCAGCAAGGAAACGTATGGACAATATCAACTCATTTTATCATTTGTGTCTATTGCAAGCTCCTTTGCTTTCACGGGTCTGGCACAAAGCTTATCAATTTCTGCTGCGAAAAATTTTGATGGAAACTTTATAGATATCGTAAAATTAAAAATCAAAATTTCTATCTTACTTGCAATTTTTTTATTCATTTTTTCATTATACTATAAAAACAACGATCCAGATGTTGCAAATGGGATTTTATTTATGGCTGCTTTATTTCCATTACTCCAATTGAAAAATGTCAGACAGGCATGGTTTAATGGGAAAGGTTGGTTTAGATGGTTAATTGGCAGCAATATTTTTTTTTCCTTAATTGCTGTCATAACACTGGTGCTTGCAGTCCTGTTAAAAACGACATCCTTGAATGATCTGATATTTTGGAGACAAGGAGTTGTTTCTGTTTTAATCTGCATATTGCTTATAATAATGATGCGTTGGCGAACGAATACCTTAAAAGATAATGCCATTATTACATTTGGTTTACATACGTCTGCCGCAACGTTGTTTGCATGTCTGATCAGTACTGATAAATACTTCATTCATCGATATGTGTCAACTGCCGACGTAGCTGTCTATTCAGTAGCATTAATTTTTCCAAATCAGCTTAAAGCGTTATTTTCCATATTTAATCAAATATTCATACCCAAATTGACATCAGCGAATAATATCAATGAAGCCTGGATGTATTTAAAACCCAAATTATTATTGCTGATAATTCTTTTCGTTCTTATTGGCATTATAGGGTTTGTTCTCTTTCCGATCATTATCCCTTTTTTATTTTCAGAAAAGTATATTGATGCCATTCCTTATTCTAAAACATTGTGGCTTTTTTTTTCAATGACTGCTCCTTTAACATATTTCTCAACTGCCCTAAGAGCACAGCAAAAAACAGTATTTGTTTATTCAATTTCAATTTTGCATCCATTATTGCTTTTTATATTATATTATCAATTGATTAGTTATGGTGTATGGGGGATCGTGAATGCTAAAATTATTATGTATTTTATTGTCTCACTGTTATATGCATCATTTTTCTTTATTTATCTTAAGCGTGAACAAAAGAATTGAAAAATTTTTTTATGTGTGAAATACTAATATTATTTTAATATTAAATAAAGAATGCTTTCATTTTTCTTATTTAAGTTAAAGATGTAAATAAAAAAGGAGTTCAAATGAAAAAAGCATTGATTATTGGGTCCGAGGGAAATATTGGCAAACCTTTAGTGCTATATCTAAAAAAATTGGATTACGACATTCTTGAGATTGATATAAAACAAGGTTGGCGGCCCAATTATCTAGTAGCAGATATTACAAACCCAATAGACTTGTTACCAGCGTTTTTGGATTTTAAGCCAGATATAGTGTACTGTTTATCCGCTATGGTTAGTCGTGTTACTTGCGAACAGGCAGGTGGTCTGGCTGTTTCTACAAACTTACTTGGGGTTCAAAATATAGTTGAATTATGCAAAAGAGTCGATGCCATGCTAGTCTTTTTCTCAACTTCAGAGGTTTATGGGCCTGAATGTGAAGTTATGTCTGAAGATCTATCTGATCCCTGTCCAAATAATAGATATGGTTTAACAAAATTGCTCGGAGAGAAACTCGTGGAATATGAAGTAAAACATCATGGTTTACGTGCAGTCACCTTGAGACCCTTTATGATGTATGATGAGAACGAAGAATTGGGGGATCATCGGTCTGCGATGATAAGATTTGTATATAACCTATCTAAAGGTGAAGAAATTCAAGTTCACGAATCAAGTGAAAGAGCCTGGTTGCATGCATCTGATGCTGTCCGCGCTATTGAGGCTGCTGGACATCTTGAAAAGTATTCTGTCATAAACATAGGACATGATGATTTTCGAACTATATTGGAATTGGCAGAGTTAATTTGTAAAAATCTTAATGTGTCAACGAATTTAATTAAAATAATGAAACTCCCTCAAAGGATGACATTAAAAAAACGACCAACCATTGATAAAATGAAACAAATTCTGAATGTTACTCCTCTTGTTGGTTTTGAGGAAGGTGTAAAATTAGTTTGTGATAAAATAAGACAAAGAGCTTCGTTAATATGAATTCAGAAATCATTAAAAACATCAGTATACCGAAAAGTGCTTCTATTCGAACAGCATTAAACGCTATTGATACCGGCGCACTGGGTGTTGCGTTGATTATAAATGAAGATTTTTCGTTTTACAGACTTATCACTGATGGCGACATCAGGCGGGCATTATTGCAAGGCAATGGTCTTGAAACTTCTGTTCAACGAATAAAATGCCCTGAATCTGTAACAGCAAATGAAAGGACTTCATCTGAAGAAATCTCTCAATTACTCAATGAAAAAATTCGCTGCATACCAATTCTTGACAACAATCATCATGTGGTTGATTTATATATTCATGATAAACGCTCAAATTTGCCGGTTATGGAACCACAAATAGGATCAACAGAATTACAATATATATCAGAATGTATTTTAACAGGGTGGGTATCTTCAACAGGAAAATTTGTAACAGAATTTGAATCAATGTTTGCTGATTTTTGTGGGGCAAAATATGCTGTTGCAACAAGTAATGGTACAACAGCGCTACATCTTGCATTGCTTTCCTTGAATATTGGAAAAGGCGATGAAGTTATTGTTCCGACTCTTACCTTTATTGCAACAGCGAATGCTGTTACTTATACTGGAGCAAAGCCAGTTTTTATAGACTGTAACCCAAAAGATTGGACCATCGATACTGACAAAATCGAAGAAAAAATTACCCCCAAAACAAAAGCCATTATACCGGTTCATTTGTATGGTCAACCTGCACATATGGATAAAATACATGAGATTGCAACAAAATACAAATTAGCTGTAATTGAGGATGCCGCTCAAGCACATGGTGCATTATACAAAACATTTAGAGTTGGATTAATCAATTCCACAGATATTGGGTGCTTTAGTTTTTTTGGAAATAAAATAGTTACGACTGGAGAAGGAGGAATGGTTGTCACCAACCAAGAGAACTTAAAAGAAAAAATTCAAATTTTGCGTGATCATGGGATGTCAAAAGATCAACGTTATTTTCATAAAGTCCTTGGTTATAATTATCGTATGACAAATATGCAGGCTGCAATTGGTGTGGCACAAATGGAAAAAATTGACACGATTCTTCAACAGAAACAAATTCTTGCAAATCAATACAAAAAGGCTTTGGAAAATATTCCAGGATTAACACTTCCGATTGAAAAATCTTATTCAAAAAGTGTTTGTTGGCTTTATTCTATTTTAGTGGATAAGTCTGAATTTGGTATTGATCGTGATAATCTTATGGATGTTTTGAAAAAAAACAATATTGATACAAGGCCTCTTTTCATCCCTGTGCATCAACAACCGATCTATAACACCGGTCAATCACTACCCGTTGCAGAGCGGATATCTTCATCCGGTTTGAGCCTTCCTTCTTCTATAAATCTCAGTGAAAATGACATTAATTATGTTGCAACGGTAATAGCTGAGCAATGCCCGCATATGAAAAGATTGTAATTATTTAGCGGAGTATAATTTTGAAGTCAATAGGTCTTATACCTGCTCGCAGTGGTTCTAAAAGAGTTCTGAATAAGAATACAAAACTCCTTTGCGGAAAACCTTTGATTGCATATACCATTGAAGCAGCGAATAATTCTAAATTATTAGACAGGGTTATTGTATCGACAGATAGTGAGGCAATCGCTGAAGTTGCTATTAAGTTTGGAGCAGAAGTACCTTTTTTGAGACCACAGAATATTTCAATGGATGATACCCCTGATCAGCCGGTTATGGCTCACATGATAGAATGGCTCCAAAACAATGAGAATTATTCATTTGATCTCTTAGCATATTTAAGACCAACAACCCCATTCAAAACTGCGACGTTTATTGACAACGCCATTAAATATATACAGAGAGATCAAATATTTTCTTCGGTACGATCTGTAACAAAAGCGGAGGGAGTATTCCATCCTTTCTGGATGTATAAAAAAAATAATAACGTACTACAATCATTTATTGATAATGTAGATATTTCGAAATATTATCAGAGTCAGTTACTTCCTTCATGTTATCGATTAAATGGTGTGATTGATGTTTTGAGGAGGGCTGAAATTATCAATAATAAATTAAATCCATATGGCAGAAAGATAGGTGCTTTTGTCATAGATGAAAAATATTCAATAGATATTGATAATGAATTCGATTTATTATTGTGTGAATTTATTTTAAGAAATAATGTCATATAAAAAAAGGAAATGATAGATGAAATTTAATAAACAAATATTTATAGATAAATACTTATTATCAAATAATTCAAAGGTTTTCATTATTGCTGAAGCCGGGGTAAATCACAATGGCAGTTTAGAGACCGCAAAACGATTAATTGATGTCGCAAAAGAATCTGAAGTTGATGCTATTAAGTTTCAGGCGTTTAAAACAAATCAATTAATTTTGGATAATGTCGAAAAAGCACCTTATCAAAAAAGAACATTGAGTGATGAATCTCAGTTTGAAATGCTACAAAAATTAGAATTTAGCCAGGAACAAAATATTGAATTGATGCGATATTGCCAAAAAAAAGATTTGATATTCTTAACCACACCGTTTGATGAAGAAAGTTTGAGTGCATTAGATGAACTTGATTTACCAGCTTACAAAGTTTCTTCAACTGACCTGACAAACATGCCTTTTTTACAAAATATTGCCCAAAAAAATAAACCTATAATGTTATCCACAGGTATGAGCTATCTTTCGGAAGTTGAAATGGCTTTGAAGATGATTCATCCCTTTAACCAAAATGTCATATTACTGCAATGCAGTACAAACTATCCATTACGTGATGATGAAGTCCATTTAGAGGTAATGAATACATTTAAGAAAAATTTTGATATACTCATTGGATACTCAGACCATTCATTTGGTATCGGAGCTGCACCATATGCGGTCGCAATGGGGGCAAAAGTTATTGAAAAACATTTTACACTCGATAAAAATATGCCAGGACCTGACCATAAAGCATCACTTTCTCCTGAAGAACTGATACAATTAGTGAAAGAAATTAGAAAAGTTGAACGATATTTAGGCGATTCATTGAAAATACCCACTTTAGCTGAAATTCAAAACAGAAAAGCAATGCAGAAAAACCTGGTTGCTGCCATAGATATAGAAAAAGGTGAACTGTTTTCTGTTGAAAATACTGCAAGCAAACGAACTGGAGGTATTGGTATTTCACCTCTCTATTACGAAGAGGTATTGGGTAAGACCGCTCGCAAAAAATTCAAAAAAAACGACATAATTGATTTGTAAAATGATTTTGATATCCTCTTCATGTGTAAATGAATATTTGATCAAAAATGTAATAATGAGGCTTCACAATGAAGGATTCTCAAATATTGAACTTTCGGGTGGGACGAACTATTATGATGGAATTTGTGAAGACATCATTGCATTAAAAGAACAATTAAAATGCAATTTTATTTTGCATAATTATTTCCCGCCGCCCAAGAAAGAGTTTGTTTTGAATCTTGCTTCCCTGGATACTGAAATTTTTGACATGACAATTGACCATTATCTTAAAGCAATAGATTTATCTAAGAAAATTTCATCGAATTGTTTTGGCATCCATGCAGGCTTCCTTATTGATATTCATACAGGTGAAATAGGAAAGACACTATCACGCAAAAATTTATCTGACCGAGATAAGGCTATGGAAACTTTTGTGAAAGGCTATAAAATTTTACAAAAGGAAGCAGAAGATATTACTCTCTATATAGAAAATAATGTATTATCGTGCGAGAATAAAAAAAAATTCAAAGAAAATCCTTTTTTACTGACCAATGCCGATGAATATTTCGAAATAAAAAAAGAGATTAATTTTCCTTTATTACTGGATATTGCTCATTTAAAGGTTAGCTCTCAGTCTCAAGGTATTGATTTTTATCAAGAATTTAAAATTTTATCAAAAGAAAGTGATTATTGGCATGTCAGTGGAAACAATGGATTGCTTGATCAGAATGCCTCGGTGAGTTCAGATAAAACCATTATAAACCTTATAGAAAAACAAACTGTATTCCCTGAATTGTTAACCATAGAAGTCTATGATAGTTTGCCTGTGATTAAAAAAGATGTAGAATTTTTTGAAACAATAACCGAAGTTATAAGATAGGCATTTACGTATGAGAGCTCTTTTGCTTCACGCAATTAAAGGAATTAGTTTACTATCATACAATGATGATTGGAAAGATTCCTTTCTGCGATATGATAAACATATTAATTGGGACATATACAATCTCTATAACAGGTCATGGGTGTTGTTAATACCCAAATTAAAGAGATACGATCTTATCGTAATTTTGCATTCAACAAATTCCAACACCTCACATTTTCCTTCTCTTTTAAAGAAAGCACTTCTTTACAGAAGATCGAAGCTACTAATTTTTATCGGAAACGAATATAAGCTTATTCCCCAAAAATTAAAATTAATAGAAGATATAGATGCTGACTATATTGCGTCACAATTACCACAAGATATAGCAGACTGGCTTTATGCAGAAGCTAAAGGTATAAAACTTTCTGTTCCCCATGCTTTGAATCCATTTGTGTTTAAACCAATTCTCCCTCAAAAAGACCGATTGACAGACATTGGAGAAAGATCTTATGAATACCCATGGTATCTTGGAGATTTATATAGAAACAGATTAATACAAAACATAAAAAATTATTTTTCAGGGTTAACATTAGATATCAGTTCTGATCGAAATAAACGATTTAGCCGTAAAGCCTGGGCGGAATTTTTAAATAAATGTAAAGGAACTGTATCTACAGAAGCAGGGACTTCATTTCTTGAACGTGATGATCGAACCCGGTTAGCTGTAAATAAATATTTAATAAAAAATAAAGGAGCAAGCTTTAACGATGTGTATAACAGATTTTTTGAGAATTATAAAAATCCTGTATCAGGCAAAACCATATCTTCCAGGCACTTTGATGCCATAGGAACTAAAACATGTCAAATAATGTTATCTGGTCGTTTCTGTGATATTTTAAAACCTGATATTCATTACATTTCAATAAACAGAGATTTTAGCAATCTTGAAAGTGTTTATGAACGATTCATTGATATTGAATACAGAAAAAAAATGACAGATTTAACATATGAATTTGCGATGGATTCCCATACGCATTTGCATAGAATTTCTTCTTTGTTTAATAAAATATCATTAATATGAATAGCGTATATTTTAAAAGTATTAATAAATATGACATATAGAAAAGATATACAAATATTAAGAGGAGTCGCAGTACTATTAGTAGTTTTTTTTCACCTTGGATTGATGCACTTCCGTAGTGGATTTCTTGGGGTTGATGTTTTTTTTGTTATAAGTGGATTTTTAATGGCGGTTATGTATGATCATAATGAAAAGAAAATTTTTATTACAAAAAGAGCTTTGAGGCTTTTACCTGCGTACTACGTAACAGTTATATTTACAATAATTGTATCAATATTTGTTTTATTACCAAGAGAGTTTTATCAGACTACTAACGAGGCGCTTTATGTAGATTCTTTTATTATTAATTTTTATTACTGGCTTAAAAGCTCATATTTTTCAAAATCAGATTTTAAACCATTTCTACATCTTTGGTCTTTAGGAGTGGAGATACAGTATTATCTGATAATACCCATTTTATTTTATTTTTTTAGAAAAAGGCAATGCTTTTTTTGGTTATGCTTCTTTGCATCATTATTTTTATGCTTTTTTAAGGTTCAAGACAATCCTAAAGCTTCATTTTTTTTAATGCCTTTACGTGTATGGGAGTTTTTAGTGGGATACTGTGTAGCTAAATACTTTACTTTAAATGGAAGTATTCTAAAAATCAATTCAACAAAACAAGCTATTGGTTCAATATTTTTTTTTATAATAGCAGCAATTCCCTTGTTTGATGTCAAACAATCTTACTCTTTTATTTCTGGACATCCTGGATTATATGCATTACTGATTACTATTTCAACAGGAGGTGTTATTGCATGTGGTATAAATAACAAATTTGAAAATTCTCTTTTTGGATCCTTTTTGGAAGTGATAGGAAAATACTCATATTCCATATATCTGGTTCACTTTCCAGTAATTGTTTTATTCTTATATAAGCCATTTAAAGGGACAAATATAAAAATTGAAAACAGTTATGATCTTGTATGCCTAATTACTATTATAACTCTTCTTTCGTTTGGTATGTACAATCTAATAGAAGTGAAACTAAGGAGGAACAAAAAAATTATTCATATTCTTTTTTCATTTCCAATTATTGTGATTTTCTTAGTTAGTTTTGCTAATAACATACAGAAATTTTTTTATACAAAAGAAGAATTATTCATTCTAAATTCCTATAGCGATAGAAGCTATTTTAGATGTGGAAGTACCTATTCCGTTCTACATCCAGGACAGATTACTTGCCAGATAACAGAAACAACCAATCGTAATGCTTATAATTTATTACTTATCGGCAATAGTTTTGCTGATTCAATTAAATACGAATTCGCAAATGTTGCAAACAGTATGAATGTAAATGTTTACTTTATTATTCCGAACAATCCATTAATGAATAATAGCAACATTCGTAGCGAGACAATTTTAAATGAGATTCGTAACCTTAATGTTACTTCAATAGTTTTTCACTATTCGTTAAGTGCAATTAATAAGTCATTAATTTCTGAAATTAATGAAATTATTAATTTTGCTAAAAAATCCAATATTTTTGTTTCATATATAATGCCCCCCCCTTCAAATAAATATTATGTTCCTCAAGTACTGTGGGAAGAGTTGAAATACAATAAGCAAATACAAAAAAAATCAGTAAAAGACTATAAAAATGAAACTAAAATTCTTAGAAACTATTTATCTGCCATATTATCAGATAATTTTAAACTATATGAAGTTTTTGACTATTTTTGTAACGAAGAATGCTCAATTGCGGATTCCTATGGCAGGCCTCTTTATTTTGATCAAGAACATCTGACATTGACAGGAAGTTGCCAAATGACTAAATTGTTTGAAAGTATTATAAACGATTATTATTCATACCAACAGAGATGATGACATCATCTCTGTTGGTATGAATAATAATCGTTTATAATACTTTCAAAAGGGCGTATGTATAGGTTGGGGGAAGATAATATTATTTTCATATTTTCATAGAAGGTAAAAAATAAGAAAACAATTTTTTTTTTATTTTTTTGAAATTTGAGTGAAAGAATTTTCTTTTTTTTGTGTCTATATAAATAGGAGGTAGACACAATGTTAATGGAAATTCTTGAAAAACAGGAAGATTTAAAGCTTGAACAATACGTTACTGATATCAAAAATTCGGTAACTTTGGATTCAATAGTTCTGGCTGTTTTTAAATTCGTATTGTTCATTGGTTCAATTTTATTGAATGAAATTGTATCAGAACGTGCAAAGCAACATGTTGAGC
>Ga0272440_1003813_pt1 | contig 11069 bp, 9 predicted proteins | sample SSMMMBAug17_FD_192440 | JGI IMG/M metagenome (GOLD analysis project Ga0272440, IMG submission 192440) | Marine sediment archaeal communities from Little Sippewissett salt marsh, Falmouth, MA, United States - SSM-MMB-Aug17 | ecosystem: Environmental > Aquatic > Marine > Wetlands > Sediment ... | reverse complement strand
AAATACCATCAAAAAACAAAAATGTTTGGTTTAATGATCTTAACGTTGGCCTAAAAGTACAAACCGGCAGCTTTGAAAATATGGAAGCGGACTGGTTGCGTTGGTGTGATAAAAATGGCAATATATTATGTTCAGGCCAAGAAAGCACATCTATTGAGCGTGTAAAAGCAAAAACTGAAAAAAAACGTGCTGATGCTGAAAAAAAACGTGCTGATGCTGAAAAAAGACAGGCTGCGTTTGAAAAAGAACGTGCTGATACAGAAAAAAAACGCGCCCAAGAACTTGCCCTGGAAGTAGCCAGGCTTAAAACAGAATTACAACAAAGGAAATAATCCATGACACCTGAATTTGTAATCGGTTTTGGACAGGAAGCGGTCAAGATGGTGATTCTAATCGCAGCGCCAATGCTGGGCTTAGGCCTGATTGTTGGTATTATGATCAGTATTTTTCAGGCTGCCACGCAGATTCAGGAAATGACATTGACTTTTATCCCAAAAATTCTGGCTGTTTTCCTTGGTTTAATGATATTTGCGCCCTGGATGCTTGAAAAGCTGGTGTCCTTTACCCGGTATTGTATTTCACAAATTCCATTATTCATACGCTAAGGAGAAAATAATCAATGGAAATATTGGGCCTTAGCGTTGACATGTTCAAATCGTTTTTATTGGTATTGCTTCGGGTGAGCGTTCTTTTGTTTATGATGCCCATATTTGGTGCGAAACGTATTCCCAATGTCATGAAAGCAGGCATTGCTTTATCGATAAGTATTGCAATTTTGCCTGTTGTCTTACCAGACCCAGAAATGTTTCCAGAAACAGCTTTTCAGTTTGCATTCATAGTGTTATGCGAAATAATTGTGGGTGTAATACTTGGCATGATTGTTAACGTATTCTTTATGGGAATTCAAATGGCCGGTCAGATGGCTGGCTTACAAATGGGTTTTGCCATTGCAACGATATTTGATCCCAATTCTGGTATTCAGTCATCAATGGTGTCTCAACTGGGCTACTGGGTTGCACTTGTTGTCTTTCTTCTGTTGGATGGACATCACTTGTTGATTCTGGCAGTCAGAAATAGCTTTGAAATTATTCAATTTGGTCAGATTTCCTTACAGCAAAGTTTATATAAACCGGTTCTTGCGTTAGCGTCTCAATTATTCGTTCTGGCTGTAAAAGTGGGTGCTCCAACGATTGCTGCACTTATTTTCGTTGATGTGGGGTTTGCATTGACTGCCAAAGTATCACCCCAGATGAATATTTTAATTGTTGCATTACCATTGAAAATTGCTGTGGGGCTTATGTTTTTTGGGATTTCGTTACAATTGATACTGATATATTTAAAAGACTATTTAAGAACATTTGTTCCCATGATGAATAACCTGATGCGTATGATGGTATAAAAAAAATTGGAGGCACATGGCAGCCGAAACAGAAACCGGTGAGGAAAAAACCGAGGAACCTACTGGTAAGCGTAGGAATGAAGCGCGTGATGAGGGGCAGGTTGCAAAAAGTGTTGAAGTTGGTAATGTTGCGGTTCTTTTGTCCGGATTGGCATCAATCTATATCTTTGGCACTTATTTATATGGACGCCTGGAGTATTTTATTCATGATGCTTTTAAAATCTGGGCAAATCCAGCTTTCACCGATGCTGATTTTCTGGCTTTCGCAAAGCGGTACATTGAAGACTACATAATTACCTTGCTTCCGATTTTTTTTGTAATTGTATTGGTCACATTCATCGTGCAAACCATACAGGTTGGCGGGGTTAAAATAACGTGGAAAGCACTTCAGCCCAAGTTATCAAAGTTTAATCCAATATCTGGCTTGAAAAATTTGCTGTTTTCTGCAAGGTCTGCTGTGGAGTTGTTAAAGTCTGTTGCAAAACTGATTCTGGTTGCGTGGATCGCCTATCTGGTTATTCGCGGTGAAATGCCGTACCTGATAAATCTTGGTGATATGGAAATTAAGTCGATCTTTTTATACATTTTATCAGTAATGTTCCGCATTTTTTTGTGGACCAGCATGCTCATGATTCTAATTGCCATTGTAGATTATTCATACCAGTTATATGAACATGAAAAAAATCTGAAAATGACCAAACAGGAAGTTAAGGATGAGAGTAAGCAGTCGGAAGGCGATCCACAGGTCAAATCGAGAATAAAAGCCCTTCAAAGAGAAATGGCCATGCGGCGAATGATGGAGGATGTGCCGAAAGCCGATGTTGTTATTACGAACCCTGTACATTTGGCCATTGCCCTGGGGTACGATAATATGAAAATGAGCGCGCCAACAGTTCTGGCTAAAGGTGCGGGGTTAGTCGCTGATAATATCAAGAAAAAAGCGAAAGAGCATGATATTCCAATTGTAGAAAATAGAGAATTGGCAAGAAACCTATTTAGAATGGTTGAAATTGGCAGCGAAATTCCAACTACTTTATATCAGGCAGTTGCAGAAGTCCTTGCTTACGTGTATCGTTTAAAAGGGAAAGTTCGATGATAAAAAGAGTGGAAAGAAGTTGACATAATAAATCAAAGAAGTTAAATTCACTTATTTGACTTCATATAATTATACAAAGTGAATTTTTTTTGTATTAAAAAAAATAAAGAATTGGGAATTGTGAAAATCTTCACTTAACAATGAACCTGCTTTAGGCTATTTGAAAAAATTATGATAGAAACACTCAAAAAAAAATACAACATAGATTTTGATATTGAAAATACAGTCATGATCATCGGCATGGTGGGCATTCTTGTCATTATGATTATCCCCATGCCTACATTTGTGATGGATTTTATGTTATCAGTTAGTATCACGCTGTCGGTAATTGTAATGATAACCTGTATGTACGTACTTAAACCAACTGATTTTTTCATTTTTCCATCACTTTTGTTGGTCATGACATTGTTTAGGCTATCATTGAATGTTGCCACAACCCGATTGATTTTGCTCTATGCAGATGCGGGTCAGGTCATCACAGCTTTTGGTGATTTTGTTGTTGGTGGAAATTATGTTGTGGGTCTCATTATTTTCATCATATTGGTTGCAATCAATTTCATTGTTATCACCAAAGGTGCAACGCGTATTGCTGAAGTGGCTGCCAGATTTACACTTGATGGAATGCCCGGTCGACAAATGGCCATTGATGCCGACTTAAACGCTGGACTTATTGATGAACCCACTGCACGAAAACGACGTGAAGATATCCAAAAAGAATCTGAATTTCATGGTGCAATGGATGGCGCCTCAAAATTTGTTAGAGGTGATGCCATTGCGGGGATCGTAATTACATGCATCAATATTATTGGTGGATTTATCATTGGTGTGCTTCAGCAGGATATGACTGCTGCTGTTGCAGCACAAACATATACAATTTTAACTGTTGGTGATGGTCTTGTCTCTCAGATTCCATCATTGTTAATTTCAACTGCAACCGGTATTCTGGTCAGTCGCTCTGCTTCTAAAGATACAATGGGAATGGAGTTCAAACAGCAATTATTTACAAATACCAAAGCTATCTATATGGGAGCAGGTGTTATTTTTGCTTTTGGACTTATTCCTGGATTGCCTCATGTGCCATTTATTACCCTGGGATTGATTCTGGCAGGTTGTGTCTATTTGTTAACCCATGAAGGGGCTGCTTCTGAAGAAGCAAAGACAGCGGAAATTGAAGCTGAAGAATCAGCAAAACATGAAGCCGCTATCGCTGAAGAAGGCCCTGAAGCAGTTGAGCATTTATTGTCTGTTGATCCTATGGAACTTGAAGTAGGTTATGGTATCATACCATTGGTAGACAAAGGTCAGGATGGTGAATTGCTGGATCGCATCCGGTCTATCAGAAGACAATTTGCCATTGAGATGGGGATGGTTATCCCACCCATTCATATCCGAGATAATCTCAAATTAAAACCCAGCGAATACAGAATAATGATTAAAAATTCTGAAGTGGGTCGATTTGAACTTATGATGAACCATTTACTGGCAATGGATCCTGGCGATATCACCTCAAAACTTGAAGGGATTGAAACAAAAGAACCCGCATTTGACCTTCCCGCAATCTGGATTCCATCAAACCAACGTGAAGAAGCCAAGTTTGCTGGCTACACAGTTGTTGATAATTCATCAGTTATGGCCACTCATATTACAAGCATTATTCGAATGCATGCTGATGAATTATTGGGACGTCAAGATGTTCAACATTTATTGGATAATTTGAAAAAATCATATCCAAAAGTAATCGAAGATATGGATCCACAAGCTTTGCCTTTGGGGATTATTCAAAAAGTGTTGCAAAATCTTGTGAAAGAAAGTGTTTCAATCAGGAATCTGCTTACTATTGTTGAAACCTTGATTGATTTTGCGGGAATGACACGGGATCCGGAATTGCTCACAGAATATGTGCGTCAGAAATTGGCACGATCAATAGTTACCCCTCATTTATCAAATGATGGCACATTACCAGTTATTACAATGGCGCAAGATGTTGAAGAAGTCCTGTTGAACAGTATTCAACACACTGAACATGGATCTTATCTCAGCGTAGATCCATCAGTTGCCAATGCAATTATGGAGTCTATCGGCAGAGAAACCGAAAATGTCATGGCCATGGGATTTCAACCCATTGTTCTTTGTTCGCCCACATTACGCAGGCATTTTAGAAAAATGGTCGAACAGTTTGCACCATCATTGATGGTCTTTTCTCAGGCGGAATTAATGAACAATATGCGCTTTAAGTCCCTTGGAAAGGTTCGGTTAAAGTATGAAGGTTAAAAAATTTCAGGGAAATACCATCACAGATACCATGCGATTGGTTGGTAAAGAAATGGGACCAGAGGCCTTAATCTTATCCACTGAAAAAAAACACCGCCTCACTGATGATAATCGCTATGTTGAGTATTTTGAAATTACCGCCATGCCCAACTCTGATCAAGATTTCGTTGATAATGAAACTGAGAACGAATTATCTGATGATACCCTAAAGACATTAAAATCAGAGCTGATGAGTATCAAGGACATGATGTTTATTTTGGATAGATCTGGTATGTTATCTGATGCCTTTCGCTCGGTGCCAGAAGCGATTAATCTTTTTGGCAGACTTGTCAGATGCGGTATAAATGAGTATAATGTTCGTAAATTCATGGAAAAATCCGAAATCTTTCAAAATGAGACAACCGCTGATGCAAAAGAAATTCGTAAAAGAGTGCTAAAAGAAATCTTGAAAGAAATTGAAGTTTGCAGCCCTTTTGAATCAGATCAACAGGTTATTGCTGCTTTTATTGGATCTACAGGTGTTGGGAAAACGACTACAGTGGCAAAAATTGCTGCCAATGAATTCTTAATTAAAAAGAAAAAGGTTGGTTTTATTTCTATTGATAATTATCGTATTGCAGCCTTAGATCAACTTAAAACCTATGCCAGCATTTTAGGAATCCCCTGTTTACCTGCATTTAATCAAAAAGAGCTGGCATTTGCGTTGAATCGCATGAAAGATAAAGATGTTATACTGATCGACACAGCCGGTCAAAGTCACTATGATTATGATCGTATTCAAGAATTACAAAAATTGATAGCAAATCGTCCCATTACAAAACACTTGCTCATTAATGCCGGCATTCACGAGACAGAAATGACACGTGTTGCAAAAAATTTTAAAAAATTAGATTACAGTACCTATATTTTTACAAAAGCTGATGAAACACAACAGCGGGGTGTTATAATTAACCAATTGATTTCACAAAAAATGCCCATATCGTTTATCACGACCGGTCAACGCGTACCGGAAGACATTATGACACCATCAAAAATGGATGTGCTTCGACTTATTTTTTAGTAACTTCAGGAGAGTGAAGTGGATCAGGCAAGTGGTTTGAGAAATTTGATTCAAAAGTATTCCCAGGATATCTGGGAGCTTAGAAAATCTGAAAGCGCTCGTTCTAATGAATCGGGCCCCAGGGTTATTGCAGTTACCAGCGGGAAAGGTGGCGTTGGTAAAACCAATATTGTTGGAAATCTTGCCATCGCTTTCAGTCTATTAAATAAAAATGTTATGATATTTGATGGCGATCTTGGGCTTGCAAATATTGATGTTTTAATGGGTATCCGATCAAAATCACATATTCAGCATGTCATTTCAGGGCAAAAAACATTATCAGAAATTATTGAAATCGGTCCTGAAAATGTTAAAATCATTCCTGGCGGGTCAGGTCTTCAGAAATTGTCAAATTTAACTGAAGGCGAACGACTGTTATTATTAAATGAATTTGATGCGATTGATCAGGACATTGATATTTTTTTAATTGACACAGGCGCAGGAATCAGTACCAATATAACTTATTTAAATATGGCGGCTGAAGAACGAATTGTTATATCCACGCCCGAGCCAACTTCTATTACTGATGCCTATGCCTTGATTAAAGTAATGTATCGGGAGCATGGCACAAAGGATTTTCAGTTATTGGTTAACATGGTTAGAAGTCAACGTGAAGCTGAAGCTGTGTACAATCATTTTCACAGTAATTTATCTCGTTATTTAAAAGATATCCAATTGGTCTATCTGGGATTTATTTCTAAGGATGAACATATTCAAAAATCTGTGAGAAAACAAAAGCCGGCTGTTTTGAGTTATCCCAAAAGTACGGCTGGAAAACAATTCATTCAGTTGGCCAGAAAAATGCTGGATGAAAACCGAGAAAATCAAAAGGTGAATACCTTGAGTTTTTTTTGGAAAAAGTTTATGTCGAATCTTCAATTATGAATAATGTATCAAACAAAAAATATGAAAAGGAAAAAAAAGAACCTGCCTTTTCAGAAGAAGAACGTGAGAAAATGGTTCGCAAATATGCACCATTGGTGAAATATATTGCAAGCCGAATCTCAATGCGAGTTCCACCAAATGTTTCTTTGGATGATTTGATTAGTTGCGGCACAATGGGTTTACTTGATGCCATCAGCAAATTCGATCCTGATAAAAATGTTAAATTTAAAACCTACGCAGAGGTGAGAATCAGGGGATCCATATTGGATGGGTTAAGAAATTTAGATTGGATCCCTCGGTCTGTCAGAAAAAAAATTCAGGAAATGGAAAGATGTATCCAAAAAGTTGAACGTCAACTTGGCAGACCTGCTGAAGATGATGAGATTGCTCAAGAGCTCGAAATCAACATGGAAGATTATTTCACGCTCCTAAATCAAGCTCGAAGCGTAGATTTGCTCAGTCTTGATGAAACAATCAGAGATCAGAGCTTTACTGATTCCAAAGAATCATATGTCAATTTTATTCCCTCACATGTAACGCCGCAAGATGAAACGCTGATTGCCGAAACCAAACAGGTTGTTGCTGAAGGCATTAGTAGACTGTCAGAAAAAGAACAAAAAGTAATTGCGCTGTATTATCATGAAGGGTTAACTTTAAAAGAAATTGGTGATGTTCTCGGATTGACAGAGTCGCGGATTTCTCAGATTCACACACAGTGTGTGATCAAACTAAGGGTTAAACTAAAATCATATTTCGAATAATTTCCAATGGAGTGAATTATGGCAGATAAAACAAATACAAAAGATGCCGATCCATATGTGGATATTGACCCTGATTTTAATAGTTCAGTAGAAATCGTTGATCGAAAAGATTCTGACGATCAGGTGTCAATGAAAAAAATCGTTATATTGTTATTATTGTTTATTATTATCATTTCTGGCGGCCTGGCAAGTGTCTATTATCTTTTTTATGGCACATCAACTGACATTATAGCCGACAACTGGCATGCACCCATTGTTACAACAACGACATCAACAACGATTCCAGCGCAAACATTTGTTCCTGTGTCATTGGGATCGTCTCTTCCCGCCAGTATGACATTAAGTGTGAGCCAGCAGTCATTGACATCATCAGATCAACAGTCGTTGACATCATCAGGCATGCTTTATTCTTTGACCAATTATAGCGCAAGCAATGCACAGCCTTCATTAACCACAAACATCTCCAATGCCCAAATTGCCTTAACGTCATTGACAATGAATACGAGTGGTGCTGAGAACGCGCTGACTGAATTGAATGCCATCAGTATTGAAACAGCATTGACAGAAAATATCAAAATTGTGCGAAAAACAATCATGAATCCGCTTGAGCCATTAACGCCCAATTTGAGAAGTTCGCCAGTCTTGTATCGTTATAGAATTGCCGATGAAAGTGATATCATAACAGAAACCAGTGATGAAATTGCCGAAGATACTGATGAAGAAACTGAGGAAGAAGTATCTGATCAGCTTACAGATACCACCGAAAAAAAATCTGAGACAGCAGATAGCCTCACAAAAACCGAAAAAAGTGACAAAAAGGAAGTCGCTCAATCGCCGCTATCTGATAGAAGAAAACCCATTGTGTATCGCGCTGCAATTCCACTCATTCTCATGTATCCTGAATTGACTTTAAATTTTAACTCGTTTATTGTGCTGCTACCCGATGCTGAATCAAAGACATATGTCGATATAAGTGTTTCTGTGAAAACATCAAATGAAAAAGTCTTTAAAGAAATTCAGGATCGAAAAACGTTTGTTCGTGGCGCTATTTATGCTATTTTGCAACGCATATTTGAGACAAATAAAGGGCAATATATATCAGGAGAAGACATCAAAAAACGAATTATAAAAGATATCAATTACATCCTGATCAATGGCACTGTTGATAAAGTTTTTATTACCAACTATTTGACTATTTGAATTTAAATATTTTTAAAAGAAAAAATTCAGCGTCAGAGCCTGCAAAGAAGTTAAAAGATCAGATTCAGGAATCTGATAGCGCATCTTAAAGAATTTTCAAATATTCACATATATTATCGTCCAACTTTGGTTTTTCCAATTCAGGAGGACAATCACTGACTAACACGGACACCCACATCACGCGTTTTGAAAAACCAAGTTGGACGATAATAGTTAGTTATTCAGCAACGCATTGCAGCATATAAACAACCTCAGATAAATCCGGCTGATTGTTGGCATTTATATCAAAGTATAAATCTTCAGATATTTGTCCACTGAGTATTTTCAATGTTTGAATAATTGATGCAAGCATATGACAGGTGTCTGATAATTGTGGAAAAACATTCACTTCAATTTGATCGTAAACCGAATAAGCCGCGCTGTGAACACAATAGCCTTGCTTATAAAATAAAATGATCATTGTATCAGTATTTATAGGCAAATTGGCCTTATCCAGCAAAAAAAAGCCATTTTCATCAGTCAATGTGGATTGGCTCCCGGCAATTACTTTTACACCTTCAAGCCCATCATGATTGTCCTTTGTGACCTGCCCCATAAATCTTGCGTAAGGCTTTTCAAAAACAAGAGTAATTGTTTTGTCAGTATCCATCAAAAAAATTACCTGCTGATTGGTGCTGCTAACACTGTTTTGCCATCGTCGAAAAAGCCATCCATAAGCCGGTATAGCAGTTAGCGTTACTGATGTATCTTTTAAGTATGTCATTGTATCAGAAACAGGTTCAATTCGATAGGTACCTTCCCCTGATTTTTCAACTATTAATGGATACGTTTTTTTGTTAAATATACACGTATATTCCACATTTTCATTGAGATAAAAGTCTAAAGTTGATGTCTCATAAATTTGTCCATGATTATCTATCCAATATGAAAAAAGATATCCATCATCTGGTGTATTGGATAAATGAATATTACTGCCTGCAACAATCGAGTACCCCTCAGGTTCTTGTGCAACACTGCCATAATTTTCGTTCCAATCAACCTGGATCGTGTAAGTGGTAAACTGTATAAAATCTGCACGTATGGTGCGATTCTTATCCATAGTTATTGAAATGCTTTCAGCAGATACATTTTCTGATGATGGCACATCGCCCGACCATTTATTAAATGACAATGTACTGTCATAAGAAGCGGATAAGATTTTGACATAATTTTCTGTATACGTATAATTTCCTGGAATTGGGGCAGTGCTTCCAGAATTGTAGAAATTGTTTTGAACTTTTAAGTAATATTCACGTAACATTGTTATCTTTTTGAGCGTCATTTCTGATCTTACTTTTTCAAAATAATACGTCTGATCTGCAAAGCCATCCTTAACAAATGTTAAATATACTATTTTATTATCGGGTACAGGGACATTGTCCATTGAATATGCCCCATTTGAATCTGTAATTGCAGTGACTTGATTGGCGCCTGATCCGGATGATACAGTAACACCTTGTAGCGCAGCACTGTTTGAATCGTATACTGTCCCATTAATTGCAACTGAATCTGTTAATGTGAATATTGCGGTAAAACTTTTATCTGAATTCATTGTCAGTGTCTTTGAACTGGCAGTGCCTGTGAGGTCTCCTGTATATTCTTCGAACTCCCAATCTGTATTGGCAGAGTGTGTTACTGAAACAACTTTATTTTCTTCGTATGTAACAGTCGTGCTGTTTTCATACTTTGTACCATCTAGTGAAACAGTACCTTTGCCATCAATTGTTAAACTCAGGGTGTATTCATCATCACCACAGCCAGTTAAGAATAATATGCATATTATAAAGGTTATGGGGATTGGCCAGATTTTAATTTTACGCATACAGTTAAAAATCTCCATTAAAAAAAGCAGAAAGATTCAGGCAAAAATTATTCTCCCAAAATACTATCAATATCCAAGAGCATTTTAACTTCATTGTTCAGTTTTGCCATACCAAGAATATTTTTGGTATCAACACCTAAACCTGCACTGGGGGATTCTTCAATATCCTCAGCGCGAACATCCTGAACTTCAGCCACTGTATCAACCATAACCCCGATTTTTTTAATACCCGATGTGCCAACATTCACATCCAGAATAATGATACAGCTACGTTCGTTATATTCACCTTTGGGCATGCCGAGTTTCATCCGAAGCTCAACCACAGGTATCACAACGCCTCTAAGATTGATAACACCCATCACATAATCTGGGGTTTTAGGCACAGGTCGCGTAGGCATTATTCCTATGATTTCTCTTACTTTAGATATTTCAATCCCAAATTGCTGGTTCTGCATTGAAAGGGTCAGATATTTACCAACCAGGTTCAAAACAGTTTT
>Ga0272440_1003812_pt1 | contig 11076 bp, 10 predicted proteins | sample SSMMMBAug17_FD_192440 | JGI IMG/M metagenome (GOLD analysis project Ga0272440, IMG submission 192440) | Marine sediment archaeal communities from Little Sippewissett salt marsh, Falmouth, MA, United States - SSM-MMB-Aug17 | ecosystem: Environmental > Aquatic > Marine > Wetlands > Sediment ... | reverse complement strand
AAGGGCATATTCTGTGCCAAAATATTAAAATTTAATAATAAAGTTGAAATGTTTCATTTTTATTATTATTAATGAAACGTAAAGGGATAACTGCATGTTATTTATTTAAAAAAAAAATGGGGAAGTTTTTTTTTAAGTATTCCTAAGTTCTTCATCATTGTAATCCATCATTCAAAATGAATAAAATTGACATTTTCTGAAATATAGAACTTATTTTTCGAGCATTCCTTAACAATTTTTTCTTGACTGATTATGAATGATTATATAAATCTTTGAATCTCACGACCATAAATCAGTAAACGTTAATGGACTTGAGGTTAAAATGGATGTTATTCAATCTATTGGAAATCGTGGAACTGACACTGCTTTTTATAATTTGATGGCAATAAGCGGAGAAGCGATTCTTAAACTAATGGGGGTTAAAAACCCCAAAAATTACCAGGCAAAATCCGTTGTATTAAAAGACAAGCAGCTATTTCCTGATATTCAAGCCTGGCCAGTGATGAAAAGTGACAAAGGTTTGATTTTCATAGAATTTCATGGATATACAGATGCAATGATATACTACCGTCTTGCATCAAAAATTACAATGGCTTGCGCACATGAATCTTATACAGGGCCTGTATATATGGGGGTTCTATTTACTGAAGCAAAATTTCAACAAGCTGCTCTTGATTTGAATCTGTTCAGTCCTGATAAAAAAGACTGGATTACTGGAAAATTTACTCAAATTGTTTTGGAAAAATATTCAGAAAAGGAACTCCTTCAAATTGATCCGCGATTAATAGTATTGGCGCCTTTTACAGTTTCGAAGCGAATTAAAAAATCAAAAAAGATCGCTTTAGGACATGAATGGGGACAAAAACTTAGGAACATATTTCCATCATCAGAACATCATAATGCCCTGGATGTCATGGCGCTTTTTATTTTAAATCGATTTAGAATTTTAACAATTGAAGAGGTCAATACAATGTTAAATTTTGATATTACACAAACAGTTGTAGGAAAACAACTAAAACAGAGGTATCTGGAGGAAGGAATTCAAAAAGGTATCAAACAAGGTGAAAAGCGAGGTGAAAAGCGAGGTGAAAAGCGAGGGCTTGAAAAAGGCAGAAAAGATGGTCAATATCTTGTTGCAATGAATTTATTGAATAACGGCTTTGATTTGAAGGTAATTCAAGAAATGACTGAGTTAGATGATAAAGATTTAAAAGAATTAGTTTTATTTATGACAAATAAATAATTAACAGTAGAAGTAATTTTTGCTTTTTCAACCATACCTTGAGAACAGGTTACAATCAAAACAATTATTGACTCAAAGCATAATACTGCGTATAATTTGTCAGTCAGTTGGACAAGAATCAGGAGAACATATAAAATGAATAAAAAAATTCCATTTGATTTAAAAAGAATCAAAGAAATAATTCAAACTTATCCCACACCATTTCATATGTATGATGAAAGCGGCTTTAAATCAGTTGCACAAAATTTGAATAATGCCTTTTCATGGAATCAGGGATTCAAAGAATACTTTGCTGTTAAGGCAACCCCCACGCCACGAATCATACGCAGTCTATCTGAAGAAGGATTTGGCACAGATTGCAGTTCCATGGCTGAGCTTGCATTATCTGAACGACTGGGTATTGTTGGTGATAATATCATGTTTTCATCAAATGACACGCCTGCGGATGAATTTGTTAAAGCAAAGGAGCTGGGAGCGATTATTAATCTGGATGATATTAAACATATTGATTTTATAGATAAATATGCTGGAGGGATTCCTAAACTCGTTTGTTTTCGTTATAATCCTGGCCCCTTGAGAAAAGGGAATGTGATTATTGGCAATCCTGAAGAAGCCAAATATGGATTTACAAAAGATCAATTGTTCGAGGGCTATGCAAAATTGAAAAATCAGGGCGTCAATCGTTTTGGACTTCATACCATGGTCGCTTCCAATGAACTGGACATTCAATTTTTTGTGGACACTGCAATTATGCTTTTTGATTTGGCTGTTGAGCTATATCAAAAACTTAGCATTAAACTTGAATTTGTTAACATGGGCGGTGGCATCGGCATCCCTTACAAACCAGAACAAAAGCCTGTAGACCTTTTTATGTTAGGAAAAAAAGTTAAAAATGAATATGATCAATATATTGTGAAAAATGGTCTTGATCCTTTAAAAATTTTCTTTGAATGTGGTCGCATGATTACTGGCCCGCATGGATATTTGGTATCACAGGTTTTACATATTAAAGAAACGTATAAAAATTATGTGGGTCTTGATGCCTGTATGGCCAATCTAATGCGTCCTGCCATTTATAACGCTTACCACCACATTAGCGTTTTGGGAAAAGAAAATGCGCCACTGGTGAATAAAGTTGATGTTACAGGTTCCTTATGTGAGAATAATGATAAATTTGCCATTGACCGTGATTTCCCAGAAGTTGAACCTGGTGATATTGTTGTCATTCATGATGCAGGGGCGCATGGTTACGCGATGGGATTTAACTACAATGGTAAACTCAGGTCTGCAGAACTTTTGCTTAAAATGGATGGTTCTGTTGAAATGATTCGACGTGCTGAAACCATTGAGGATTATTTTTCAACCATGATTTTTTGATAACAGACACGTTTTACATAATTATTCAACTTGTCTGGTCGATATAGCAAACGAGTATAATTATTCAAAATAAAACCAAAGACTTAATTAAAATCATTCGAGATACAAGTCCTCTTGCAGTTGCTTTTTCAGGCGGATTGGACAGCAGTTACTTATTGGCAATGGCGGTTGAAGCCATTGGTAAAAAAGATGTGATTGCTGTTACAGCTCAGGCCCCTTTTTTTTCGCCATTTGAAACCCGACATATCAAAATCATTATTCAGCAAACAGGTGTGAAACACATTGTATTTAATCATCAAGCAATGGACCAGGAAATATTTATACAAAATCCGCCAGACCGATGTTATTACTGCAAAAAAATGATTTTTTCTTCCATTAGATCTATAGTTGACAAATTTAATATAAAAAATATCGCGCACGGCGCAAACACTGATGATCTTAACACATATCGTCCCGGTACACGCGCCGCACATGAATTTGAAATCCAGTCACCATTGATTGCCGCCAATCTATCAAAAGCAGAAATTTCAAATAGTGCAAAAGATATGGGGCTTGTTAACTGGGATCAACCCGCAATGTCCTGTCTTGCAACACGCATACCTTATCATTCAATCATTACAATGGAGAAATTGACAATGGTGCATGAAGCTGAACATGTATTGTTTAAAATGGGTTTTCCAGGTGCACGTGTTCGGTATAATGATCGGATCGCAAAGATCGAAATCTGTAAGCATCAATTACCTGATTTTTTGCAAGGTCAGTATCAAGATCATCTTTCTGATCGATTAAAAGAAATTGGTTTTTTAGACTTAATTATTGATTTGGTCGGAAGATAATTATATCCAGTCATGTTTTATAGAGACAAGGCATGCCTTGTCTCTACGTTCTGAAATCAGAAAAAAAAGGACAGGTTATTTTTCGATTATTCTTAAGTATAGCAATGGGCCTCATCAGGAAATTTTTCAGAGCGAACATCATCACAATACGTTCTTACAGCCAAATCAATGTGTTCACGTAATTGATCATATTGTTTTACAAAGCGGGGCACTTTGCGATCAATCAATCCCAACATGTCATGTAATACCAATACCTGACCATCACAATGAATACCAGCGCCAATACCAATAGTTGGTATCTTGAGATTTTCAGTAATCTTTCTGGCAATATCAGATGGAATCCCTTCCAAAACAACTGAAAATGCACCGGCCGCTTCAACAGCTCTGGCATCATCAAGCAATCGTTCTTCATCACGTTGAACCTTATACCCGCCCATTTGATGCACTGATTGAGGGGTTAATCCGATATGCGCCTGAACAGGTATACCCACACCCGTCATACGTTTGATGAGTGAAACAACTGAGACACCACCTTCCAGTTTGACAGCAGTGGCTTCGGTCTCTTTCAAAAAACGTCCGGCATTGTGCAAGGCCTGACTTTCATTTAATTGATACGACATAAAAGGCATATCACCAATAACCATTGCGCGTTTGGCTGCTTTGGCAACCATTTTTGTATGATAAATCATTTGATCCATTGTAACAGGCAGGGTGCTGTTTTCACCCTGAATAACATTTCCCAGCGAATCCCCCACCAGAATGATATCCACACCAGCAGCATCTACAAGGCTTGCAAATGGATAATCATATGCTGTCAGCACGGTTATTTTTTTTTGCTCGGATTTCATTTTCATGAGCTGAGTGACAGTTATTTTTTGCATGAGACCTCCTTTTATATAATTATGATACTTTGAACCTGACAATAATTTATACAAATCCTTAGTATGAAATGCAATAATATATTTGCCATTACCATAAAAAAGAGTTATATCTAATAAATACGAATTATTCCATAATTATAAGGAATTTCTCATAAACATGGCTGCAAAACTTAACCCAAAAAATTCATGCATTGATTTTCCAAATGAAATCAAAAAAAATGGAATGAACAAAAAACAAGTAAGTATTCACATTGGTGAATATTATGCATCAAAGGTTCCCACCATTATTTATACCCTTCTGGGATCATGTGTTGCTGTGTGCCTGTATGATAGAAAAAAAAAAATAGGCGGCATGAATCATATTTTATTGCCGGGTAATGCTTCAATGGATAAATTTAATGATTGTGCCCGATATGGTATTAATGCAATGGAATTGTTAATTGACAAGATTCTCAAATTGGGTGGTGAAAAAAAAAATCTGGCATCAAAAGTCTTTGGAGGTGCTAATCTGCTGCCTTCAATACCATATGAACGATGTGTTGGAAAAAAAAATGTGTTTTTTGTACTCAATTTTCTCACCAAAGCATCAATACCCATATTAAGTCAGGATGTTGGTGGGAATGATTCCAGAAAAATTTTTTTCCACACGGATACAGGTGATGTTTTTCTCAGACGTTCATTATCAATTCATTATCAAAATATCCTGGATCAGGAGAATAAAGCCCTGAAAAAAATTCAGAGAAAAAAAAACTCGCCAAATGATATATTGATTTTTTAAGTTACATCACAATTGCAACAAATATGTATCATTACATATTAATTAAAAAGCTTTTTAATAAAAATACTTGCGATATAATTCAATTTTGAGTATTATCCTTAAAATAAACTATTTTTGGAAAGTCATTTGTTTGCATTTTTACAATATTTTGAACCCTTCGGAGGAAAAACATGAATTTTCAAATGGATACATCCGGTCAATCGGGTACAATCTTTATTGATGAACCGTTGACCATTGAAAATGTGTCTGCCATGAAAAATGTTTTTTTGGATGCTTATAAAAAAACAAACCATGTAAACATTCACTTTAAATCTTTGGCAGATATTGACTTGAATGGACTTCAACTTTTTTGTTCTGCCCATCGGACATTTTCTAAAGCAAATAAAAAATTGGATATTGATCTGACAAATGCCGGCATATTTAGAAAGAAGGCCAAAAAAATTGGCTTGATACGCCATAAAGGCTGTCATCTTGAACAGTCTGAAAACTGTTTGTGGCGACAACAAAATACACGTTCTCGATAATCTGTATCAATAAAATTCAAATAAAAATATAGGAGTCATTCAATGGATAAACAGCAACAATCTTATCGAGAAGAAGCTTATGAACTGCTGGCCGAGCTAGAAATTTCTCTTCTTGAACTCGAAGAAACCCCTGATGATGAAGATCTGATTGATCAAGTTTTTCGCGCGATGCACACAATAAAAGGATCAAGTGCCATGTTTGGTTTTGACGCCATTGCCGCTTTTACGCATGAAGTGGAAACAGTGCTTGATCTTGTACGTTCTGGAATGATGCCTGTTACTAAGGAACTGGTAAATTTGGCCCTTAAGGCACGTGATCAAATAAAACACATGTTGGATACTCCGAATGTGGATTCCGTCGAAAATGAAAATATTATCAAACAATTACAAAACTTATCTTCTGATCCTAAATTATCGATATCTGAGGAGGAGGAATCCATTTCTGAAGCAGATGTACATGTAGAAACAGTATCCAAATCTGTTCCTGATATTGATTTAAATATGGATACCGAAAGCGAATCTGTTCCTGAAATTGATATGGATACGAAGCATCAACCAAAAGCGGATATTCGTTCAGATAAAAAGGAAGATGAGATAGAACAGGTTTCAGAAGAAACAAAGTTCACAGTTACCTATCGGATACGTTTTACGCCATCCCCTAAATTATTAATCTATGGTACAAACCCATATCAATTAATTCTGGATATTGAAGAACTCGGAGATACCACAATTGTCGCTCAGACCAACAAAATTCCAGACTTATTTGAAATCGAACCCGATCATTGCTATATCCATTGGGATATAATTCTGACAACAGATCAAAGTATTGAAGCTATTCGCGATATTTTTATATTTATCGAAGACAGCTGTGACATAAAAATTGAACTTATTGATGAGGATGGTGATATTGAATTCGGCTCAGACTATAAAAAGCTGGGACAAATACTCATTGAGCGGAAGGATATTTCATCTGATCTTCTCGTTCAAACCCTTCAAAAACAAAGACGATTGGGAGAAATTCTGGTCGAAAGCCATGTGACTGATCAGGGACATGTAGAATCCGCCCTTGCCGAACAAAAACATATTCGAACAGTTCGAGAGAAACGTAAACAAGATACTTCAACCGGCAGCATTCGGGTTGATGCTCTAAAACTTGACACTCTTGTCGATCTTGTGGGTGAACTGGTGACCGTTCAGGCCACTCTCAGCCAAAAAGCATTTTCCAGTGAAGATACCGCATTAATAGGTATTGCCGAGCAGGTGGAACGTCTTACCGCCGATCTTCGTGACAACACCATGAGTATTCGTATGCTTCCCATCAGTACAACCTTTTCTACATTTAAACGACTGGTAAGAGATCTATCCAATGAATTGGGTAAAGAAGTCTCAATGACCACAGAAGGGGGAAAAACTGAACTGGATAAAAAAGTCATTGAACGTCTCAATGATCCCATGGTGCATATCATCCGCAATTGTATTGATCATGGCATTGAAACGCCTGATATTCGCGAAAAATCTGGAAAATCAAGATCTGGGACAATTTCACTTGTCGCTGTTCATTCAGGTGCAAATGTTTTGATCAAAATTTCCGATGATGGTGCGGGAATCAATCCCCAGAAAATTCGTTCCATTGCCCTGGAAAAAGGAATTATTACACCAGAAATGGAATTATCTGAAACTGAAACATATAATTTACTATTTGCGCCCGGTTTTTCAACAGCCAAAACAGTATCTGACATATCGGGGCGCGGTGTGGGAATGGATGTTGTTAAAAGCAGTATTGAAGCGCTTCGCGGTACAATAGAAATTGAAAGTGAAATTGGTATCGGTACAACCATCACACTTAAGCTGCCCCTGACCCTGGCCATTATTGACGGCCTTCTGGTTGAAATTGGCAAAGAGTATTATGTATTACCGCTTTCAGCAGTAGAGGAATGTGTCGAACTAACTCAGGCAGATCGGGACAAATCTAAAGGACGCAATATTGCTTGGGTACGTGATGAAATAATTCCCTATGTTCCTCTTCGAGATATTTTTCAAATTCAATCCCCCACATCGCCTATTGAGCAGGTTGTCATTGTTGAAATTGATGGCGCGCTCATTGGTTTTGTCGTTGACAACATTATTGGCGAACATCAAACTGTTATTAAAACTCTGGGACGTGTTTATCGTGGAGCAAAGGAATTTTCTGGTGCAACAATTCTTGCGGATGGTTCTGTTGCCCTTATTTTGGATGTTCATCGTTTGAGCGTGTTGGCAGAAACTCTGGAACGTAAAAAGGTTGAGAATTGATATGGCGTTTACCTATTTTTTTCGAGATATGCAAACATTGGACATGATCAGACAGCATGTTATTCCTGTTCTTCGCACGAGAAGATTTATCCATATCTGGGATGCTGGATGCGCAATGGGGCCCGAACCTTATTCCATTGCAATCATTTTTCGGGAAAATATGGGCAATATGATGTTTAGAAATGTTCGTATTCATGCAACAGATATTGATGGCAGCAACCTGTTTGAGAATATTATTAAAAAAGGAAGTTATCCTGAAGAGCAGGTCAAACGTATTCCCGGTGATATTCTCAATCGCTATTTTAAACCAGATAATTCCGGTAATTATATTATTTCCGAGGAAATGCGTCGAGCGCTTATTTTTAAAAAGCACAATCTACTTTCACTTGAACCGGTTCGTGAGGATTTTGGTCTGATTGTCTGCAAAAATGTGCTGCTCCATTTTAAACAAGAAGAACGTATCAATGTGATCAAAATGTTTCATTCCTCATTGACCACTGATGGTTTTTTTGTTACCGAACAGACACAAAAACTTCCTGAGCCTGTATCTCATTTATTTCAACAGGTTCAATCCAATGTACAGTTGTTTAAAAAGCGCTGAATTGAGACATAAAAAATTGAAAATACTCAACCTTACAAAAGATAGCAAAACTTATACATCAAATGTTTATTTTGTTTTGGGAACCTGGAATGCCATTGATGATATGAATACATTGATTGATGTTGGACGCGATCCACAGGTTGTGAAATCAATCCAGCAAACACACACTGGACTGGGAAAGCCAAAATTAAATCAGGTAATTCTAACCCATACACATTATGATCATGCAAGTATGATTCCTCAAATCAAACAACGATTTCGCCCGACAGTTTATGCTCATTCTCGCTTTTTGGAAGGTGTGGACTGTCAGGTTCATGACAGGGATACGCTGAGAATTGGGGACAAAATATGTGAAATTATATATTCTCCAGGGCATAGTCATGATTCTATATGTGTATATTGCGAGGATGATGGTATCCTTTTTTCTGGAGATACACCAGTGATTATTCATACCCGGGATGGTTCCTATGAAAATGGTTTTATTCTTGCCCTGGAAAGAATACAAGAAAAAAATATCAATGTTATCTATCCAGGACATGGGCAACCCATTGAAAAAAATTGCAATGTGTTAATTCAACAGACCTTGCGAAATGTGAGACATAATTAAATGATAATTATCATTGTGAACAACAAAGGCGGTACAGGCAAAACAACAACAACAGTCAACCTGTCTGCAGCACTTGCCCATAGTGGCTATCGTGTTTTAATGATTGATTTGGATTCTCAGTCATCAGCTTCAGTTTCTTTAGGAATTCCATGGAACAAGCTGGCGCCATCCATTGCAGATGTTTTGTATCAGAAAGTTCCTGTTCATCAGGCCATTCGTCGTTCTATCATGCAAGGACTGGATCTGATTACCAGTGATATTGAACTGGCAAATTGTGATATTATGCTGTCTGAGCTTGTCGGGCGAGAGAATCGACTCAAAGAATGTCTTGATGAAGTTACACCTTATTACGATTTTGTTCTTTGCGATTGTCCACCATCAATTTCATTACTATCTGTAACAGCTCTAGTAGCAGCAGACCAGTTCATTGTACCGGTAACACCGGAATATCTTGCCTTGGAAGGCCTGATCAGTTGGATGAATGTTGTTAAACGTGTTGAAAAGGGGATTGGTACAAGTACAGAACTAATGGGCATATTATTGACATTGGTTAATCCGGGCCTTGGGGACACAAAAAAGATTTCTGACCTGATTCGTGAACATTATGGCAACAGTGTGTTTCAAACTGAAATATTAAAAGATGGTTTGCTGACACAGGCACCATCACATGGAAAATCAATCTTAGAGTATGCGCCTGCATCATCAGGCGCAAGAACCTATTCAAAACTGGCTGGCGAAGTTATTCAACGTGCAGGGGCTCCCTGTCCTGCAAAGCAGGATAGGCTTTGTGACAGCAATGAATATCAGTTTAAATCTGGCCGACTGGGTAAATTGTAAAAATGGGTATCCTTCATTTCGTAGTTAACAGTTTTGCTCGTTCCCAGGCTCTGCCTTCAGAGCCTGGGAACGAGCAGAACTGTTAACTACTTTTTAACAATATGAAGGATGCCGAAAAATGATACTTTCGAAAAACCCAAGAACAATAGGGAAACATATTTTCAAAGTATTCCCAAGCAAGATTTTTATAAGAAATTCTGAGTTTAAACATAAAGATTGGAGGCATTTATGGACAAAAGTATTTTTGAACGTACAGTTTCTGAAACATCAGATCAAACATCTGAGCGGGCAACAGAATCTCAAACAACTCCCGCATCTGGGGCTGCATCATCTGTTGAAATGAATAATTTGCGTGCAGCCCTGAATCAGGCAAACAATAAAGCACGTGTGTTGGATATTATCCCAACCCCAGTCATGACCATTGATAAAGATTTCAATGTCACCTACATGAACCAGGCAGGACTGAACATTGTGAAGCAAACGTCTGAAAGTGTGATTGGTAAAAGGTGTTACGAACTTTTTAATACAGATCATTGTAACTCACCCAATTGTCAGGTGGCAAAAGCCATGCGTGAAAATGATGTGTTTACCAGTGATACTGTGGCAAATCTGTCATCAGGAAAAGTGCCCATTCGCTATACAGGGGCACCCATAAAAGATGATAATGGTAATATCGTTGGTGGTGTTGAATATGTCCTGGATATCACCAATGAAGTTGATGTTACACAAGCGGTTACGCAATTATCTGATGCTGCTCAGGCAGGTCAGTTGGATTCTCGTGCAGATGTTGATCAATTTGATGGCAATTATCGTAATATTATTAAAGGTATTAATAATACACTTGATGCAGTCATCAGCCCATTGAATGTTGCTGCCGAATATATTGATCGTATTGGCAAAGGTGATATTCCAGAAAGAATTACTGATGATTACAATGGCGATTTTAATGAAATTAAAAACAATCTGAACCTCTGTATTGATTCTGTCAATGGCCTGATTGCTGAATCTGGCATGCTGACCAATGCTGCCAAAGAAGGTCAACTGGATATTCGGGGTGATGTATCCAAATTTTCGGGGGATTATGCCGGTATTGTTCAGGG
>Ga0272440_1003811_pt1 | contig 11077 bp, 11 predicted proteins | sample SSMMMBAug17_FD_192440 | JGI IMG/M metagenome (GOLD analysis project Ga0272440, IMG submission 192440) | Marine sediment archaeal communities from Little Sippewissett salt marsh, Falmouth, MA, United States - SSM-MMB-Aug17 | ecosystem: Environmental > Aquatic > Marine > Wetlands > Sediment ... | reverse complement strand
ATTTCTACAAGAATAATCCGCATGGCCTCGAAAATATTTTCCCGCATGGCCTGTGCAGCTTCAAATTAAAATGAACGATTTCGGCAATTGCAAGAACAGCGTAGAGATAATCTAAATACGTTGTATGTGGTCTTCTATCTCTGTTCATTTGTTAAGATCTTTATTTGATTTTTACGTGATTTAAGAGCATACAAATTGTATGAATTAATTTTTTTAAGCCGAGTTTATAAGCCTTAGAATCAAATCCATGCTGCCATGAAAAGGTGTATAGATGATCTGAAACAAGCAATAAAGCTGCCATGATAACGTTTCGATAGTTTGAAACTGTAAATATGGCAGACGTTTCCATTTCTACCCCAATGGCATTTTTATTCTGATAAAAGCGGATTTTTTCTGGTGTCTCTTGATACAGCCCATCAGTACACCAGATTTTTCCCATATGACATGTCTGACCAGATTGTCTGGTGACATCAGCAATACGATTACTATAGTTTTGATCAGGATACGAAATATCTGACTTTATGGGGTAGCATCGTGATGTCCCTTCATCAATAAAGGCGCCATCAGGAACAATGCAATCGCCAATTGCAATATGCTTTGATAAAGATCCGCATTGGCCCAAAAATAAAAACTTGTTCACACCCGCGGCAATGGCTTCTTCAAGAACCAGTGTTGCATATGGCGCGCCAATCATGGGGCCGATTAATGAAACAGGTTGTCCATGATATAAGCCATTGTAAACAGTACTCATCATTAATGACGTTTTTTTGCGTTGTTTTAGATCTAAATGTTGAAGCAGCATTCGTATATGTGATTCTGCACTAATCAGGATGAGTGGCTCTGACAGAGTTAGCTTCTTTCGATTGACAGGTTGAATGATTGCATTGTCTTTCATATGACAGCTTGATTGTTATCAGAAATTTTTGAATAAAACCCAACAATCCATTCAACCACACCCTTTATATCATTGTGTGAGAATTGGGGCACATGCCATTGATATGGATGGTCAGTAATAATTGCCAAAATAGTGTCATCGTTAAAGCATAAGGGCAAGTTTTTTTCCGAATACTGATACACCTCAATTTTAGGATACTTTTCCTTTTTAAATCCTTCGGTTATCAACAAATCGTTATCAAAAAAGTAACGTTGCGCAATTTGGTCAAGTCCAATGTCTTTTTGCGCTTTTGCAAAACATACAAAATGGTTTTTGTTGCAAACCATTGAAGGATTTGCACCTGATTCATAAAATCTATGAGAATCTTTGCCCTTACAATCAATTTTAATGGGTGATCCTGCATGCTTGACAACGCCAACCCGAATTCCTTTTTTAATAATCTGGGGAATTATTTGTGTTATCAAGCCAGTTTTACCAGAATTTGAATGGCCAACAAATGACAGGATCACCGGTTTTTGAAGGTTATTCATCCAAAAGCCCTACGTTGTATTTCCTTTTCAATTGGTCTATCTGCGCTTTTTTATCTTTTAAAAAGGTGTTAAATTCAGATATGACTTTTGGATGTGCAATGGATGAAAAAAAATACGAATCCTTTATATGAGGTAAGGTAGGATTGAAAACAATAGCATTGGGTTTTTTCAAATTTTCTTTCAAATTATATCGGGCGACTGATACATTCGTATAAGCGCCATCAATTCGTTTGACCAGTACCTGTTTTAACAACGAGATAAAATTATTGTTCTCGGTCAATTTTATTTTTTTCTGAGAGATAAGATCTAAAAATGGATAAGGTGTAAACCCGCGAACAGTTCCCAGGGATTTAAATTTTGAAATATCCATTGATTTATTTTCAGCCAGCACCATGACACCATCAATGTATTTTACGACAGAATCACTATAAATAATATTTTTACCTTTTTTCATATCTGATTGCCAATATGGATTGTCCGGGTATTTAAAATCATACTCGTTCTTTTCAACGAATTCGTGAAAAAGTCGTTTCACTGGTCGAATTTTATAAACAAACTGATAGTTTTTTTCTTTGGCAAACATGTCAAACAAATCACGCGCCAAACCAAAATACTCAATGCCATTTTCATTGTCATATTGGGGATAATACTTTTGGGCTTCAACCCCAATGGTAAAAATAGTTTGTTGTGCATTAGCTGCGTTGACTAATAGCGCTATGCTTACCAAAATACCTGTTACGAAATACAAAATTTTTTTCATTGTACCCTCCTTAATGATACGAAATACGAAAGTTTATTTATTGTATCCTCCTAAATATTGAGAATATTTTTTTTATATATCACTCTATGTGTAACAAGTTCAATAAAAAAATCATAAAAAAATTGGGTTATTATTCATCCAATATCCCAACTTTATATTTATTTTTTAACTGATCTATCTGTTCTTTTTTATCCTTCAAAAAGGCATTAAATTCAGATATGACTGTTGGATACATTATAGATGACAAATAATACGAATCTTTGATATGTGGCAAGTTAGGATTAAAAACAATTGCACCAGTTTTTTTGAAATGTTCTTTAAGATTGTATCGTGCCACAGATATATTAGAATATGCACCTGTTATTCGTCTGGCCAGAACCTGTCTCAACAGGGATATATAATTGCTGTTTTCGCTTAACAGAACTTTTTTCTCAGCAATTAAATTCAGGAATGGATAAGGCGTAAATCCACGAATGGTACCCAGCATTTTAAATGATGACAAATCCATTGTTTTATTTTCAGCCAATACCACAACACCATCAATGTATTTTACCACTGAGTCACTATAACAAACATTTTGATCTTTTTTCATGTCTGCTTGCCAGAAAGGATTGTCTGGATATTTAAAATCAACTTCCCTTTTAACAAAGTCATGAAAAAGTCTTTTTACCGGTCTTATTTTGTAAACAAACTGATAATGATTCTGGTTGGCAAACATATCGAGTAAATCACGTGCAAAACCAAAATATTCAATGCCATTTTCATTGTCAAATTGGGGATAATATTTTTGCGCTTCAACCCCAATTGTAAAAAAAGTTTGCTTTGCATCACCTGCATTTGATAAGAAAACAATGCAAAAGATCATTACTGATACAAAATATAATATTTTATTCATTAATATCACCTTTTTATAATTTATTAAAAAAATATCTCATTAGAATTGAAAAACCATTTATGAGAAGTGATCCGAAATTGAAAATTTTTGTAGAATATTATATTTGATGAATTTTTACAAGTATAAAATTACTATGATATTTTTCAAACCATTCTTTAATGCGATGAATATATGAGAAACCTTTTAACCATAAAAAATCAATACATGGAGTAAACTATGAAACTATTTGATAGCCACTGTCATATTGACGATAAAAGCTTTGATAAAGACAGAGACACTGTTATCAAAAACGCAATAGCATCCGATGTTTGTGGTATGATGATTGTCAGTATTACAGAAGACAGTGCAAAAAATGGCATACAAATCTCTGATAAATACCCGCAGTGTTATGCATCTGTGGGAATTCATCCACATGATACAAAAAAATGTTCTGAAACCAGTCTGTCTGTGTTAATTGAAATGAGTCAACATGAAAAAGTTAAAGCGTGGGGGGAAACCGGCTTGGATTTTAATCGCATGTACTCTCCTCAAAAAATTCAGGAGAAATGGTTTATTCGGCAGCTTGAAATCTCGGAAAATCTTAATTTTCCCCTGATATTTCATGAGCGAGACAGCAGAGGACGCTTTTTGGAAATTTTAAAAAGTTATGACCCGGTTGAACGTAAAGGTGTTGTACATTGTTTTAGCGGTTCCAAAAAGGAACTTCGCGCATATCTTGATTTAAATTATGAGATTGGTATCACTGGAATCATTACGCAGCAAATGCGCGGCGAAGACTTACGTTCATTGATAAGCTATATCCCAAAAGAAAGAATTCTCATTGAAACCGATGCCCCCTATTTGACACCCATGCCTGAAAAAAAACAATTCCGAAGAAATGAACCTGCATTTGTTCGCAGCACGTTTTTGAAATTATGTGATATTTTTCAGGATGAACCCGAAGCATTGGCACAAATTATTTGGGAAACAACATGTCGTTTGTACAATATTGCCTGATCTAAGGAATGCTCGGAAAATAGCATGCTCATTTTTCATGATCGTACAAAAAAATAAGGTCGTGTAGAGACGTAGCATGCTACGTCTCTACAGTACAATTACCTCAAAACGAACAATATCAATAATGGGGAAGTTATTTTCAGAGCATTCCTAATCAACCCACAAAGACCTTACAGGCCAACCTGACGACGTGCTTCATACAAACCAATTGCAACAGCAGTTGCAAGATTTAAACTTCGGACATGTGAAGTGGACATTGGGATATATACCTGTTCATGGCAACGCTGTAAGATGCTGTCAGGTAAGCCCAGCGTTTCACTTCCAAATAAAAGCCAATCATTATCTTGAAATTTAAAGTCTGTATACCTGAAATCACCTCTCTTGCTGAATCCAATCCACCTGGCATTTGGCGGCATTGCTTTTTCAAAGTCTTGAAACGTATCATAATAGTACATTTCAACATAATCCCAATAATCAAGCCCCGCGCGTTTGACCGCTTTGTGGGATATGTCAAAGCCCAAAGGACCAACCAGATGAAGCGGTGATTGTGTTGCAGCACATGTTCGTGCAATATTGCCTGTATTGGGTGGAATTTGTGGATTAATCAATACCAGATTAAATCTATTTGAGTTTGTTTCACTCACGTTGTTTGCCTTTTTTCAAGGATATCTGTTGATTGTGATCAGATTCAAATATTTTATTCAATCCCAGTGCATGCTCCTGGTGCGCAATTGATAGTTCTTGAACCCTATTGACGACAATTGATTCACGATATGAACTGATCATGCATAGCGGTATAATAGATGCCAGGGCGATGATAAATATTAATATTGATATTTTGCCTTTATTTTCTATAGTCATTTGGATTCTCCATTTTTTATATATTAATTGTTGCCATTTGCGTGGCCAATAATCTAACGTCTTAATTAATATATAAAATAACGCACTGCGGCAAAATTGTCAATAATTTTTTCTGCATTGCGGCATTTTTTATAAAAAAGGTTTCATAATAATCCCGCCCCATTGAGCATCGTTTATTTCCAGTAACACTTTTAAATTGCTAAAACTATCAAGGAGTTGCTTTTTTTGAGATAAATAAAAGCCGCTTAAAATCAAAACGCCAGATGGCCCTAGATTTTGAACGAGATCATTTTGAATCGCTGTAATTTCATGAAGCATCATATTGCATATTACAATATCAAAAGGGTAGCGAATACATTCAGAAGATCCACAAATTGTTAAAATATTTTCCATTTCATTAATTTTAAAATTATTGCGCGCATCCATAATTGATGGTAAATCAATATCAATTCCCACCAGTTGACTTCCGCCCAGGCGCTTGGCAGCAATGAGCAATATGCCTGAACCTGTCCCAACATCCAGAATGGAGAGGTTTGATGTTGATTGTTCCAAAAAGGCAACCAATAACTTGAGTGCAATCACAGTTGATGGATGAGAACCAGATCCAAATCCATTTCCTGGATTAATAATTACAACTTGTTTACATGTTTTGGGAATTTCCCAGGGTGGACATATGATTAATTGATCACTGATGGGAATGGGATGAAAATGTACTTTCCATGCTTCCAACCAATTTTCATTCGGCAGTGTTTCCAGTTTCAGTAAGCTGATATCTTTTTTGTCTGCCATGAACTGCTGATAAAATATTTCAAGAACGTCATGTATCATAATGGATAAATCTGTAAAGTATACAGCCATAATAATATAAGACGCTGTTTCCTCAATTGTTTCAATGCCTGAGGCGCCATGCTCAAAACACACTGAAATCCAGAGATCTTCCCATTTGGGATTCAGTCGGACGATTAATTTTTGGTAGTTGTTGCTTTGCATAATTAATTATCTTAAATTAAATGTTCTGTAAATACAACAATAATTATCTATTTTAATACATCCCATATCAATTGTTTTTATTGACAATGCACTTTAGTTTTGTTAAAGCTGAATGAATATTCATTCATTATTTGTATATAAAATAATAGACTGATGTCTGTTATCAATAAAGTTATTCGAGGCATGAGAACAGGCGACAGTCAAGATGAGAAAGGAGTTTGTTGAAAAATGGAACCGGTAATTATACCACCAGCATCGTACACAATATTGGGGATACCGCTAATTCTATTGTACATAGTGATTCCCATTATTGGTGTCGCGCTTTTTACGTTTATCATAGCCCAGCGGATGCAGCCGCTGGTAAAGGCAGCACCCGACAATAGACTGGATCAGTTGGGATTGCGTTTGTTCAATATGATTAAATATGCAGTTGGACAATATAAGCAACCCAGATACATGCTGGCAGGTGTCTTACACATTGTCATATTTGCTGGCTTTTGTATTCTGTCATTGCGATCCATAACCCTTGTTATTGCGGGTATTAAATCTGGCTATACGCTGCCGCTGTTTGATACCTGGATCGGCACTATCTACAATATTCTAAAAGACATTGCTGCAACAGCAGTCCTTATTGCAGTTGTCGTGGCAGCCATACGCAGGGGTGTATACAAGCCCGAACGTTACAAAGTTCCAGAGAAATATGGAAAAGATCATACCGCAGAAGCTATTTTTGTTCTTGGCATGATCGGCGGCTTGATGGTGGCTGACATGTTTTTTGAAGGCAGCGACCTGGCTGCGCATATGAACAAAGGACTGGAAACACATTATATTCTGTTTCCACTGACCGGCACATGGTTTGTGACATATTTTCTCACCCTTTGTTCGGAATCTACTTTGCAGTTCTGTCATGTATTTTTCTACACAGTCCATGAAGTCATATTCTTTTCATTTTTAAATTTCTTGCCATTGGGCAAACATTTTCATGTGATCACATCCATGTTTAATGTGTTTTTCATGAAACTCAACAAGGGATCAGTCAAGCCTGTTAAATGGGGCGTCTCAGACGAACAACTGGATGATCTTGAATCCTTTGGTGTTAAAAATTTCGAAGATTTTACCTGGAAACACATATTAGACTTTTATTCATGTGCAGATTGCGGCCGATGTGCTGATCAATGCCCGGCCAATCATGTGGGACGTCCACTGGCTCCCAGATTTATCACAATCAAGTGCCGAGATTTTTGTTTTGACAAATACCCCTTAAAAGAAGAAAGTGTTGATAAAGGCCCCCTCATTGGCAGTATTCTTGAAGAAGATGAAATCTGGTCATGTACCACATGTGGTGCGTGCGAGGAAGAATGCCCGCTGCTGATTGAATATATTGACAAAATTGTCGATCTCAGACGCGGTATGGTTGATGAAGGCATGGTGCCGCAATCCCTTCAAAAGCCGCTCAATGCCTTGGGGAAACGCGGTAATCCTTATGGTAAAATGGAGAAAAAACGCGGCGATTGGACAACCCCCTTGCTCAAAAATGAAGGCTATGAATGTAAGATTCTCAGTGGCAAAAAAGCCGATACCGCTGAAGTTCTCTTTTTTGCAGATAGTATTACATCCTATGATGATCGCATTCAGGAAATCGGACAATCATCATTTAGAATATTAAAAGCCTGTGGCATTGATTTTGGTATTTTGGGTCCTGAAGAAAAAGATTCTGGCCATGAAGTTCGCCGATTTGGTGAAGAAATGTTGTTTCAAGACTTGAAACAAAAAAATACAAAAGCCATTTTGAATTCTGGTGTTAAGCGCATTATTACCGCCGATCCCCACGCACTCAACGCACTGAAAAAAGACTACGATAATTTACCGCCAGTAGAGCATGTGAGTGAATTTTTATATCGAATGATTCAAGAAGGTAAGATTCAATTCAACCCCCTTGAAAATCAAGGCGACATTTATGTCTACCACGATCCCTGTTATCTGGGACGCCACAACCTGATTTATGATGCACCCCGAACTGTTCTGGATGCTATCCCTGGATTGAAACGTGTTGAGATGGAACGTAGTCGAGATCGTTCATTCTGCTGTGGTGGTGGAGGTCTGATGCTTTTTTATGAGCCAATCGAAGAAACGCGTATGGGGAAAGAACGCGTCCAGATGGCCGCAGAAGCTGGCGCAACTGTCATTGTTACTGCATGCCCATTCTGCATGGTCAATATTGAAGATGGTATCAAAACCAGTGGAAATGAGGGAAAAATTAGAGCGATAGATCTGGCCGAACTTGTGGACCAGCAAATTATCAAATAAAACATGATGCAAGGTGATGACCTTGTATTGAAATAAATAGCAATCCCTTGCCGAAATATATCTTATTTTCGGCAAAGGATTTTTTTGGAGGATAATATGGAAATTTTGGTTTGTGTGAAAAGAGTTCCTGATACCTCAGAAAATGAAATTGAGGTCAACAGTGAGGGCTCTGATATTGAACGCGACGATTTGGTCTATTCGATTAACGAATGGGACAACTATGCTGTTGAAGAAGCCATTCAAATAGTGGATAAAGTGGGTGGATCTGTTACAGTAATGGCTATCGGTGATGATGAATCCGAAGAAATTATTCGTCGTGAAATGGCAATGGGTGCAAATAATGGTATCCTTTTGTCTGATGACGTTTTTGAGAAATCGGATGGTCGTGGATTGGCAACAGTTTTAAAAGCCGCTGTGGACAAAGGTAATTACGATCTGATATTAACCGGTGCGCAATCTGATACAGGTGCTGCACAAACTGGCGCCATGCTGGCAGCCATGTTGGATCGTCCATTTGCATCACTTGTCAATCTGGTTGAGGTTAAAGATGACAGCACATTAAAAATTGGTCGTGAAATTGATGGCGGTAACCAGGAAATTCACGAAATTAAACTGCCATGCGTTTTGTCAATCCAGACAGGAATCAATGAACCTCGATATGTTGGTATTCGGGGTATCCGGAAAGTGGCATCAGTTGAAATCCCCACAATGGGCGCATCCGATCTGGGCATTGACCCATCTTCCATTGGAGATGCTGGCGCCAAAACAAAATCAGTGGATTATTTTGTTCCTGTATTGGGTGAAGGCGCTGAAATGCTTGAAGGTGACACAGATGAAATTGTCGAAAAACTGGTTGAAATCCTGAAATCCAAAGGAGGTATCAAATAATGCAGATTTTTGCGTATATCATAAATAAAGATGGTAAAGCTGATGACACAGCTTTTGAATTGGCGCTGGCTGCAAAAAAACTGGCCTCTGATGCTCAGGTAACAGCCATTGTTGCTGGCTCTGGCATTGATAATGTTTGTCAGGAAATCAGTGCCGCTTATAATGAAATCTGGAAAATCGACAATGCAGCGCTGGCCTATCCTGATGGCGAAATTATGGGACGACTATTGCCCAAACTCCTTCCAGAAAATGCTGTCATTCTGTTGGCCCATGAATATCTGGCAATGGATATGGCGCCTGGTCTTGCCATTCGCACAAATTCCGCATACATTGCCGATGTTACAGATATCGAAGGCATGGATGGCACCACTGGAAAGTTTGTCCGACAAGAATTTTCTGGTATGGTCAGCACGCACAATACCTGTGATTTGTCTGGCGGCGCTGTTATAACTGTGCGTCCAGGCGTGTTTGCATCCGAAGAAAAACCCGCTGTGGGCGGTTCTGTCGTTGATAAATCTGGTGAGATTGAAATCCCAGCGACCAATCGTAAATATCTGGAAACTGTCGAAGCTGAAGTGGGCGATGTGGATATCAGTACATCAGAAGTTCTGGTTTCTGTTGGACGTGGTATTGAAGAAGAAGACAACATTGATATGGTTAAAGATCTGGCTGAAGCTATGGGTGTTGACTATTCTTGCTCTCGACCCATTGTTGATGCCAAATGGATGGAAAAATCACGTCAGGTGGGAACATCAGGAAAGACTGTCAAGCCAAAAATTTATATGGCGCTGGGGATCAGCGGCGCGTTCCAGCATCTGGGTGGAATTAAAGGCTCGCCATTCATGATTGCCATTAACAAAAATCCCAAAGCACCCATTTTTCAAGTGGCAGATATTGGTGTTGAAGGGGATATCCTTGAAATTATTCCAGAATTGACTGAAAAAGTTCAGGAAATGAAGGGATAATTTTTTTCTGCCAAATTAACACAATATCCTGGGATTTCATTTTTATGCCCAGGATATTGTTTTCGACTGCCTTTTGAACGTGTAGAGACTTAGCATGCTTCGTCTCTACAGCACAATACCAATCATATCCAGAAAATCTTTTTCATTCACAACAGAAACACCCAACGCTTGCGCTTTTTTCAGCTTACTTCCAGCCTTTTCTCCAGCCAGGAGGTGTGTTGTTTTACTGCTGACAGATCCAACAAGAATGCCGCCGCGTTTTTCAATTTCATCACCAGCTTTACTTCTGGGTTTAAAATTATCAAATTGGCCGGTGATACACCATCGCTGGCCTTTCATGCGCTGATCAGTACTTTCAGGTCGTGCAATAATTTTTGCTTTTGTTTGTAATCCCACTTCTTTTAACGTATTTATAGTTTGTAAAAGTTCAGAATCCTGGAAGCTTTGAATGATTGATTTTGCAATATTGTCTTTCACGCCTTTAATTTCAGTAAGAGATGTCATTTCATTATTGTTGGCGATATCAATCAATTTATCAAAGGAATCAATGCCAGATTGAACCAGCAATTTAATCAGACCCATCCCCAGATTTTTAATCCCAAGTGCGGCCAAAACAGTTTCATAGGGCCTTTTTATACTTTCCGCAATACCGCGTTTGATTGCTGCAATTTTCTTATCTTTAAAGCCTTCAACACCTGTCAATTGCTCTGGATCAAAGGTATACACATCTTCCATGCGTTGAATCAATTTTTTATCAATAAGGAGTTCAATGGTTTTGGGGCCCAGATTTTCAATGTCCATGCCAGTCTTGCCTGCAAAATGAATCAAACTTGCTTTTTGTCGTTGAGGACACGCAGTGTTCTCACAAAAATGATGTCCGCCATCTTTGACAAGCGGTGTATTACAGAATGGACAGTGTGATGGCATTTTCCATACAGGGGCAGAATCAGACTGTTTATCCAAGACCTCTTCAACAGCAGGTATGACATC
>Ga0272440_1003809_pt1 | contig 11082 bp, 9 predicted proteins | sample SSMMMBAug17_FD_192440 | JGI IMG/M metagenome (GOLD analysis project Ga0272440, IMG submission 192440) | Marine sediment archaeal communities from Little Sippewissett salt marsh, Falmouth, MA, United States - SSM-MMB-Aug17 | ecosystem: Environmental > Aquatic > Marine > Wetlands > Sediment ... | reverse complement strand
GTGGCTTGAAAATAATCTCCCTGTGAGGGTAAAATACCGCCCAGGCCAGGACCGCCTCGCATGATATTAACATACACTGCCGGACATTGCGCCGCTGCAACATAGCTAATCCCTTCACTCATAAGGCTGATTCCTGGACTTGAGGATGTTGTAAAAACGCGCGCTCCGGCTGCTGCGGCACCAAAAATCATATATGATGCTGCAACTTCACTTTCAGCCTGTAAAAACATGCCATTCACTTCTGGCATGCGTCGGGATAGATATTCAGCAATTTCACTTTGTGGTGTAATGGGATAGCCAAAATAATTTAAACATCCCGCACGGATAGCGGCTTCCCCGATAGCTTCATTGCCTTTCATTAATATTTTCGCCATAATTAATTCCTTCAAACAAGCAATATTGAATCGGCTCGATTAATTTTTAACAGGTGTTATGGTGATTGCAACATCAGGACACATAATGCAACAAGTACCACATAAAACACACTCTGATTCATTCATACGATACGCCGGAAAATAGCCCTTTGAATTGTTTGTTTGAGATAATCCAAGTACTTTTTTCGGGCAAACAGTCACGCACAGGGCACATCCTTTGCAGCGATCCGTATCGATTTGGTATAGATAGTTCATTACATAACCTTTCTCAGAAAATATATTTTATCTCATTTGATTTCCTGAGTTAATTATCCAAAATTTCATTAGTGTAAAACAAAATTTTTCGGCCCCAAAACATTGGCTTTTTTCCAGGGTGGCACCAATTGCCGTTCAATGGGCAGAACAGGACAGTCAAAGCCTTTATTTTCAATATCTTTCATCAACTCAATTGGTGCGGTTATCCATTTCAAGGGCGTATTACTTTTTCTGGCAAAATTCTTTGCAAAAGCATAGCCTTCATCAATGATCTCTGCCGTAGTTTCCTCAATTAAATTTGCATTGCCGATTAATCCATTAATTGTCAATCGTGAAGCCTTTTCAATTTGTTCTTTAATTGTCAGGCAGCCTTCAACAGTATTTGAAAATGGACGAAAAGGATTTACCACCTGATAGACTTGTACATCCTGGTTTGAAAAAGCATGGGCAAGTGCAGATAAAACAGTTGCGCCCACGCGATCACCACCAACATCCAATATTGACAGTTCGCCAGGACATTGAATCATGCCATATATTTCTGGAGTAAGTATTGGCAGGTCTGCCTGAAGAAATTGATTTGGCGGAAGTATGACATCAATACCCAGTCTGGAAAGTGCTTTTTTTGCCTCGCGTGTTCGGAAATATGGATTAACAAGATCCAGGTCACCTATTTTAACCTGAATGCCAGAACGTTTGTGGTAAACCGCTAAATTCACAGAAATTTCTGTTTTTCCACATCCATAGTTTCCAACAATTACATTAACGCCACTTAGTTTGATACCCAAGAATTAACTCCAACCCCTCTGAGATTTCCCTTTTTTGATTTTTAATGTGTTGACATCATTATTATCAAAAAAACGATTATTGGAAGGGGCCTGCATTGATTGTCATATTGAACAAAACAATGCTTATTCAGAATAATCTCAACCTTTAAACATTATTTTATAATTAATGCAAGAAAAATATATTTTTTTTTATTATTCATGATTTGTTTGAAGATTACGATACATTTTCAACCCATGATCCTGATGATCATAATGATTCCATTGAATACATTCTAGTTGGAAACCATGTTTCATATAGAAATCTATCGCAGAAAAGTTACGAGAAGAAACTGATAAAAAAGCAACATCCACAGTGTACTTTTTTCCGGTACGCAGTGCTTTTTCAATTAATTCACCGCCAATTCCCTGATGTTGCAATTTTTTAATGACAACAAGTTTGTCAATATACAATTCTTTATTCTTTATGCGAAACATTATACTGCCAACGCATTGATTGTTCATTTGAGCACAATATGCATGATAATTGTGTGACGTTAAAACTTTTGTATAGTATTTTCGCGGCCATTGCAAATGTGTTTCACGATCAATGCGTTGGATTTTGTCGATATCCATTTCGCACATTTGGTAAATTTTCAATGAACATATTCCTCTGTAGAGATAAGGCATGCTATATCTCTATTATCATTAATCACAAAACATACAATTTTTAAAAAGGGAAAGTTATTTTCTGAGAATTCCTAAACATTATTGGGCATACTTCAGAATTGTTGAAAAGTAGTTAACACTTTTCCGAAATTGTTATTGCATTTCCGAACGTAGAGACGCACGGCAGTGGGGCTCTGAGCGAAGAAAGGTCTATCAACTCTTTGAAAATTAAGAACAAAAAAATGTTTAAACTTTCTTCGCTCTGAGACGCACTGCCGTGCGTCTCTACGTTCGACAAATTGAACTCGAAAAAGTGTTAACTGGAAAATGAAGGATGCCCATTATTGCATAACAGATTATACGCCAGCTTAAGATCTTCATATCCCTTTTCAAGAGCCAGCAATAATTGGTTGGTTTGTTCACAATTCCCTTCGTTACTGGCAACCCCAAGATCAAACGCAATTTTTTTGATTTCACCAGCCATAATAGTTGCAGCTGATGATTTTAACGAAAGGGCGTTCATAGATATTTGATCAAAATTTGCATCCTTAAGAGCTTGATTCAGCTGATTGATCGAATCAGGCAGATCATCAATGAACACTTTCAAAACTTCATTGAATACTTCTTCATCACCAAGATGCTTTATTGCCTGTTTTTTATCAATAATCTGGTTGATCGGTTTTAATAAAGATGGTGTACTTACAGATGGGATTTGTCCTGGTGATCTACAGATCGTTTCAATACAATCAATCAAGTCTCTTGCATTTATTGGAATTTCGAGCCACTGTGCGATGGGAAGTTTTTGAAATTGTTTTCGACAATCCCTGCCTGGCAGTTTCCTGGAAAGTGCAATGATTGGAATTTTTGCAAAAACACTGTTTAGCAATTGAGAAATCCATTCGTCATCTGGCATTTTGTTCTTTGAAATAGAAATCAATATGGCCTGATACTCAGAGGAATGATGTTTTTCAATCGCTTCAGTTAAATCATTTGCTGTTTCAACCTGACTGCCAATCTGGGTAAGAATTTTGGTAATCAGCTTGATACGAATGGGATGGGATTCAATCATCAGCACTTTTAAATCGGAAAAAGAAAACGCATGATATGTTTGATCTGTATCTTGTGTTTTGCAGGCTGTACCTTCAATTCGGGGGCATTTTTCAAAAACAGCAGTAAAGGTAAAAGTTGAGCCCTGATTCTCTTCACTCTGAAACGATGTATTTCCTCCCAGTAAGTTGACCAATTCTTTGGTGACTGCAAGCCCCAGGCCCAGTCCAGCATTGGTTCGTGACATGGATGTATCAGCCTGACAAAATACCGCTTGAAATAAAAAATTTTCAACCTTTTTAGAAATACCAATGCCTGTATCTTTGACTTGAAATTCCAGTGTTAAGCGATCATCAGTTTCCATGATCTTATCAACTTGAATATGAACACTTCCCTGTTTTGTAAACTTGATGGCATTATCTGACAAATTAAACAGGATTTTTCTTAGTTTGATGGGGTCTCCGCAAAGATATGCAGGAACATTGTTTGAAATTGTGTAATTAAACGCAATGTTTTTCTTTTGTGCTTTTTGGACAAGGTGCCTATGAAGGTTTTTCAATGTTTCTTCTAGACTGAATGATAATTGGGCCACCCGAACTGCCACACCACGTTTGATATCAGAAAAATCATTGATATCATTTAAAAATGTCAGTAATTCCCTGGAATGATAACGTGCAATATCCAGGTATTCCTGTTGTTCTTCTGTGACTGGCGTTTCGATTAAAAGTGTCAACATGCCATTGATTGCATTAAGCGGTGTTCGTATTTCATGGCCGACATTTCTGAGAAAATTTAGACGGCTCGTATTCCGATCAGCAAGCTCATTTTTAATTTGAAAATAAGCCTCGACACGTTTTTTTCGTTCGCTGACTTCAATTTTCATCTGATCATTTGTCAGGGAAAGTTCGGCTTTACTTTCAGCAACAATGTGCTGAAGTTCATCTATTTTTTGCGCTTGACTGATTATTGTATGTCTTGTACTGATTGCATGATAAACAAATACTGCAATAATGAGAATCAAGATCAGTATTACAAAACCCACAATAATTACTATGGTAGGTATCATGTTGTACCCCTAATAATTCTAAAACTTCTCTATTAATCTTTGTTTCCTCTATTATGTATTGAAGAAGTTTTTATGATATTACCTTTCTCCCAAAAGTAATAATTTCATATCACCTTTGACTTTAATGCTCATAAAGAAAAGATATGGTGCTAATACCATTATGCCACCAAAAAAGAACAACACCCCTGCCGCAATACCTGCTAATGTAAAATGATACCTCCATGATATCCACAGTCCTGAAAGAATGAGAAAACACATAAAGTCAGTATTAAATTGTCCTGACCACGTCATTTGAGCCATATCATGAAAAAAAACAGGTAATAAATTCCAGCCATGATTGATAATAACTAATGTTGTATAAAAACCAACACATATAAAAAAAACAATTAAAAGAATTCTAAAGGAACGCATTCGTTTACTCCCAAAATAACAAATACTGTTAAAAAAAATTTAGCTTAGGAATGCTCGAAAAATAACTTCCCCATTTTCAAAAATCGGACAGGTCGGACAAGTCAGACTGGTCTGACCTGTCCGACTTGTCCGACTTGTCTGACTTTACCGAATGGGGAAATTATTTTCAGAGCATTCCTTAATTACTACCGGTATCTTCATTATATAAGAAACTATTTTTAGATCACTGCGCGGCTTTTGAGATAAAGCGCAAGCGGTCATAGCCTTTATTCTCTTCAACCTGCGTAAAAAATTCATACAGCATGTTTATATTTTTTTCAGCCGCCTCTAAAAAAGAATGACGTTGATCGGGTTTGAAATCTGAATACAATTGTAAAAAGTCATTCAACAAATTGTCTGCATTTACAGCGACATTCAGATAGGATGCTCGAATGTCTTCATTTGTGATAGATCTTTCATATTGGATGACCTTTTCAAAATATTGCGGATGCCATGCGGCTAAAAACAATAAATTTGAAATATCGTCTGTTTTTTTCAACCGATCAATGCCGGTCATTATCATATCACGCATTTTTTCGGAATGCGCCAGTGCTTTCAAGTAGTTGTAAACATCCTTTTCAGGTAAATTGCAGGCAGTGTCCATTGCACGCGACCGGATTTCAGGTTGGGTGATTGTTTCAAAAGCATTAAACAGCAAATAAAAATCTGATTTTTCTGGTATTTGCGCCAGAAACAAGAATTGTGGTGTTTCGGTTTCTGAAAGGGATTGTATAAATTGAATTGTGCGTAACATGACTTTGCTGTCAGGTGCTTTGGTAATTGTAGACAAAAATCGGCTAAGATCTTCATCTGACAAACCAGACATGATACCAAACAGCTGATCCAGATACTCTCCATTAATCGCATCTTCGGCAATTTTCAGAAAGGGAATGAGATGAACTGGTTTTTGCCTGATGGTTTCTTGTAAAAAAATCAACCGGATATTATCATCAAGACGATCCATGATATGAATGATAATTTCCACCATATCCGACGCTTTTACAACCAAAGAGATAAACAATCTTAATTCCGCGCCAGACAACAAACTTGCTTGCATCAAAAACAATGATCTGCGATTGGCAACAAATTGTTCAGTTTGTATTTTCAGGGATTCATAAGTGTTACGATAGTTTCGGTTAAACAGACGTGCAACAGTATCACCACTTTTGGCACATGCACCCGCGACAACAAAGCTATTGAAATCTTCTCCCGCAAGCCCCAATTTTCTAGCATCATCTTCAGCAATCTGACGATATCGATTGAATAATTTTGCAGCATTTTTATTATCAGGGTACTGCCTCTTTTTTTTCTTTTGAGATAATGCTTTATCTGAACTCAGGTTACGATGCACATAATCAACCAAAATTTTTGATGGGCGCCCCCCATTTAAGACATGTAATTTTCGTGCAAGATAGTCCAATCTCACAATTACCTGAGGTTCGGGCTGAAAAAATTGCGGCAGTTTAGCAGATTGTAATGGTTTTAATGCTGTAGATAATTCCTTTAGTTCATGAAGCGCATAGTTGCTGACACCTGCATCAAAATTAGCTGCCAGTGTGTTAATGTTGATTGACATGTTTGTTTCCTTCGCATTCAAATTATTATTTAACTGAATATAATTATTAACTTTTAATTTAGATTTATGCAACAAAAAAAAAGATTTGAAAAGTGGACATATTCGGGCTATTTTGCGCAATTCAATTTGATTTTAAATTGAATTACTTATACAATATCTAGGTAATTACTGGACAATAATGATACAGTCTGATTGATATTTTTTGGATTATTTAATTGGCTTTTGTAATTTTTTATCATAATAATAGATGGTTAGACATATTTATATTTGTGGCACATGCCTTGCTCTATTTGTTGATTAAAAGAAATCGCTTTGGGCTTCTTGTACATTTTTAAATAAATAAATGTTTAATTATTTATAAGATTCATAAGGTTTCATAAGTAACAACAGGAGTTCAACAATGATAACCTGGGAACAACTCATCAAAGGAACACTGGATAACAATGTTCGTTCATTGGCACGTTTCATCAGTAAAGTAGAAAATCGTGAGAGTGGATGGCAGGATGCCATGAAACAAATTTATCCTCATTGCGGAAATGCTAAAGTAATTGGCATTACCGGTTCGCCAGGTGCCGGTAAAAGCACGTTAACAAATGCGATGACTGCACGCCTTCAACAAATGGATAAAAGTGTTGGTATTATAGCAGTTGATCCTTCCAGCCCATTTTCAGGGGGGGCTGTTCTGGGGGATCGCCTACGTATGCGTGATGTTGGTACGTTACCGGGCGTATATATTCGATCAATGGCGACACGCGGGATGCTTGGTGGTTTGTGCCAGGGAGCTCGTGATGTTGCACGAATTCTGGATGCTTTTGGTAAAGATATCGTACTAATTGAAACTGTTGGTGTGGGACAGGATGAAATTGAGGTGGTCAAAACAGCGGATATGGTTCTGGTGGTATGTGTTCCAGGTCAGGGTGATGGTATTCAGGCAATTAAAGCTGGCGTGATGGAAATTGCAGATATTTATATTGTCAATAAAGCAGATCGTCCAGGAGCTGATGAAGTTGTTGTTGATATTCAAAGTATGCTTGAACTTTCTGAAAAAAAGGTGCCTGTATTAAAAACAGTGGCTGCTGAGCATAAAGGGATTGCGGAATTGATTGATGAAATGCGCATGCTGATGAATAATCAAACATCAAATGATCATTTTCGACAAGAACAGATTCGAGAGGAACTTTTGTCGTTGACGCAACAGATGGTATTTCAATCTATTTATGAACAATGGCAGGCCAATGGTTTTTTGACACAGGCCATTGACGATATTTTAAATGGTAAAACAGATCCTTATACACTTGTCAGCAATTATTTAGGAATGCTGTGAAAATAATTTCCCCATTCGGTAAAGTCAGACAGGTCGGACAGGTCAGACCAGTCTGACTTGTCTGACCTGTACGATTTTTGAAAATGGGGACGTTATTTTTCGAGCATTCCTTAGAAAAATTTAAATCCTGTAGGAGAGAATTAACATGGCCAATGACGATAGAATTCCAATGACTGAAAAACTGGCAAATTTCATTGTCAGCACAGAAACACAAAACATTCCTGATGAAATGTTTGATCATGCAAAAATTGCATTTATGGACTGGCTTGCTGTTTGTATTGCAGGCAAAGATGATCCGCTTGTAAAAAAACTCATTGCGCACAGTGATATCATGGGCGGTCATGCACAGGCCACACTCATTTGTGATGGTTCACAAAGAAACGTCTGTGATACAGCCTTAATCAATGGTGCCGCATCTCATGCCCTGGATTATGATGATACACTGGTGTCTTTTTTGGGACATCCATCGGTCACAGTTTTTCCATCAGTACTGGCTTTGTGTGAATGGAAAAAAATAAGCGGTACAGATCTGTTGTCATCGTATCTGATTGGCATTCAAACTGGCGGTACAATTGGTGCATGCGCGAGTCTGGATCATTATATGGCCGGATGGCATGCAACATCAACACTGGGTCATTTTGCATCGGCCGCAGCCTGTGCACGTCTGTTAAAACTGAATACAGAAAAAACCCAACATGCTCTTGGTATTGCAGGGACGCAATCATCTGGTGTGAAACGTGTTTTTGGAAGCATGTGCAAACCATTTCATGCGGGAAAATCTGCTCAGACAGGATTGTTTTCAGCCCTTTTGGCAAAAAATGGATTTACCAGCGCCAAAGATATTCTTGAAGGTCCTCAGGGCTTTTTTGAGGCGTTTAAAGGCAAGGTCAATCCAACCATTCTCAGTTTTCTTGGTTTGGGATGGGATGTTGTCAATTTATCACAAAAATACCATGCCTCATGTCATGCTACACATTCACCCATTGAAGCATCTCTTGAAATAGTTCAGACACATCAGCTATCATTAAAGGATATTCAATCCATTATCGTCCGGTCTTCTAAGCTGGCGATTGATGCTGCTGGAAAAGATAGTCCGCAAACCGGTACTGAAGGTAAGTTCAGCATCCCTTATTGTATTGCAAATGCCCTCATTCATGGTGAAACCGGCATGCAGGCCTTTATTGATGAACGTGTTCTATCCCCTGATATTCAGGCTTTAATGAAAAAAATTACAATTCAATTAGATGACAATAAAACCGGACTGGAAGCATCAGTAAGTATGAAGACAAAAAATAATCAGGAATATTGTGCAGATTCAGATATTCTTCAACAAATCCCTCCCATTGATATTAAACAAACACGTGTTCGTTCAAAATTTAAGGATCTTTGTGAACCTGTTTTAGGGGAACAAAAGACACTTGCCATTGAAAACGATATAGATCGTTTGCAAGACATGATCAATATCGCTGATTTTATGGCCCATTTTCGGAGGAATCAATGAGTCGAGAATTATTAATTACTGATATTCAACGTTTTTCAACAAATGATGGCCCCGGATTTCGGACAAATGTTTTTATCAAAGGATGTTCCATGAAATGTTCCTGGTGTCATAATCCTGAAACCATTTCCATTCAAAGAGATTTATTCTGGAAAAAAAGACTGTGTATTCAATGCGGTTCATGTGCTGAAGTCTGCCCTGAAAATGCCATTCATTTGCCGGAAGGAGGCTTTTCACAGTCAGATCAGCCAGCCGATCTGGATGAACAAATCCATATTATAGACAGGGATAAATGCTCACGATGCATGGCCTGTGTGGATGTTTGCCCGTCTGGCGCAATGGAAACGTCAGGAAAAGCGACAAGCATTGATGAAATCATTAAGGAAGTTGAAAGCGATATGCCATTTTATACAAATTCTGGCGGTGGAATGACTATTTCTGGCGGAGAACCGACAACGCAACATCAAACAACTGCTGACTTGATTGATCGCGCTCAAGCACATGGCATTAATGTTTGTCTGGATACAAATGGCTATTGTCTATGGGATACCTTTCAAACGCTGACCAAAAAAGCAGATATTGTGCTGTTTGATTTAAAACATCTGGATCCCAAAGCACATAAGAGAGGAACAGGCGTTGACAATAAACTTGTATTGGATAATTTGAAAAGATTAACCCAATACCATATGCACATCTGGATTCGCATTCCCATTATTCCAAATTTTAATCAGAATCATCTTTTTTATGAACAGGCATCAGACTTTCTGGCAAGTCTTGATGGTAAAATTGAACGTATTGATTTGCTGCCATTTCATAACTGGTGCGAAGACAAATATGGCTGGCTGGGAAAAAAATGGCCGCATAAATTACAGGAAGCCCTTGATCCTTCAATGCTGGAGCCAGCATTAAACATGTTTCAAAAAAAATCTTTGCATGCAACAATTGGCGGATCTGGGTTTGAGCAATAAAGAAGTCTGATCAATAATTATTCCATTGGCCCAACAGAAGCTTTCCATTTGTGATACATATTGATAATATCTTCAGGCTCATAAGGTTTGGGTAAATAATCATTCATTCCAGATGCCAGGCATTTTTCCCGGTCACCTTTCATGGAACAGGCAGTTAACGCGATTATTGGCAGTGTCACAGAACCTTCCTGACGAATTAATTTTGTCAGTTCATATCCATCCATTTTTGGCAATTGAATATCCATAAAAACCATGTCGTATGAGTTGCTCTGTATTTGAGATAAAACCTGGTCACTATTTTCCAGTACGTCAACTGAAATGAGTCTCTCCTGCAAAATAGACTGCGCAAACCTGGCATTGATGGCATCATCTTCGATAATCAAAACCCTGGAATGAAAAGAAGGTAATTTTTGTTTTATTTTAGAAGCAGTGTTAGAAAAAGGCATCGTTATGGTAAAAGTACTGCCTTTTGATGGCGTACTCGTTACAAACAGTTTACCTTTCATGACTTTTACGAGCTTATCGCAAATGGCCAGTCCCAGTCCTGCACCACAATAAGCTCGATTGGTGGTTGATTCCGCCTGAGTAAAAGCCTGAAAAATACGTTTCTGATCATCTTCCTGAATCCCAACCCCTGTGTCAGTAACTGAGATAGATATATAAATAACTTCAGATGTATGATGCAGGCTTTCAGTTTGAATCCAGATTTGGCCATTATTTGTGAACTTGACCGCATTTCCCACCAGATTGACCAGAACTTGTTTAACACGTATGGGATCTCCAAGCAATTCGATGCCACATTCAGGTGAAATATGGAAGATCAATGCCATTTTTTTGGATTGAACCTGGTGCTTAAACATTGATATGATGCTTTGATAGATATCCAAAAGGTAAAAATGAGTTGACATTAATTTAATTTTGTCCATTTCAACACGAGAATAATCCAGGATATCATTCATCAATTCCAGCAGGGTTTGCGATGAATTCAATATATCTGTGAGATATTCGTTTTGCAAATCAGAAAGATCCGTTTTTTTGAGTAATTTTCCCAGTCCAATGACTGCATTTAAGGGCGTTCGGATCTCATGACTGAT
>Ga0272440_1003808_pt1 | contig 11083 bp, 8 predicted proteins | sample SSMMMBAug17_FD_192440 | JGI IMG/M metagenome (GOLD analysis project Ga0272440, IMG submission 192440) | Marine sediment archaeal communities from Little Sippewissett salt marsh, Falmouth, MA, United States - SSM-MMB-Aug17 | ecosystem: Environmental > Aquatic > Marine > Wetlands > Sediment ... | reverse complement strand
ATCAATGCAATTAACGCAATCAAAGATTTGGAATATCTTAAAACGCTTTTTTTAGAATCTTTTTCATATGATAATTTTGATCATTTTAAAAAAAATCTGGCGACTGCAAAATTTTGAAATGATATGAGGTTATTAAACATTCGAACACCTTATATATATAGGCATACAAAGGAATATATCTTATAATGAAACGAAATACATTAATAGAAATTACTCGATACAAATTTGACAATTACATGTCCAAAGGGGGCAGCTCTATCTTTATGAGTCTGCTTGCGGTTTTTTTAGGATTACAACTCATTGTAGGGCTCCTGCGTGGACTTTCTTATGCTTTATTCCCAAATGAGGCCTCACAAAATGCTATGGATTTCATGACCAACTTTTATATCACTTTTCTTCAGTTGACTGATCCAGGAAACATGGCACAGGATATTACCTCGTCCTATATTTTTAAATTCTCAGCAATTATTGCGGGGCTGGCTGGTGTGATCATGTTTTCCGCTCTGATTGCCTTTATTACAAATGCCCTGGATCGAAAAATTACCAGTTTAAAAAAAGGTTTTTCACGTGTCATCGAATCCAATCACACAGTTATTCTCGGATGGGACAGCCAGCGCATTATTGAAATATTGAAAGAGCTGATTATTGCCAATGAAAGTGAAAAAGATTCTTGTATTTTAATTCTGTCTGAAACAGACAAAGAAAAAATGGATGATTTTTTGTCTGTTAATCTTCCAGACACCAAAAATACAAGAATTGTTACGCGTTCAGGAAGTATATCATCACTAATCAGCATGGATATTATTTCCATTGATACCTGTAAGTCGGTTATTGTTTTATCTAAATGCGGTAGCAATGCAACACCTGAGGAAAAAGCAGCCAGTGATGCAAATGTAATCAAAGCCGTACTAGCAATTGTTGCATTTTGTAATCGAAAAGAAAAGCATAGCATTGTTGTAGAAGTGTTTGACCCGGAGTTGCGAAAAGTGGTGAAAAATATCTCACCATCAGAAATAACAGTCATCAACTCCAATGAATTGCTTGGAAAAGTGATTGTTCAAACCTCACGATCCAATGGACTTTCAGTGGTTTATACTGAAATTTTTTCTTTTGCCGGCTGTGAAATGTATTTTTATTCAAACAAATGGCGGGGGATGCCCTTTGAAAAGCTGGTATATCATTTCTCCGATGGCATTCCCATTGGAGTTTGTAACCAAGATGGCCAGATCATATTGAATCCACCCAAGGACAGAATCATGGAAGATAATGTTCAGTTGATTATGCTCGCGGATGATGATTCAAACATTGTATTTGAGCAAGAGCCTGTTGCATTAGCGAACCATTATGAACAATCCTTAAAAAAGCATACACCTGAAACAGAAAAGGAATTACTTTTGGGATGGGCATCAAAAGCAAAGATTATCATTGAACAATACGCAGATTACTTGCCTGACAATAGCATTATTGATATTATTGTTCCCCAATTGACCCCGCAAGTCAGCCAGGAAGTTCAAGCGCTGAATGAAAAATTGAAACATACACGCATTTCTGTTTTTGAAAAAAACTTGATTCAAATTGAAGATCTGATGTCATTGAACCCATTAAAATATAATACCATTATTATCCTTAGCCCTGAAAATGTGGATACAGAAGCTGCTGATGCGGAAAACATTTGTATATTGCTCCAACTGAGATCGTTATTCAATCAATTTCGCACGCAACAAAAAAATCAAACCAAAATTATTACCGAGGTTTCAGATTCCAAAAACATGGAACTGATTGCTTATACAGGTGTTAATGATTTAATCATTTCAAATCGGCTTATCAGCATGATGTTGGCTCAAATTAGCGAAAACAGAAAAACTTACAGGCTTTATGATCAACTATTAAAAGAGTCTGGCTCTGAAATATATATCAAACCGATTGATCTTTATTTTCAATCGATCCCTGATCAAGTCACGTTTGCAGATATCATCCAAGCTGCGCAGAAACGAGACGAAATTTGTATTGGAATTAAAATTAAAGCCCTTGAGAAAGATTTTGAGGCGAATTTTGGAATTCAGATCAATCCTCATAAAATGAAAACCTTTGAATTACAAGATGGTGATTCTTTTGTTGTATTGTCGGAGAATGAATTGTGAATAGGCATTTTTCCACTGACTTTGTTTAAAAAAAATAAAAAATTATAAAAAATATAAAAAATATAAAAATATTTTTTTAAAGAACATTAATATTTTATAAAAGTGTACACCGAAGAATGAAGGATGCCAAAAATTCTCTACCTTGACTGAAATGCCACTTGAATAATGAAAAAAATCGAGCGGAACAGAAAAAATTTCGTGCCAACAGGCAGAGTTAAAACTGGCCGCATTCATGGAAAAAATGAAGCCATTGAATATTGAAGTATAAATAATAATATTTAAATGGAGGTCTATCATGACCGCTGCACAAACAGCATATCACCTCAAAAGCCACAGAAAATTCTTTTTAAAAACCAAACATCAATCATCAGCAACACTCGGGCAGCCTGTTGCATCCAGACGCGTTCGAAAAACTGAGATAATCTACCCAGAAAGTGATGGTCAACCCATGGCAGAAAACACCAAACAGTATAAAAAAATTGTATATGTCAAGGAAAACTTAGAACGTCAATTTGTTGATAATGAAAATGTATTTATTGCAGCTGACTTGTTTTGGTATCCAGTTGAATTTGATAACAAAACAAGGTATGCACCTGATGTCATGGTGGCATTTGGGCGCCCAAAAGGTGATCGCGGGTCTTACCTTCAATGGAAAGAGAATAATATCCCCCCACAAGTTGTCTTTGAAATTCTTTCTCCGGGCAATACAAGCGCTGAAATGTTAAGAAAATTTAAATTTTATCAATTTTATGGGGTTGAAGAATATTATGTTTATGATCCTGACAAAGTCACTCTAAAAGGCTGGATCCGATCAAACAAGACGCTCAAAAAAATTGATAAGATGGATGGATGGACCAGTCCCATGCTCGGTGTACGATTTGAAATTTCAAATAATGATCTCATGATGTTTGATTCAAATGGAGAAAAATTCTCTACCTTGACTGAAATGACACTTGAAAGGAATAAGGAAAAAAATCGAGCGGAACAGCAAGAAAAAAGAGCGGAACAGCAAGAAAAAAGAGCGGAACAGCAAGAAAAAAGAGCGGAACAGGAAAAAAATCGAGCGGATCAAGCAGAATTAAAACTGGCTGAAATTATGGAAAAAATGAAACAATTAAATATTGAATTATAATTCGTTACAGTACACAGGAATGTTCGAAAATATCGTGAACTCCTAACTGCAATGGACATGGAGGTATTATCCAATTGTTTAGAAATTTTTCTCCAGAAATGCAGCTATTACTTCTTTCTGCATACCTTGATATCAATAACCATCAACACGTCCAGCAATTATGCAATTCTGCATTAAATTGGACAGAAGTCCTCTCCCTTTCCAAAAAATGGGCAGTGCATGCCTATTTGTTTCATTGTATTGAATCCAATCGGATGACAACACACGTTCCAGAAAATGAATACCAAGCCCTAAAGCAGATGTACCAACGTCAGGTCATGCAAACACTGTATTTAAAGCGACAGCTACATGAGCTTCAAAAACAATTTACCCAAAATAATATTCCATTTTGTCTCATCAAAGGCGCTGAGTTGATTGATACAATTTACCAAAATATGCCGGTTCGTCCAATGTCAGATATTGATATCCTCTGTCATCCGAAAGATATATCAAAAATTCAAGGTATGCTTAATCAAATGGGATATTACCAGAAATCCATGCATCAAAGTCATGAGCTACAAATGCTTGCATCGCATCGAAAACATTTTCCAGCTTTTTTTCACGACAGTCGCCATACCATTGAAATTCATTTTAATATCTTTCCAGATGCCACCGATCAGGAAGATTTGACACGTGAATTATGGAATGCTGCACGTCCGGAAAAATCATCTACCCAATTTCATTTAAATCCCTTACACCATTTCATGTACCTGTGTCATCATCTGGCCTATCATATTTTGTCACCCCGCGAGGGGTTGGTTTTATACTGGTTTTTTGATATTTATCAATGGATGCTTCAATATCAAAATGAAGTCACAACACCTTTTAACTTGTCCTTGGACACTAAAACTTTAGACCGTATTCATTTTGTTTTAAATATTGTGTTTAATGAATGGGGAAGAATTGAGGGGTTTACTGAAGCGGGATTTAATGAAAATATCAACGGACACCAAAAAATTTCCCTGTGCACTATTATCCAGAAACACACCGAAGAAGATGTCGTTGAAAAGAAAAAACGAATTCTGTCTTATTACTGGCAGATCTTTTTTGACAAAGACCCGAAATGGTCTTTTAAAACGCGTCTACTTTATTGGTTTCGTTTATTTTTTCCGCAAGTTTCTTACTTAAGAGATCGTTATCAAATTCAAAGTCAATGGGCACTTCCCATTTATGGACTGTGCCACCCATTAATTGTTCTTGGCAGAGCAATAAAACGATTGGTTCGTCCATGAAAAAAATGCAGAAATTTTATCATATTTTGAATCAAGCAATCTCTCTATCTAGTGATAACATCATTTTATGCAATGAATTTCATCAGGATTATGCCTTTTTTGAATCGCCTGACCTGCGAGAGCGTGCTTGTAATATCAAAATTCAGGTGATGAACGATCTATTAACAATCAATGATAATTGCATCGATATTTCCAGTCATCCAACACCGTCACATTTTATTTTTCAGATAATTGTTTCTGAAATCATGTCACGTTTGACAGGTTTTTACCTGCTTCATGCCGGCGTGTTGCAATACAGAGACCACCTGATTGTCCTTGCTGGCTCCCCTGGAATTGGAAAAAGTACGTTAGTCAATGCCTTTGTTGAAAAAGGGAGCACTTTTTTTTCCGATGATTGTGCACCGCTTCACAAGCAAACAGGGTTGATTTATCCTTTTCCAAGGTCCATGTGGATGATTGATTCATCGCAAGAACCGCTCCATGTTTTTCGCCTAAAAAAATCCATCCCTATTGTCGCGCCTGGAAAAAAACCTGTGAAACCAACAATCATTATCTGTCTCACAGATGATACTGCCCAAGACCGCATTGAACTCAATCTTAGCTTAAAAATATTATCAAAGTCACTGATGATGGATCTTCAAGCACTTGAAGGCCTTGTAATCAACAGGCGACATGACTATTACGAAGAGTATCGTATTTCCTATCAAGCTTCAGAAAGCATTCATGAAAGGATTCAGCAAGTTTTTCAAAAGCATCGTCAAGACTTATGGCATGTCTATCGTGTCGCACCGGAACGAAAATGCTTTCATCGCCCGGCCACAATAACAGAAGTTACAGCGCATCAGGCAGCAGCTCATATGATTCCAGAAATGAAACTTTTTTCCTCCCACTTAAAACAATCTTCAGAGGAACCGAAAATGATTTCTTTGATTCATATCAGTAAATTGATTCAGGATGTTCGATGTTTTTTTATGAGTGTTGGTCATCTCGCCTCGGAAATTAATTGTATTGAGCAAATTTTATAGAATTTCCATCAACCAACAGCTTTGGGCGGCGCAAGCAGGAAAAAACTTGACACTATTGTCTTTTTATAGCATTATCGTAAGATTTATACGTTATTCATCTCAGGTAACGCATGATCAAGAATGGACGAAACCGTCAGTAAAAAATGAGTCAATTATTTTTTTAACAATATACAAATAAATATTTGGAGGAATATCATGGCAACAACATTTTATATAGGCATAGACTTGGGAACCAGTCGGACATCAATAGCAACATCGACCGGAAAACGATTGAGCACAATAACTTGTGTGGGCTACCCAAAAGATATTATTTCTAGAAAACGCGTTGGAAAAAAATATCTCCTAGGTGAAGCAGCATTGGATAATCGCCTGGCTCTAAATATGGTTTGGCCCCTGGCACATGGGGTTATTTGTGACAATGACAAAGCCCTTGAGGCAACCGGCCTGATTTTAAAGCATATTATTGCCGAATCTCTTCCAGATAAAAAGCCTGAGGACCAAATATTTGCAGCCATTGGTGTACCTGCTCAGGCCAGTATTCAAAATAAAAAAGCACTGATTGAAACAACACGCGATTTCATTGATAAAATATTGATTGTCAGCGAGCCCTTTGCAGTTGCCTATGCGATTGACAAGTTCGATGAATGCCTCATTGTGGATATTGGCGGTGGAACCACCGATTTATGCCGTATGCATGGATCTATTCCTGAGGAAGACGATCAGTTAACTTTAGATATCGCCGGCAATTTCCTTGATGATGAAATCCATCAGGCCATACTTTCGCAATATCCTGAAGTGCAATTAACACCTCAGATTGTTCGACGCATCAAAGAGAAACATGGTTATGTTACCGATGTTTCAGAGCCGGTCAAGGCCCAGTTAACTGCTGATGGCATTCCATCACAATATGATATTACCGATATTTTAAGACTGGCCTGCATGAAACTGACTGACCCAATCTGTAAAGCCATCCAAAAACTGGTGGGTAGTTTTGACCCAGATTTTCAGGAACGTCTAAGAAATAATATAATTATCGCAGGCGGTGGCTCTCGCCTCAAAGGCATTGATCGGGCCATTGAAAAAAGCCTTCAAGCTTATGGTGGCGGGAATGCTGAGACTGTTCAGGATGCGGAATTTTGCGGCAGCATAGGTGCTTTGAAAATGTGTATGGAAATGCCTGAAAATTATTGGGAAAAAATTGATTGAATGCAGGTATAGGCGAACCTTATAAGATGAAAACAATAATTTTAGGCACATCCGGTCATATTGATCATGGAAAAACCGCATTAGTCAAAGCATTGACAGGAATCGATACAGATCGTCTCAAAGAGGAAAAAGCCCGAGGCATAACCATTGAGCTGGGCTTTGCTTCCCTTGAAATTGATAATGACATTCAAGTGGGGATTGTTGATGTTCCCGGCCATGAACGATTTGTACGTCACATGGTGGCTGGAGCATCTGGTATGGACATTGTCTGTATGATTATCGCGGCAGATGAAGGTGTTATGCCGCAAACACGTGAACATCTGGAAATCTGTCAGCTTCTTGATATTCAGCAAGGAATGATTGTCATTACCAAATCAGATTTGGTGGATGAAGATTTTCTTGAGCTGGTTCTTGATGATATCAGCGATTGTATGAAAGGAACCTTTCTTGAAAATGCCCCAGTTATTCCTTGTTCCAGTCGTTCTGGAGAAGGCATTGATAATGTTTTGACCTGTATTAAAGAATTGTGTCGAAATATTCAGCCCAAAAGTATGGCCGATATCTTTAGACTGCCCATTGATCGGGTTTTTAGCATGAAAGGCTTTGGCGCAGTGGTTACCGGAACACAGTTATCGGGTCAGGTTTCTGTTGGGGATTCGGTAATGATCTATCCCTCAAAAAAAATGGCCAGGGTTCGGGGACTTCAAAGCCATCAGCATAAAATTGAAACCGCATATTCGGGGATGCGTTGTGCAGTGAATCTTCAAGGAATCGACCGCGGACAGATTAATCGCGGCGACGTGCTTTCGCATGCAGACTGCCTTCAACCCACCTTTATGGTGGATGCACACTTTCAGTATCTGGAATCAAACGAACGTCCTCTTGAGTTTCGAACAAAAATTCGATTTCATACCGGCACATCAGAAATGCCGGCCTATATCATTTTATTGGATCAGGAACATCTGCTTCCAGGTGACAACGCTCTGGTACAAATTCGTTTTGATCAGCCATTATGTCTGATGCGCGGCGATCGCTTTGTACTTCGGCAATTTTCTCCGGTACTAACCATTGGCGGCGGCGTAATTATTCATCCTTTGGCGCCCAAGCGTAAACGATTTAGACCTGAAATTCTTTCTGACATGAAACAATTGGGAGATGCCAGTGATCTGGATTGTCTAACCATTCATATTCAAAAATCCGGATACTCAGGTATTACGCTGACGCGTCTCAAACAATGCACTGCGCTAAACGATAGCACTATTGAAAACTATCTGCAGGCACTTTTAAACAAAACAGAAATTGAACTTCTGGATACAGATCATAAGCGATATGTTCATCAACAAACCCTGACAACCTGGAAAGAAAAAATTTGTAAAAAAATTCAACAATATCACAACGACTGGCCGCATCGTGTCGGCATGCCGCGTCAAGAACTTAAAAGTCGATTTCCGGCTGCTTTTCCCTCAGTTTTGTTTCAGCGTTTACTTGATGATTTAATGGCATCACAAACCATAGAAAGTCATCAGGAGTTTGTATTATTGAAAGCGCATCGTCCAGCGCTATCTGATGACATGCAACAGATAAAAGACAAGCTTTATAATATTATTCAAAATAATGGTCTGGCCCCTCCATTAATTAAAGAACTGGCAAATCAGTGTGATAAAAATGTTTCGCAAGTAGAAACCATTCTGGCCTTTCTTGAAAATGAGGGACGTATTGTTCGGATTACCCAGGACATGCCAGTGTGTCATCATATATTGGCAGACCTGACCAAACGATTGATTGCATACCTTGAGACCCATGAGACAATTACAACAAAAGATTTCAAAGACCTGGTCAATGTTTCCAGAAAATACGCCATTCCCCTGATTGAATACTTTGATCGTAAAAAAATAACCCTTCGTGTCGGCGATTTTCGTAAGTTGAGGTAGTCATGTGCATAATCCTTTTTTCCTACAAAAATCATGAAACCTATGACCTGATCCTGGCTGCCAATCGGGATGAGTTTCGGGACCGTCCAACACAAGCCCTGACTTACTGGCCTGATTCGCCCCATGTTCTGGCGGGTCGAGATTTGCTCAATAATGGGACCTGGATGGGGATTTCAAAAACCGGTCGATTTGCTGCTTTAACCAATTTTCGGCGGCCATCAGCTATGAAAATGAATTCTCCCAGTCGGGGCGCCCTGGTAAAAGACTTTTTGGTTGAAAATATACCAGTCATGGATTATTTGGAATCCATTCAATCGGTTGCGAAGGATTATAGTGGGTTCAACCTGATTGTTGGCGATATGAAACAGTTGTATTATGTGTCCAATTGCAAGGATGGTGTTCAGCAGATTTCACCCGGGTTGCATGGATTGAGCAATAGCTTTATCAATACACCCTGGCCAAAAGTTGAAACAGGCAAACAAAAACTGGATTCCTGTCTTTCTGTTGATCATGAACCAGATATCAAAAAAATTTTTCAAATATTATCTGACGACACCAGAGCAGCGGATGAACAACTTCCCAACACAGGTGTTGGACTGGAATGGGAACGATTGATGTCACCCATTTTTATTTCGGATTCCTTTTATGGAACGTGCTCACAATCCATCATACTGATTTCAAAAAATGGTCATGTAACCTTTTATGAACAAACCATTCATCGTGATAGTAACCACAAAGGTTCAGTGCGTAAATATTCATTTCAAGTTCAGACCTTATGATGACCCCACCGCAACTTCCCAAAATTGCTTTTACGCTCAAAGATACTGCCGGTCGATTGGATCTTCATGTTTTTTCATCATTAACCAATGAACTCCGAAAATTGGGATCTGGCCAGCAACCTGAATCAAAATGGTTTCATCAGCGCCGACAGGAAATGATTGATGCCATGCATCAGGAAAAAAAACTCAAACATTTTCTGGTGTCATCGGCAGATGTTCGGGTGTTGATTCATCTCTGGTCAACCCATATTGATTTTTTCAAAGCGTATCCGGTTTCCAAAAGACATCTTAAATTGATGATTCGAATTAAAGACAAGCTTTCGCCATCTCAGATTTTCAGTTTGATTCGACTCTATTTTATGGTCTACGATCAAATCGATGATTTAAAATATTTCTGTACATGTATCCAGTCGCAACTGGAAAAAATTTGCCCAAACAAGCGATTGTCTCAGAATATGCACATCTATTGTAAACATAAATCCATATTGTTTGATTCATCACTGAAAGCGTTTTGGGCATCCTACAATCAAGATGAAAATTCATTGCAGGCGTATTGTCAAACCTATCATATTCCATGGGATAACAAGGCCAGGTTTGTCATTTCAGCCAAACATCACTTATATATCAGCCCCATAGAAAACTTACGACCAGGCGAAACGAGCGATTCTTTTGAGAGGTTATGTCACGATGAAATCAAAAATATGCCCTATGACTCTCAGTATTCCATTGGACAAACCATTGCAATACACATGATGGATCAACTGGAAAACAAGTCATTACCTGATAGTTGGCGACATTTTGTGATGAATTTGCTGGGGGATCCGCGAATGCCAAAAACCAGCGATCTATACCAAAATGGATGGGCGGGGATGCCATCACGTTATGCGAATCAGATGGAAAAATGGTTATCTCAAATGGACATGCTGGTATTTCTGGAAATTCTCAAAGAAATCGGCAAGCAAACAGGCAACGAAATGATCCGGCGTATGTTTCCCTCAAGAAAATCTTTTCTGGAAAGTCTGTATAAAACCGGTATGGTCACGCAAACCCGTTTGTTTTTAAGCAGTGATGCAATCTCCTTTATTGAAAAGCAATATGAGCCACAAGATCGGCCAATGTTTGCGCAGCTCAGTCATAAAAACAAGTCTATAATTTACATGCAAGTGGGACGCGTTCATTTGATTGAGGGCACCCATAACTACTCAGCACGCTTGTTGGATTGGCTGCCCACAAAGCATCCTATCACAAATCTTGAAAAGAAAAAGTTCATTCTCTCAGAACTGGCAACCGGTCTGGATCAGGCTTATGTTTCGGAATTTCAGGATAGTGAGCATCTTTATGTGATCCCTCATGATATCCATAATGCATGGCGCCGAAAGCTCGTTGAAATATTGAAGGGGTTTGATATTTTTCTCACGTGAATGGGGGAATCAAAATAGGGTGCAACACAAAAAAGTTGCACTATTTTCTTAGCCCTGAAAGGGCGTAACATACCAGCCCAGGGCAACGCCCTGGGGAAATGTAAAAAAGATTTTTTAGCCCTGTAAGGGCGCTACATAATAAATGGGCTACCTTTTATCATTGTTAGTTTATGTGTC
>Ga0272440_1003807_pt1 | contig 11086 bp, 2 predicted proteins | sample SSMMMBAug17_FD_192440 | JGI IMG/M metagenome (GOLD analysis project Ga0272440, IMG submission 192440) | Marine sediment archaeal communities from Little Sippewissett salt marsh, Falmouth, MA, United States - SSM-MMB-Aug17 | ecosystem: Environmental > Aquatic > Marine > Wetlands > Sediment ... | reverse complement strand
TTCATTTGATGACGCAACATTAGACAAAACACATTTTTATTACTGGGTTAAAGCTGTTAATGATTATACTTTAAGTGAAGTAAGCAATTCTGACAAGGGTTATATCAGTGATGGTTGTGTATTTGACTTTTCTCAAACTCAAGTTGAATTTGATAGTTCCGGGGGAATTAGTGAAATTTGTGTTACTACAAATGATGAGTGTAGTTGGGACACTGAATCTAATTCACAGTGGATAAGCCTTAATTCAAATATGATTAATGGAAGCAGCTGTGTAAACTACACTGTTTCTGAAAATAATTCTGCTGATGATAGAATTGGTTCTATTACTATTGCTGGTGAAAATATCAAAATAAATCAATCAGGTTTGAATACTTTTATTTTATTTATTTCAAAAGAAGGAAAAGGTACTATATCAGTTAATGGTGAAGAAAAACAACTTCCTTTTAAAGAAGAATTTGTTATGGGCAGTCTGGTTGAAATATCTGCTACACCTTCACTTAACTGGCAATTTAATTATTTTTCAGGTGATTTAACTGATTCTGCAAATCCGCTTCAAATAGAAATGCAAAGTGATATGGCAATTATTGCTAAATTTAGTCCAATAAAATACAATTTGCTGCTTTCAAAAATTGGTACCGGGCAAATTTTTATTAATAATGAAGAAACATTAAGTGGTTTGTTTGATAAAGGACAGGTTGTTGCAATTGAAGCAAAACCTGCAAATAATTTTGCTGCATGGGATGGGGATATTAAAAGCATTAATAATCCTGTTCTTGTTACTATTGAAGAAGATACTAATATAATCGCTAAATTTGATGGATGGACACTTGATATTATTACCGAAGGCTTGAATCTAGGCGCATATTATAAAAGTGAAGTCTCAATTGGTGTATCTTCAGAAAAGTTTTTACAATCTTCTCCTCCAAAACCTCCAAGATATACTTGTTTTATGTCAATGTTTCTAGAAAATGACTGGGATCAGTCTTTATCAAAAGTAATACAAAAACAAGGACAAAATACATATAAATGGATAATTGCAGTTGATCCACATGGGAATATGGGCTCTTCTGAATCCGCAAGTTCTACAGTAAGCTGGTATACTCAAAACTTACCTTCAGAGGGTAATATTGAAATTAGACAGGGTTACGATGGTGAAGGAGAAGTTATTATTGAAGATATGAGAAAAATAAATCAATTTGTAATTTCTGGTACTAATGAAATTCAATACTTTTCGATAATTTGGAATGTATGCAATTCAGATGAATGCAATAATGAATGCGATCCTGATAATTATATAAATATTAAATTAAATTTAGAAGGTGAGGATTTAGACGCAGCATATAAATATAATACAATTGTTGGAACTGCAAAACTGGCAAGAGCTATTTCAGCCCCGCCAAAAGCTCCAAACTATTCTTGCTATATGTCTTTTATAGCTCTGCCAGACTGGGAGTCTAATCTTAATGAAGATATACATAACTGTGATAAAAATACACAAACATGGGTTTTTGTAGCTAATCCTGTTGGAAATATGGGCGGTCCTGATAAAATTGGCAGTGCAATTTTAACCTGGGACTTTCAAGATACATCTTCTCAAGGAATTTTCCAACTTATTTCAGGCTATGAAGGTGATGGTGAAATTATTATTGATGATATGAAATCAATAAATCAGTACGAAATTTCAGGAGATAATACAGATCAATATTTCAGAATAGTATGGTCAAAGGGAGATATTAGATCATGTTTTAATTTTGAACTTGAAAAAGGTTGGAATTTGATATCATTACCATTATACCCTGATTCAAATAAATTAAGCTCATTATTTCAATATGCTGAAGTTGCATATTATTATGAAAATGGCAGTTATTACGAAGCTCAAACACTGAACCCGGGAATTGGATACTGGGTTAAAGTTCCAGAAGATAAGAATTATGAAGTTTGTGGAGATCAAATTTTTCATTCTTATAATAGCTCATTACAAGAAGGATGGCATTTATTAGGCTGTATTTCAGATATTTCTTATCCTGAAACTGATAGTGAAGAAGGTATTGAGGTTATGTATGAATATATCAATGGTTCATATGTTCAAATTTATGAATGTAATCCAGGTAAAGGTTTTTGGATAAAAGTAGCTTCGCCATCAGATATAACTGTTGCTCCTTCTAATATGCATTGAAATTATTAAATTATTGGTTTTAGATTATGTAGAGACATTGCATACAACGTCTCTACATAGTCTATTGGTTAAACACAATCAATTTTAATCCACACTCACCGGAAGGACAATTTTAATTAATAAAGGGGGTTGATAAAATGAAAAAAATAGTCTTGATAATGTTAATATGTATTTATATTTTAATATTTAATGTAAGTGTTAAAAAATTAAAAGCTGAAACAGAACAAGAAAAATATCAAATATTAAGCCTTTCTGTCGCACAAAGTAATTCATGTAATTATTATTCGCCTGGTGACATTGTTGAACTCTCTGTTTTATACGATGTAAGCGATGGAAATAAAAATGTTAGTTCAATTGGTGCAAAAATTCTTTTTAATGAAAAAGAACTAAAATATTTAGAAAATTCATATATATTTCCTAATTATAAACTCTTTGATCCTTCATTACAGGATAACTTAGATGAAAATGATGAAAATGAAAAAATTATTGTATTTGCTTTTGCAGGATTAGAAAATAATTTCCCTGGTGATTCATATATGTGCTATGAAAATGAACAATTAAAAATATGTAACGTAAATCTTCCCCTTATTCTCTGTACCTTCAGATTTCAAATATTATCAGATAAACCAGCAAAACTTAAAATTTCTAAAACATCAAATGATATAGCTTATGGATTTATAGGCGATGAAATTGTTTTTAATAAAACATACCAGATATCATCTTCTTTTGAAAACAGTGGATATATTGCTCCACAAGGAACAATTGATGTTACATGCGGAAAAAATCAGTCTTTTAATATTATCCCTGATGATAATTCATTTATTGAAGATATTATTGTAGATGGCATTTCTATTGGTGCCTCTAACTCATACACATTTTTTAACATACAGTCTGATCACGAGATACACGCAATTTTTTCAGAATCTATCAGTGAAAAAGAAACATACACAATAACTGCTAATTCAAACCAGGGAGGTAAAATAACTCCAGATAATTTGATTACAGCAGTTGAAAATCAAAACCAAATTTTTTATTTTCAGCCGGATAAATGCAATAAAATTAAAGATGTTATTGTTGATAATGTTTCTATTGGGCCTGTTATGGAATATGAATTTATAAATATAACCCAAAATCACAATATTAATGTGGTTTATGAACCATTAGAATATATCGTTAGTATTAAATCCCATGAAAATGGTTTAGTAATTCCTGATGGAGAAATAAGTCTAAGCTGCGGTAAAAGTTATTCATGGCTTATAATGCCTGATTCGTGTTACAAAGTTAAAGAAATTTTGATTAATTATGAAAAAGCTGAAATTTACGATTTTTCAAAAATTGAAATAAATGATATCAATCAAGATTATGAAATTGATGTTTTTTTTGAAAAAATTAATATAAAACCTCAAATTGAAAATATTATTCCAGATCAGAGCCCCAAAAAAGGAGGAATTATTGTAGAAATTACTGGTGAAAATTTTTGTGCTGATAATAATTGTGATAATACTGAACTTTTTATAGAAAATAATAAAATAAATGACATTTTGGAAATTTCTGATAACAATATTACTTTTATCAGCCCACAACATGATATAGGAGAATATCTATTAACTGTATCAAATCCATGCTCAGTTTCTGCTTATATTAATTACAATTATATAAATTTAAGTCCTGCTATTTCTGATATTCAGGATATGACAGTTTTAGAAGATTCTAAAAGTTTAGCAATTAAGTTTTCAATTTCTGAGATTGATGGAGATGACATGTATATAGATATTGAATCAGACGACGAAGTTATTGAAAAAAATAAAATTAAAATATGTTATGATAATGAATGCAAAAATAATTTTCCATTTTTACTTTTATCTAATTCAGAATATATAAGAAATCTCACTTTCTTTTTTACTCCTGAAGAAAATCTTTCATATGTAAAGGATTTTATTATTAGTGTTAGCGATACAATAACATCAGTTTCTGAATCTTTTAGAATAACTGTACTTGAAGTTAATGATCCACCATCTTTAGATGTAAAGGATGAAATAATAATTCTTGAAGATAATGGTTTACAAAAAATTAACGATTGGATGATTTATAAATCAACAGGAGCTGATAATGAATTTAACCAAAGCATAGAATTTTTTGTAAAAGTTGACAATGATCTACTTTTTCAAACAAAACCAGAAATTAATAAAAATTTAGAATTAGTTTTTAACACTGCAAAAGATATATCAGGTCAGGCAAAGATTGAAATATATATCAAGGATGATGGAGGAATTTTAAATGGTGGAAATGATACAAGTGAAACAAAAATTATAAATTTGAAAATATTAGCTGTCAATGATTGTCCTTATTTTGAAAAGGGTGAAAATATTACCACATTAAATAATTCTGGATATCAATCATATACAAATTGGGCTAAAAACATCAGCCCTGGAAATCTTGAAAATCAAGAAGTTTTTTTTCAACTATTAATTGACAATACATCTATTTTCAGCTCAATTCCAACAATTACTTCTAATGGTAATTTAACATATTCAACAAATCCTGAAAATTTTGGAACCTCTTTATTAACAATTATGTTAAAAGACAGCGGTGATATATCAAATGGCGGTTGTAATACAAGTGTAATTGAAACTTTCACTATTTCAACTTTAGATATTTATGATTTATTTATTAACATGCAAGGTATGGGAAAAGTTTTAATTGATGGTATTGAAGAACAAAATAATTTGCAATTTGAACATGGCAGAAAGGTCGAATTACAAGCTTATCCTGATGAAGGTTGGATATTTGCATACTGGAGAGGTGATATTATTGATACAGAAAATCCTTTAGTTATTGAAATGGACAGCCATAAAAGAATTAGTGCTTATTTTGTAAAAGATTTACCTGTTAACTTAAATATATCTGGTCAGGGATGGGTTAAAATCAATAATGAACTTTGCAGACTCCCATCTATCTCTACATTTGAACCAGGAAGCGATGTTATTATCGAAGCTGTTCCTGATAATAATTTTCATTCTTTTTCTGGCGATATAAGCTCTGATTTAAACCCTCTTAAATTCCAAATTCATAATGATATGGATATAAAAGCTAATTTTATAGAAAGCGATTTTTGGAAAATAAGCTTTAGTGCATTTAATGAAGATTCAAATGATTCTGATATAAGCGAGATTGAAATTGGAGTTATGCCTGAAGAAAAACTTGAAGAATTTCAATCAAATATGATCTATCCCTGTCAGATTCTTATTTTCAATCAAGAGCTTGAAAAATTTTCTAAAGATATCAGACAGGCTGATTTAAAGGAATATAAATGGATAATTGCAGTTAAACCAAATGGAAATATCGGCGACCCATTGCTGGAAAAAACAACTACAATAAAATGGCAGCCATATTTATTTAGCCAAAAAGGCTTTTACCAGTTAAAGAAGGGTTTTGATGGAAATGGTGAAATAATTATTTCAGACATGAGATCAATTGACAAATTCGATGTAAAGGGAATAAATTCTTTTAAATATTTTACTTTACACTGGATAACATATGAGAGTTATTTTGATTATAATCTTATGAAAGGCTGGAATCTTATTTCATTACCTGTTATACCTGATAATACAAATGTTGAATCAATTTTTAAAAATGTTGAAGTTACTTATGGGTTTGATGATGGCAGCTATATTAATATAGATAATATTGAAAATGGAAGCGGATATTGGGTTAAAATGAACAAAACCACTTCATTTAGAATTTATGGCGCTAATATAAAAAGCAAACAATTATATTTAACGAAAGGATGGCATTTGATTGGAGGTATATCCACATTATCTGAAGCTCAAACTGAACCTGAAAATTCTATAAGTATAATTTATTATTACGATGATGGCGCTTATCATCAGGCAGACAAATTCGAACCAGGTTTTGGATATTGGGTAAATGCTGTTGAAGATTGTACGCTTATTTTGAAATAAACTATATAATTATTATCTACAGAAACATTTAATAATGCAAAAATGTAAATCTATTTTATTATTTTGTTTAATTTTTTTAATATTATATGGCTGTGCCGGGCTGGAATGTCCTGTATGCGATAAAAAAGGATTAAAATATTCAAATAATATTATTTTCAGAGATACATGGTTTGACAATTATAACTGCGCCTTATCTTTGATTGAAGCTCAGTGCTATGAAAAAGCACTGAGCTTTATTAATAATGCAATAAATAAAAGATATCATGATCAAAGAATGGCAAAAACATATGGAATGCATTTTATTGATTATTTCCCTCATAGAGAAAAAGGAATTATTCATTTTTTTTTAGCTCAGTACCATATGGCAGAAAAAGAATTACAAATTTCAATTTCTGATGAAGAATCTAACAAATCACTTATTTTTTTGGATAAAACAAGAAAAAAATTATTTGATATTAATAATGTTAAAGTATCAAAGCCAAAAATTATTTTAAAAGACTTTGAAAATAATAAAATATACTACACAAATAATAATGACCTCATTATCTCTGGTAATGCACTTGATGAACAATTTATTAAAAATATGTATATAAACTCAAATCATTACAATAATGAAAAAATTTCTGAAACAAATATATCATTAAAAACTCATCAAGATGTGTTTATAGAAAAAAGCGCAAAAAAAGTCTATTTTGAAGAAACTGTATCTTTGAAAAATCAAGGAAAATTTGAAATTGAATTAACTGCCTTTAATCTCAGAGATGAAAAAAGTTTAAAAAAATTTTTTGTAATTGTTGATAGATCAGGACCTGTTTTAAAAATTGAAAAATTCATTCCAGGTTCATTTTTAAAAATTCGTGTAAATGACATTTCTAATGAACTTTCTATTTATATTAATAAAAAACTTATTAAAACTATTGTAAATAATAATATTTCAAAAGACCTTTTACTTGATTTTGACATCTCTTCAATAAATAAAATATTTGAGTTCAGCGTTAAAGATAAAGCAGGAAATGAAACAATTACCATAATTAATAATGGCAAGATTCAAAACAATCAATATTCAGATGATGAAACAATTTTTAATAATAACATACTTGCGGCTGTGATTTGCGATAAAAAAATTCAAAATATTCAAAATATTCAAAATTCTGCCAGTTTCTCAATATTTAAAAATAAATTGCTATTTGCTGATATGGCATTAAATTATTTATCTGATACCAGCCAGATTGTTCCCAATTACTATAATAAAACTAATTATTATACAAAAAACATAAATAATACAATTAAACACACTCAAAATAATTTTAAAATCAATCAGATGCCTATTAATGAAAAAACAGAAAAACAAATTTTTGATATTAAAATAAAAAATTTTAAAAATCATGAAAAGGTTTTTTTTAATAAGATTACTTTACAGGGACAGGTTACAGGTAAAAAATTAATAAAAAGTTTAAAAATTAATGATGAGCAGATCATTAGTAATCAAAAAAACAATATTTTTTTCAGCAATACAATATATTTAGAGCCTGGAATCAATACAATAAATATAACAGCAATGGACTTAAATGGATTAAGTATTACAAAAAATATTATTTTACATAGATTTATAAGAGAAATTGATAAAATAGAACATAGCTACAGTATTGCTTTACACCCATTTAAAAGATGCGGTCAAAATATTTTTAATACAAGTATTAATATTAAAAAATATAATATCGATTTTTTTGAATCACTTAATAATCTAAATAGATTTAATATTTTACTTAGAAGTGAATTGATTAATCAAATTTCAACAAATAAACAAAAATTAATACTTCAAAAAAACAAAAGCAATTACACATCTGATGCAAATCTTTTTGGATATATTGTACCAACAACAAAAGGAATAGAGCTTATTTGTAAAATTGTTGAAAATACATCAAAAATTGATGAATTTATTGATATTTATGATGATACTGATAATCGTTATAATATTAAATATTTAACAGATAAAATTTCAGAAAAAATTCATAGAAGATATCCTCAGGTATATGGTTTTATACAAAAGCAAGATACAAAGTTATTAGAAATAAAACCAGAATGTTGGAAACCTGCCAAAAACACATTAAAAATGAATTGGCCGGTGATAATATACCAGGAATTAGAACAACCTGGAATAAAAGGTAAAAATACAAAAATTATAGCTTATTCAACTATTAAAGGTACATCAGATAATATATTTTTTCTTGATAATATTAACAAAGTTGATCAAAATTTTAATATTTTCTCTTTAAAAAATATTTATAATAATTTAAAATCAGAACAAAGCTATATTGGATTTAAAATTTTTGTGCGGTAATAATTTTTTTTCTTTTTAGAATAAGGAAAAATATTTTATGAATATTATTTAATCAAAAAAATGAAATTTTTTATATTATAAAAATAAAGACAGGTTTTAAAACGATTGCAATTAAAGTTGAATTAACAATTTTAGTTTAATTATATAAAATATCAATCATATTATAATCTTAAATAAAAAATTATTTTTACATTAAACATTAGTTGCAGCACTTATATATAATCCTTAATTTGTATTTCATTTAAAATCAAATAATTATATTTTGGCTTATTTTTTGTATTTTTTAAATTTTTCTGGTAAGTAAAGTGCATTAAACTATTTAATGTAAAAAGAGGTAAAAAAATTATGAATATTAAAAATTATTCTAAATTATTTGTATTTATATTATTTATTTTTTTTATTGGAAATAATTATTGTTTTTCTGAATCCCAAATTGTAACATTAACAACTCCATATTCTGAATCCCAAATTGTAACATTAACAACTTCAAATAGTTCCCCCGGATGTGGAGATGAAATTACAATAAATGTTAAGTACAAAACATCTGATAATTCTAATACACAAGCAGGTATAGGTCTAAGAATTCATTTTGATTCATCTTTTCTTGAATATATTGGCTATAAAAATTTTTTTGGGCTTGAAAAAATTGAAGATCCAACTCTATATGATGAAAGCAACGAAAAATCTGATGGAAATGAAAATACAGATAAGATAATTCAATTCGGCTATGCTGATGTCCCAGGTGATGGATGGCCTGTTAATAAAATATGTCTACCTCCAACATATAATTGCAAAATAGTTCCTACAGATTATCCATTAAAACTTGTCCAATTAATATTTAAAGTAAAAAAACCATTTGAAAGTCAAATACCTGTTACTGAAATAACACATGATACTAATTATAGCTTTAAAGCAACTGGTGTAACTATAAACGAAAATAAAATTCAAACAAACTTTGATCCTCCACAGATTACTTCTGTTAGCTTAAATTCTGGAACATTTGGTGAAGATATAATTATAGAAGGAGAAAAATTTTCTGGAGCAGAAAATATCTTTTTTGGAAAAGAGCAAATAACCGACTGTGATTTGATTGAAAATAATTCAGATATAAGTTATAAATGTAAAGTTCCTCAAAATAAATCCGGTGAAGTAGTAGATATAACTGTACGAAATTCTGACTGCTTAATTTCAAATGAAATTCCCTTTAAATATTTAAATAGGATTACACTTATTAGTCCTGAAAATGGAGAAATAACGTCAACACTCAATTATGCAGAAAGAAAAATTACAGATACTAATAAAAAAAACGAAGTTATTTATCTTTATGATGACATAAAAAAAGATAATTTCTATTTTAATATAATCAAAAAAGATGATCGTGATAAAGTTTCTACTGTTTATAGTAATGGAGAATCCATTAGTAACTTAATAAATGAAACAGTGAGTCCTGATTCTGATAAAAAAAGATATAAAATAATGGATGATGATTGGTATTGTATAAATAGTATAGATAAAGATTATACAATAACAACTGAAATAGAGCATCTTCTTGAAATTACATCTGAAGGAAATGGTTCATTAACTCCTTGCGGAAAAATGTACGTTAATTATAACTCCAGCCAGTCCATTCAAATAACTCCAGATAAAGAACATAGTATTAAAAGCATTATTATTGATGGCGTAGAAATTGATAATGAACAATATCCTTTTGAATCAGCAAAAACTTATACACTTGAAAAAATATCTAAATCTCAAGCAATAAATGTAATATTTCATCGAACAACTTTTACATTAAGTGCTTATTATTCTAATGATGGAGGTCAAATTACACCAGTAAATTTTAAAGGCGATATTATCCCATTTGAACCTGAAGATTATAATATGACAGCTTATATAATTAAGCTGTCAAGAGGTTCTGATATTAAATTTTCAATTGACACTGATAATGAAAATAGTATTGAAAGAATTAGAGTTGATGGAAATGATTTTTCCATATTTAATGATAAAATAGTAAATCAAAAAACATATGAATTCAATAATATAACAGATGATCATTCATTAAAAGCATATTTCTCACCTTCAGTCTTTAATATAAAAGCATCTGCAATAAATGGCGAAATCACACCATCTGGAAATATTTCAGTTGAAAAATTTTCTAATAAAACATTTACATTTTCTCCTTTTAAGAATTATAAAATAGATAAATTGATTATAAATGGAACTGAACAAACTATTAATGGTGAAATAGAAAGTTATACTTTTACAGATATTCGCAAAGATAATACAATTGAAGTTAAATATATAGGAAATGATTATACAATATCTATTGATGTGCAAGGCGATGGCGATATTGGATTAGAAAAATTATATAATAACAAGCATTTAAATAGAACAGTTAAATATGGTCAGGAGTTTAAGTTTACAATAGAACCAGATTATTGCAATGCTGTTTCAATAAATCTAAATAATACAACATGGAGATTATATAACGATAATTTTTATTCAATAACTCCTGTTGAGCAAAATCACGATATACAAGTAAAATTTGAGCCCAAAATATATGAGCTAAATGGATTTGTTAATAATAACACATGGGGGAATATAAGT
>Ga0272440_1003806_pt1 | contig 11089 bp, 12 predicted proteins | sample SSMMMBAug17_FD_192440 | JGI IMG/M metagenome (GOLD analysis project Ga0272440, IMG submission 192440) | Marine sediment archaeal communities from Little Sippewissett salt marsh, Falmouth, MA, United States - SSM-MMB-Aug17 | ecosystem: Environmental > Aquatic > Marine > Wetlands > Sediment ... | reverse complement strand
CCCACCTATTTTAAAAACTAGGTGGGGGGTGGATTTTCGTAGTTTTAAGAGGCAGAACAAAATGTAACTACTTGTTATAATTGGATATAAAAAAATATCATTTTTTTTTCTTACCGAATGACATTGTGGTTCCTCCTGGCGAATATCCTGGTTATGCTTATCCTGAGGAGTATTCTATATTGGAATGGGATAATCCTGAAAAATCAAACCGATTGATTGCCCTATGGAAGGCAATCGCATCAAGATATAAAGATGAACCCATTATTGCAGGCTATGATATTCTTAACGAGCCCCATTTAAATGATCAAGTCTATCAATCTTTATTTTCTGGGATGATTGAAGGAATCAGGTCTGTTGATCCTAATCATTTAATCATTATTGATCCCAATTATTTATCTTCTGAATATGTTTTATTCAGCGATGCCAACTTGATGTATGATTTTCATTTTTACTATCCCCTTGAATATACGTATCAAACCACACCTTTTTCTGATTATCCAGAATTGGGTAGTTATCCCAATGATGACATTATCATATTTCCAAAAGATTTAACCTGGTACACTGCAACATTCAATAATCCTGGGGTAACTCAAGATGCCGATTGGGCCTATTATGAAGGAGAAATTTATACAGTCTCTGATCCAAAAATAATTGCAGGAAGGCCGGTGATGAATTGCCAGTTAAATGGTCAGGGAACCATATATTTTGATGACTTTACCATTAAGGAATATGAAGAAAATGGCCAGTTTCTTTCTGAAATCGCCTCAGTTCAAATAACTTCAGACACAGATGTATTCACAGAAACTGATGGTCGAACCTGGTGTTATGATGATGAATGGTGTTACTGGTCTGATGGCAATACTGTGTTTGAGTTAAGTACGACTGAAGGGTATGGAGATAATGCGTCATTAAGCGTGAATGGCACAGCAAATTTAGCCAACTGGAACAATAATCGTTTACGATTTCAAGTCACTCAGGGGCATTCATATCAGATCAGCGGATGGATAAAAGGTGTCAATATGGGAGAAAATGAAAAAGGAAAATTTCAGATCGATTTTGAAACCAGTTCGTCGGGCTTGCAGGTGACATCACTCAATAAACAGGCGCTTGCAAATGAAATGCTGCGTATCATAAATTTTGGTAAAGTAAATAATTTCCAAATGTTTTGTGGAGAATTTAGTGTCTGGAAAGACCTTTATGAGAACCATGGTGGGTTAAATTGGGTAAAAGATGTCCTGGATCTTTTAAAAGAACATCACATCCATTATACGTATTTTTCTTATCATGATGGTGTATTTGGCATATATACGAATCCTGTTGGATTGCCTGATCCATTGTATATGAGTACTGAATTGTTTGACTTGCTTGTTGATTGAGAGTGAATTTTTTTCATTATTTTTTGCAGTCAAGCTTCTCATGTATCTTCTTTCAATTTCGGGGTAACCAAACGCTGGAGTCCCAAATCTTTAGATTTGGGCATCAGTTGTGGATGAATTTTCAAAAAGGGGTTATTGATAGGGCTGGCCAATTCCAAGAAAGAAAATCTGGAAGAATAAAAATAAAATCCAAAGAAAATACAAGTTTTAATAAAAACTTTTTTCCAGATATGGTTTGCAGAAAAATATTAATAAACATGATTAAAGTTTTTTTGTTGGCGTTGGCATAGCGTTACAATATTTCTAAACATTAAGCGTTACACTATTCGCTAGCACATATAAAAGCAGAATCAGATTGCAAAATTGCTGTTTTAATTGAAGTCAAAAAATGGAAAACAAAAATTGGTATTGTCAAAACGTTTGAGAAAATTGTTGTTTATCGATTAATCAAAAAATGATATCTTAAACCATCTTAATCATTTTACATGGATTTACAAGGAGACATAATGGAATATCCATTACCAGAAAGCATAGGCAATCCTGATTTATTTGTTGGTCGTGAGGAAGAATTTGAATACCTCAATGAATGGTTGGGAAACATCCAAAGCGACTGTCAATATCTACAGTTATTCTCGCCAGGCGAAAAAGTGGTAAAACTGCTATTTTAGAACGTGTTTTTAATATGTGCTGGTCAAATACCAATATGGGTATTATTCCTTTTTATATTTGCATGAATGATTCAGGGGTTTGGATTCAAGATTTTGCGCTAAAATACTTTCAAACATTTGCATCTCATTATATTTCATATTTAGAAAGAAATGCTGCAATGGTTAAATATTTATTAACTTATGACCAAATAAAACAGTATGGTAATGAAAAATCAATCTCTCTTTTAGTCAAAGATATTGATTTGCTTGTGACACATAAAGCAAATAATGACGTGTTTTAAATTTCATTGTTGAAGTTGTTTTCCTGCCATTACATATAGTTTGAAAATACTTAGGAATGTTCGAAAAATAAGTTCCACATTTACTGGAGTCCCAAATCTTTAGATTTGGGAGGCAAAGCGTGTGACGCCCAAATCTAAAGATTTGGGACTCCAGCCAAAATGGGGAACTTATTATAAGAGCATTCATTATTTTGGAATATTTAAATTTTCTTAGAAGGCCCATTTTGGGGTCAAAATGGGCCTTCTAAGAGCGAAAATTGGTGGTTTTGATTTATATTTTCTTTTAAAATCAATGGGTTGGGAAAATATTTTTGGTCCGACCCCATTTCCCGCATTTCCAAAAATATTTCCAAAAATAACTACTTAACATCAAACGCACGATGTGATATATTGGAACGTAAAGAATAAATTATAGGGTGCATGTTTGATGAAAAACAATACAATATCTAAACAAGAACAAGATTTCAATCGCGGACTGGAAAGTTCAATGGATACTGTCAATGAAGAATCCATTCAGCATGGCGGTCAAGCTTTAACAACATTGAACTCATCCTGGCTGCACCAGGTTTGTATTGAATGTGATCATACCTTTCGTTTGGGAGACGAAGTCGATATATCAAAGGATGGTGTCGTAAGGCATTCTTCCGCATTGCTGCCATGTGCAAAACCTGATCAAAAACCGGATGATATTGCTGCGGAAACCACAAACTTTTTTCAAGGTATGGATGAAACATGGCCGCCTCCAGAAAACATGACAATTGTCAGGCTTGAAAAAGAACACCCCCTTCTTGCACCACCAGATGGTAAATTTCGTCGCCACAAATGTGTTGTGTGCGGACATACGTTTAGACTTCATGACCATGTAGTGATTTGTCCATGTCGTGCGAATGATAAAGATATGTATAACCCTTCAAAAAAGTGTATGGTTGCGATTCATCGTGATCTGATTCATGGGCTTCACTGTTTAGATGCCTGGAATCCCAATGCAAATAATCAAAAATTTTGTCCAGTTACATTGAGGAAGTTAGATGAATAAACGTTTTGATCGCCACGCTTTAATTCCAGATTGGCAACAAAATCTCTTGCATCATGCCACAGTGATCATTGTTGGTATGGGAGCTTTGGGCAATGAAGTTTCTCGAATTCTGGCCATGTCTGGTGTGGGGAAATTAATTCTTTGCGACCCTGATCATATTGAAACATCCAACCTGAGCCGGACTGTTCTTTTTCGTACTTCTGATATTGGACGACTAAAAGTGGATGCTGCCTCTGACTCACTATCTGTTTTATATCCGCAAATCATCATCGAAAAACGAGCCAGGCCACTCATTCATGGCATTGGACTGGCTGAGTTAAAAGATTCAAACTTAATACTCAGCTGCCTGGATACCCGTTCAGCCAGGCTGCAGCTTGCTGGTAGATGCCAGCTTGTCAGAGCCCCTTATATTGATGGCGGTACACACCCCTGGGTGGTGAAGTTCGACCTTATCTTGATCCAGAGGGACCATGTTATGCATGCAGTCTGACCCCAGAACAAAGGGCAGTCGTTGATGCCCCATGGAGTTGTTTAGATGAAAATCAAAATAACCTTGAAGGCTCGGCCATTCCTTCTTCAGCGCTTGTAGGAAGCTGGATGGGAATGATTGCGGTTCGATTTTTAATGAATTTGCCCAATCCAAAAGGGACACAAAAAATTGATGCATCTCGTGGTACAACGTCTATTATTGACCAAACGCTTGATCCTGATTGTTTACTCCACACGCCTATTGGCAAAACAATGCATGTTGATATTGGTTCAAAAAGCACGTTAAAAAATCTAAAAGCCTGTTGTCCTGAAAACAGCATTCCGCTTTCACTGTTTCCAATTCAAGTTCAGGCAAATTGCACGAAATGCGAATTCACTACATCCATTATTCAATTACCGCAAACAGAAAAATGTCCGAATTGCAGCGCAACATTAAGATCAGAAACAACACTGGAACTTGATAATTTGCCAGATGATATCAAACTTGAAGATATTGGAATTCCACCACGTGAAATTCTGGCTTTGAGAACAGATAATGGATTTGAATGGATTGAGCTTAGGGAGAAAAATTAGGAAAGTTCTGAAAATAAGTTCCCCACTTTGACTGGAGTCCCAAATCTTTAGATTTGGGAGACAAAGCGTGTGACGCCCAAATCTAAAGATTTGGAACTCCAGTATTCACCGATGTCCCTATAATTTAAATGAGGAACTTATTTTTCGAGTGTTCCTTAGCGATTATTTAAACATTTTTTACTCATAGGATTTTATTATGAATCTCCAAGATATATATAAAAATAACATCCTTGATACAATGGCTTCGATAATTGATTCAACCAATGCAGAAATTATACTTGGATCAATCGGATATCCAGGAAGTCGAAAACCATCGAATTACGAAAATAACCGATTGGATTTTTGGACAAAAATTTGTGAAACAATAGCGTCTGGTGCATTATCAACAGGAACAGACTTACAGCCGCTAATGGATGCTATTGCTTTCAGGTTTCCATCAAATTCAGTGTTTCGTAAAACAATAAATACGAACAATAATCAATCAAAAAAGTATGACTTGTTTATTTCTTATTCAAGAAAGAATACTGATGTTATCAAGCAAATTGTAAATGAAATGCAAAACCAGGGCTTATCTCCCTGGTTTGATGACAATTCAATAAATCCTGGCGATAACTTTACAACAATCATCCAACAAGATATAACAAAAGCAAAATACATTGTCGTGTTTATTGGTAATGATGGATTTGGCCCCTGGCAAGAAGCGGAAATTGATATTGCCCTCGATCAAGCAATCTCAAAAAAGTGCATACTTATTCCTGTTTTGCTTGAAGGTGTACCAATGCAACAATTGAAAGATCTAAAACCATTGTTGGCAAGATATCAATGTATTCAATGGCAAGATATGAATGATATTGAAGATATTGTGGGCAATATCAAAAGAATTGTCAGAATGTAAAAATACAAATAAAGGTATCTTCTTTAAATTTCGGGGTAAGGCTGGAGTCCCAAATCTTCAGATTTGGGCGCTACAAAAAAAAGAACTGACGCCCAAATCTAAAGATTTGGGACTCAAACCTTACCCCGAAATTTAAAGAAGATACAAATAAAGGTAATATCATGAATGTTCAAGAAATGATTCAAGGAAAAATACTGGATACCATGGCGCAAGTGATTGATTCAGTCAATGCGCGTATCATACTTGAAACAATCGGTTATCCACGCGCACAACAAAATATAACGAACTATGACATCAATCGATTATCTTTCTGGATGAATGTATGTCAAAGCATTGAAAATGGTCAATTCTCATTTGGCAATGATTTGCAAATACTTTTTGATGTAGTTATTGAGCGATATCCAACAAACCCTGTTTTTTCAGCTTTTCAAGAACCACCTCCAGTTCCACCTCCAGATCCTGAACCATCTCGCCCAATAGAAAATGACAGCTCTGAAAACAGAAGGGTAAATGGCGGCTTTTCATACATCCTTGTACAAGGCTTGACAAATGTTACGCAAATCATTGACACTGCCCAAAACATCGCTCAAGACCTTGGGCAGCCACGTGATAGTGTTGGCCTTGCTTTTTCAAATCCTGAAGGTGTGCTGTTATCATTACAAAACTGGACAACTGTGCAGGCATCGCAACTTTCTAATTTAATGACCAGGAACTTGCGAAATAATAATAATTCTACTTCAACTCAGTGCAGTGTTTCAAATACAGAATTTAGAGATTTTTTGATCAGCCGCCTCTTTGTTGAAGGTCCTGATCAAGCCAGATTTGAAATTAATGATGTTCGCGCATCAACCATGACCGGAGAAATTGCTCAGGGGATCATTGCAACTCAATATGATGATAAGGTTTTTGGGAAAGATTCCAGCGGGAGAAATCGACAGGCTGTCATTGATAAAATCAGTGAAGATGGATCCACCCAGCGACTCGATCCTGAGAAAACACTCCATGACAATAAAATTCAAGATGGAGATACACTAGGCGTTTCACCGGAAAGTACTGCAGGATCAATTCATCCGCAAATCAGAGAAGAAGCACTGGCAAGAGTTCGATCACAGGTTGTTAATTTTAAAAACAGTCATTCAAATTTTAAAGTGCAGGCAAATACCCCAAATAAACCCACTGAATATCTATTTCAATTTATTGCCAAAAGTTTTGCACCACCTTCAGTACCTGGTACTCAGCCTCAGAAAAACACAATGGAACATAAAGTTTTCTTGGTCCTTCCCCCTGAATTTCCAATGAAAGCTCCCCAAGCATACTGGCAAACCCCCATCTTTCATCCAAATGTGAGTCCAAAAACAGGAAAGGTTTGTTTAGGAGAATTAGAAGATAACTACAAACCCGGTCTCAATTTTGGAGACCTCTGCCAGTTACTTATTGATATTGCAAAATATAAAAATTATGTTGTTTCAGAAGGGTATAATATGGATGCACAAGAATGGGCAGATACAGATGATGGCCAAAATGCCATTAAGAGTATTGGCGGTGTGACGATTTTGCAAAAAATAAAAAATATAGTCACACCCTCAACACGAAAATTTCAGATCAAACGCGTATAATATGGATTGACAAATGAGTTATAACATTGAGTTATTTGATGGACCCAACTATAATTTTTTCGGAACGATTCCTTTACTAAACGTTGTTCAGGAGTCATTTGAAAAAATGTTAAGATGGAACCTCAAAGGCGCTATCATTAATATAAATGTCTTAAATGTGTCTGAAAATAATGTGGGAACAGGTTTTCCAATAGTTGAAAATAAAATTCAAGATTATGGTTATACATATATTACCATTTTAATGGGAGGAAAAATTGTGTATAGACATCCACACCCCATGCAAGATGTTGTTTCACAAACCCTTCAAAACATTTTAAAGGAAAAATATCCAGATATTCATTCATGGAAATTTCGTGTGGATATTCCCGGAATACCTCATCAGCCAATCATGCGTCAAACACCTCCTGTGAAAGGGGCAGTTTCTGTGAAACCTTTTGAAAAAGGAAAAGGACCAGGTTTTAAAATTCGACGCATAGAAGAAACGCCGCCGCCGAAAAAGTCCATGACTGATTTTGGGATCACACCCAAAGAAAATGATAAAAATGCCAAAGTTAAAGTATTGATTCCGCAAGCACTTCAAAAGGATTTATGTTTCAACCGCCCACTTTCCCATGAAGTTGAGGAAGGCGGTTTTCTTTTGGGTCGGGTGTTTCAAGATACTGATGTTGAGGGATCTTATTTAGTCGAACTCTCCATTGCACCAAATGCCGAATATACAGGCGCTTCTTTTTTTCACTTTACATTTACGGGTGATTCATTTGTAGGCATCAAAAAAAAATTACAGCAACGCCCCAATGAAAAGGTTTTGGGATGGTTTCATACCCATCTTTTTCCCGCAACAACCGATATGGGATTGACCTCCATAGATTTTACCCTTCATTTTGGCACATTTACGTTTCCCTGGCAGGTTGCAGGTCTTATTAATATCGATGGCAGCCATCGCACATTGAGATTTTATGTGCGAGATAACAATAATATGATTTTATGTCCTTATTGGGTGATTGTATGAGCGCACTGAATACCGCATCAAATGTGATAAAATGGGCTAAGAAAAACCAATCGTGCATGCCGCCAATGGGTGATTTTCGCATGCCTGACCAACTGTCTCATCCGCCCAAATATCTTCGTGATGAACTGGCACAGCTCACTGCAATCACCGCAGCAAGAATGCGTTTAAATAATCCACCCCTTGACGACAAGGCCCCACTCCCTTCTGGCGCTCTTGTGATTGCGGCTGCAATTGGCGTTTTTTTTATTCCTGAATTATTTCAGGTGATTATCAGTGCAACACCAGAAATTAATATGCATTCACCACTGGATTGGATTGCAAGACATGCTTTGATTCATCCAGCACTGCCATATGTATCCTATCCAATCGCAGACGATTTAATGAATCGATCACCACTCACAGCACTGATAAAGCGACCGGCAGAAGGTCAAGACGCCATGGCAATGAAAGTGCTTCAAACTGTTTTATCAAAAGAAGATGGCAAACGATTGCTGACAATACATCTGGCAACACCTGTATCTGATATGAAAACAAGACGCTGGCGGTATCATTTAATGGATACACTAAGGCTGGACCATCCCGAGTTTGTTCTTGATATTTATGAAACACTGATGATTCACCATTGGAATAGCGCACTCGCACAAATCAATACAGCAAAGCGTATTTTAACAAGACCTGAACTATCAAAAGACAATGAGAAACTGCAAGAAGCCCAAAGTATCGCTGATTTTTGGAGACCATTATGGGCTTTGGAAAGATCAAATATTCAAGCAATCAGAAAAAGGCGGTATATTGGGTATGATTATCGAAAGGGGATTTCATTAATTAAAATGTGTTTGTAGAATCAAGGCAACCGAAAAAAATAAGAGAGACAAAACATGTCATTTCACACATTAAAATTTGTTCCATTGGTAAATGTTCAAAAATTCAAGGATATCGTTTTATTAGAAGAAGAAATAACGCTCAAAGACCTCTTGCTTCGCGCGCCAGCCTTGAGTAAAAAACCCTTACCAGAATCTTTATTAAATAAACCATTAAAAAGTTTTGCCTCCATACTTGCAGTCAAAGCACCATCAGACACACCGCTATATAAGCCACCGGGTCTCAGTGTTTCAGCGCCAACAATCGCGCAACCCAAAAAAGAACATCAAGATACTGAGACAACTGAAAAAAGTACTCCTGAATCGCACACACAACTGATGCAAGATGATAGTGAAATTGACCCAAATGAACTGAAGTACCATAATGACTATCACAAATCTATCAGTGAAAAAAATGCAGTGCGCCTTGCCTGTTCGCGTGAAATTGAAAAGGCTGCGTCATATTTAAGGGCAGGTTTATCAGTCCTGGTTTTATGCGATAAAATAATTGTCAAGCATTTATGGGAAAAAATGGCTGGCAAAGCCAGGCTTGTTCCAAAAGAACTTATTGTTCCTGTTGAACAGGAAGACAGTTTTATGCCTCAAGGACTTAAGCAGCGTCAACTGGCCTCTCTAAAAGAATTGATAAAGGATTTAAAGGAAGGGGATGTTCTCATTATTCCCCATTTGGATTTGCTTGCAGGGGGCAGTGATTCCAATATTTCCAACGAGTCAAGGGAAATAATCGAGCTTGTCTATCAGGAAAGTGATCGCCTGGTCCTTGCCTTTGCTGATCGTTCCCTTGATATTCCTGAAGTTCTTGCAGCACGTTTTGCTGTCAGGCTGATGATTAGCGGTGTTTTTTCTACAGTTATTTATCCAGATGGAGAAGAAGTATGTCTTGGCAACACCCTTATTACAAAAAATGAAGTGTCTCGTTTCACAAATTATGAACCTGATGAGCTATATAAAAATGTTGCTGGAATGAACCCCATTCAGATACGCCACGCCATTCAATACGCAGTGAACGAATATGCGGGGCAGGATAAAGTTGAAGTCAAACAATTGTATAAATCGATTCGTGAATTTAAAGTGCAGACATCTGCGAAGTTCGAAGTTCCCAAGGTCAGTTTTGAAGACATCGGCGGTTACGAGAATGTTAAAACAGAACTGATCAAAGCCCTTAATTTAATGACAGGCGCTTATCAGTTGCCCAATGAAGAATTAAGAAGGGAACTGATTCCAAGAGGATTTATTTTTCATGGTCCGCCTGGAACAGGAAAGACCTTATTTGCAAAAGCCATTGCAAGCATGCTGAAAGCAACCATTCAAGTGGTATCCGGTCCTGAAGTCACTGACATGTATGTGGGAGAAAGCGAAAGAAAAGTACGTGAGCTTTTTGCAGAAGCCCGAAAAAACGCGCCATCTGTTCTTGTTTTTGATGAATTTGATTCCATTGCAACAGAAAGATCTGGCAGAGAAGATGGTGGAACCAGAGCTGGCAATGCCCTGGTGGCTCAGATATTGACTGAAATGGATGGCTTTAGACCGGAAGTCCCCATGCTGGTCATTGGCACAACAAACAGGCTCGATATGATTGATGCTGCAATGCTGCGTCCCAGCCGATTTAAACCTGTTGCCATCGGTTTACCAGATACCCTGGCGCGAAGAGAAATTGCAAGGGTTCATGCAAGTCATTTTAATATTGATGTATCACCTGAAATACTTGAAATCATCGCCAAATCATCACAAGGAATGAATGGTGATGAAATTCGTTCGATTTTTAAAGATGCGTGTGTGGGTTTATTTTGTGAAAATCCACCCATTCAGCCAGATGCCCATCGATTTGGTCAACTTGTGGGAAATTTACGTAAAATTGCAGAACAAAAATCTGTTTCAACTTCTGCATATCAGCAGTCAACACAAAGCCAAAATGTTGGTCCCACAGGGCCAATGATCACTTTATAAATGCACAAAAACCAACTTTTTTTAAGGAGATTCCATGAGCTGGAACAATGAAATCATAAAAACAATTAAACAACTCAACCAAGTTAAACGAGATTTAAATGGGATGTTTACCGCACGAGAACAAACCATTGAGTTGCTTGTGCTTGCTTCAGTATGTCAGGAGCATCTATTGGTTATCGGTCCACATCAAAGTCAACAGAATCCCCATTTGAAGAAAACAGAGTGTTTGCATCAACCCCACTCAAAGAGACAACTTACAGAGGGAATGACGTTACATTTGTTATGGATAAAGCCTTCTATTATTCAAATGATACCAAT
>Ga0272440_1003805_pt1 | contig 11089 bp, 7 predicted proteins | sample SSMMMBAug17_FD_192440 | JGI IMG/M metagenome (GOLD analysis project Ga0272440, IMG submission 192440) | Marine sediment archaeal communities from Little Sippewissett salt marsh, Falmouth, MA, United States - SSM-MMB-Aug17 | ecosystem: Environmental > Aquatic > Marine > Wetlands > Sediment ... | reverse complement strand
GCGGCGTTTGGGGACAGACCCCAAACGCCGCCACATTATCAAAAGAGTGTAACCAAAATAGACTGAATTCCGGGGATACGATCCTTATTTCTTGACATAAAATCTTATAATAATAACATTTTATATCAAAAAATAAGTTCATGTCCCCGGAATTCAGTCTATTTTGGTTACACTCTTATCAAAAAATACAAACATTCAGGAGTGAGAACAGTGTCCAAAAACAAACAAAACCTTTCCATTTTAGATCAAGGATTGACAATCAATGGCGACATTGAATGTGATGGAGAGGTGATCATCAAAGGTAAAGTCACCGGCACAATAAAAGCCGAAACATTGGTAATAGCAGATACTGGTGTGGTTGAAGCGGATTGCAATGTTGAAACAGTCATCATTGGTGGCGATTACAATGGTAATCTAACAGCAAAAGGCATTATGCAAATTTTACGCACTGGTAAATGTTCTGGAAAGGTATTGTGCAAAGATATGGTTGTGGAAAATGGCAGCACCTTGAATGCCTCGGTGGATTGTTCTTTGAGTAAATAATTATAAGGTATGTGAGTCGGGTCAGCGCTTGATTGTAGACTGTTGGTTTGACTTATTTGCCGGGGCAAATAAGTCAAACCAACAGTCTACAATCAAGCGTTGACCCGACTCACATTAAGGAGTATATAATGACTAAAAAAAGTAATAGTTCTTTTCAAGTAAAAACCTTTTCAAAGGGATCATTAATTATTAAAGAAGGGCAGGAGAGCAAAGAGTCATTTCTGATTAAAAAAGGATATGTGACAATTTACAAAGTTTCCAATAATCAAAAAATTATTATTGATCAGTTAGGTCCTGGGGAAATTTTTGGTGAAATGGGGGCTCTTGCAGGAAGTACAAGATCTGCCAATGCTGTTGCCTTAGAAACTACAGAGGTCATTGTGCTTCAAAAACAAGTCTTATCAGAAGCGCTGGCACAGTCTCCACCTTTAATTTCTGCCATAACCAATCTGTTAATTAAACGATTGAATAAAACAGGAAAAATGCTTTATGAAGGATCAGAACATAGTTATTCTGCCGATATTGATATTTCCTATGCATATCCTAAGGTTTGTTCAATTTTGGAAATTATTTGTATGACACATTCAGAAACCAGTGCCCCCATAAAGATTCCATTATATGTCCTTAGCTCAATAATTCAAAAGATTGTTGTGATATCAAAAATTGAAATAGATCACATTTTTAAAAAGTTAAAAGAATTACAGATGGTTGAAATTATCAAAGAAAATGAAGATTCTTTCTTGATAATTAACGATCCATCTAAGTATTTAAAGGGTTCTTGAGCAAGGCTATATTCATGTATGCGCATAGGTCTAAAAGTGTTGGCTTTTTAATAAAAAAGCCAACACTTTTAGACCTATGCGCATACATGACCTTATTTTTTGATAGATATTATAAATGTTATATTATAAGATTTTATGTCAAGAAATAAGGATCGTGTCCCCTGAATTCAGTTTATTTTGGTTACACACAATTCAATTGATTCACGATAGCTGAAAAAAAATTCCGCCATCATACCGAATAATTTGAAAACGATCCGAATACCCATGAACAGTTTCGCCAGTGCCTAAAAACATATAACCATCTTTTTTAAGTATTGATGTCATTTGCTTGAAAAGATCTTTTTTCAGTTCTTCAGAAAAATATATCATGACATTTCGAAGAAAAATGATATCAAATGGGCCAAACCTTTTGGGAAGTTCCAAAAGATTCTGATATTCAAACAAGGTCATTTTTTTTATGGTATCATTGATCTGCCAGTTTTTACCATTTTTGTAAAAAAACTGCTTGAGCCGTGTTTCAGATAAGCCGCGCTGAATAGCAATTTCATCGTATTCGCCAATTAATGCATGTTCAATGGATTGAGAAGAGATATCTGTTCCCATGATTGATATGCGTTTGATAAAATTTTGTGCATTGGTGATTGTTTTGCTGTACTCCTGGGCAGTCATTGCGATAGAGTATGTTTCCTGACCGGTGGAACACCCTGCAGACCATATATTTATTTCCGATACCTGACTTTTGGTTACAATTTCAGGGAAAATAATATGATGCAAAGCCTTAAATGGATATTGATCGCGAAACCAGAGAGTTTCTTTGGTTGTCACTGCTTCAATCATTTTTTTGAGTAATTTGTCAGATCGGGTGCTTTTTAATTTGAAATACAGGTCTCCAAAATTTTTACATAAGGAGTCTGTGAGCATCCGCGCCAGTCTATTTTCTAATAAATAAGCTTTTGTGTCATCCAGCGCAATACCACATTTTTCCTGAATTAATCGCCGAAACAAATTAAACTCTTTTTGAGAAATTTTCATGGACTATTTTTTTCCATTTGCGGGTTTTGTCAGTGCCTTGTCATTTAAAATTTTATCAGTAGACAAAATTAGAATTAATTCATTATTCTGTCTAACCACACCAGCCATAAAATCACTTTCAATGCCACTGACATTTGCAGGCGCATGTTCAACAGTGTCTTCGTTAGTTTGAACCACATCACCAATGGCATCAACCAGAAGCCCAACGGGTTCTCTTTTTAAAACAATGTTATGACTATCCTCAGAAATGACACGTGGGTCAAGTCCCAACCGAATGCCCATATCAAAAATTGTTACGACCTGACCCCGAAGGTTGACCAGGCCCCGAATATGAGGCGGAGAGTGTTGCACTTCTGTGATATCCAAAACCCGGTTGATTTCCCGGACTTTTAGAACGTCAATTCCAAACAATAGTTCGTCAATTCGAAATGTTACAAATTGAATCATGATTATACACCTTCTTCTTCAAGAAACTGCAAAATTGCATTGGGGTCAAGAAAAAAAGTTAAATATCCTTCAATAAATCCAGAGCCTAAAAAGCCTTTGGGTGTATAGGCATCACGAGCAATATCCTCCTGAATGTCCAGGATATTAATAATACGTGAAACCATAATCCCGGCAACCGGGCCATTTGTTTTTGGAATAATCAGGTATAATTCGTCCATTTCAGGCAAGGGATTAACCGCCAGAAAGTGTTCCAGACGAATCAATGGCAGTCCTTTGCCATTATAATTAATATATTCTCTCTGGCCCACCAGATGAATATTCTCTCGTGCAATTAATTCCAGTCTGGAAATATTGGATAGCGGCAGGCCAAAATATTCATCAAAAGCATTGTTGAACAATAAAACAGGCTTTCGTCGGGATGCTGCTTTTTTATCTCTTTCCTCCTGTTCACGACGTCGGCGCTCTTCAGCACTAATTTCTGCAAATCTCAAGAAAGCGAAATCGGCAATACCAGCAGTATCCAAAATCATTGCAACACGACCATCTCCCATGATTGTGGAGCCTGAAAAGCATTTACAATCTTTAATATGTCTGGACAGTGGCTTGACAACAATTTCTTCATTATCAAATAACTGGTTGACAGCCAGACCAAAGCTGTTGGTCCCCACACGAAGCACCACAATATTGATATTTTTTTCCAGGGAATTGAGCTGAGTGACCTCTAAAAATCGGTTGCCATTTTCTGGTGTATTGGGGTCAACAGTTGTAGTCATTGCAGGCTGTTTATTGTTATCGACAAGAGATTTATCCGGCTTAAGGCCCAAAACTTCATTTAGCCATACCATTGGTAACAATCGTTCCCTCAAGCGTAAGACTGTGGCATCACCCACTTTTTCCATGCGTTGGGATATTTCAGATTCCTTAATACTGACCAGTTCTTGAACATTGATTTGCGGAATGGCAAAGGTATAATTACACGAGCCAACAATCAATGAGGGGATGATACTCAAAGTCAAAGGAAGGCGGATAATGACAGTTGTTCCCTTTCCCACAGTTGTATCCAGATCCACGTGGCCGCCCAATTTTTCAATATTGGTTTTCACGACATCCATTCCCACTCCCCTGCCAGAGATATCCGAGACTGTTTTGGCAGTAGAAAAGCCGGGATAAAAAATCAGGTTGGTTTTTTGCTTTGTGCTCATGCGTGCGACCTGTTCTTGTGTCACCAGATTGGTACTGACTGCCTTTTCAGCCAGAGCATCTGCATCAATGCCCCGACCATTGTCCGAAATTGTAATAATAACTTGAGAGCCTTCATGACTTGCGCTTAAATGGATTGATCCGGTTTCAGGTTTATCTTTTTTCACGCGAACTTCAGGCGGCTCAATACCATGATCCAGACTGTTTCGAATGATATGTGTGAGCGGGTCGGACAGGTTTTCCAAAATGGATTTATCCAACTCCACTTCATCCCCTTCAATGACAATATCCGCTTTTTTATACAATTGTCTGGCAATGTCTCTCACAACACGCGGAAATTTATTAAAAATACTGGATAATGGCTGCATTCGCATGCGCATGATATTTTCCTGGATTTCGCTGGTCACCAGATTCACATTTTGCATCACATTGATCAATCTGGGGTTGTCTACGACCTTTTCTTCAATTTCCTGCCGCAGCTGGTTTCGTCCTAGCACCAATTCACCCGCAAGATTCATGAGTCTGTCAATAAGATCAACCGGTACCCGAAGGTTTTCAGTGATATGGCCCTGGGCAGGTCGCTTTGGTTTTGATGCCTTTACCACAGGAGATGGAGATTTATCACTTTTTGTAGTGATATCCGTTTTCATTGTCCTGGTATCAGAAATCATATTAGATGGTATTATTTCCTCAGGTCGTGTTTCTTTGCCAGGTGAAGCATCCCCTTGACTGTTGATTGCATTTAGTAAGTTTTGCGATGAAAATTGAACAATCTGGTCCATTGGAAAATCCAGGCCATTGGACAGCAGTTCTTGTTCCATGATTGATGATACAAGCATATGATAGCATTGAGATGCCGGATCAGTTATGATACGATCAAAATCATGGGTAATGCATTCACCTAAGGATTTTATATCATTTAGCAGTTCATTGATTTCACAGGATTTATCTTTAAGATCTTTTTGCTGATGCACCCAAATCACAAAGAGTTTTTTCTTTTTTTCAATCATTGACTGGATTTTGTTGTTATCAATCTCAAATATTGCATGATCCAGTCCTGAAGCCTCTAATTTTATGCCTGTGCCAGTTTTTAGTGGAGACACATGAGTTGTGCCAGATTTTTCATCCTTTTTAGTCTGTGTTGCAACAATGGGGAGGTCATTTGTATCTGATTTCTGTTCTTGAGGCACTTGAGGTTGTGTATCAATAGTCTTTTGATCTTGAGACATTTCGTCTATGGTTGTTATGACTGAATCGGCGGTTTCTTCAACAGTGTCACTCGTGCTTTTGGCCGGTTGGATTTTACTAACAAGTTTCTCAATGAGATCGGGTTCAAACATATAAATCTGATTTTGGGGAATATTGATGGCATTCATCAACAGTTCTTTTTCAAAGATTGTAAAAATTAACATGTGAAATATTGCCGGCAGGTTTTGTTTTTCTGTGGCAAAATCAGAATAAACGTAAGTGCCAAATGAGATCATATCATTGAGAAATTCATCCGGCGTTCTATCCTTATCTACCAGGTCAGTTGCACCATATATCCAGATTGCATAAAATCGTTTTTTTTCATTGTATGCATTGACAAACTTTTCCCCAAGGATATTGCAATTAAAAAGGTCGGGCCCATGAATATTCACTTGAATGTGGGTATCATCAAGGAGTGTGATTTCTTCAGTTGCATGGTGTGTTGATTCTCTTGTTTCAGATGGATCAGTTCTATCACTGGCAACAGAGATCAGATCACCAGTAATCTCTTCTGTTAGGTCAGGTGCCTCCAGGGATGTTTCTAATTCATGTGTCTCTGGCAGGATTTCGGGCTCAACGTCAGTCATTTCTCTTGATTTTTTTGAAGACTTTTCTTTAGACTGCTTATTTTCTTGTGTTTGAGAAACAGTTAGCGTTTCTGGTGAATGAGATGAATCTGTTTGGGATGAATCGGGTTGAGAAGAATCTGGTTGAGAAGAATCAGATTGAGCACTTGGGGTGACTTTTTGAGATTCGGGTTGTGAATCATCATTCAAAATATCGTTTAATCGTTGAATTTCATTGCTGCAATCCACTTGATTACTGGCATGAACATCATCAAGCATAAAACTGACTTTATCGGCACTTTGAAGCAACGCGTCAATATTGTTGGCATCTGGGGTCATTTTTTTATTTCGGATTTGCATGAGCAAATTTTCCATCACATGGGATAATTTCATCAATGCATCAAATCCTAAAACGCTGGAAGATCCCTTGATACTGTGAATGGCGCGGAAAGCACGATTGACAACCTCAGATGACACGCTATCACCTTCCTGCTCCATTATCAGTAGATCAGGTTCAAGAGAATCCAGATGATCCCGACTCTCTGCAACAAATTCAGAAATTAAAGTATCTTCAGTAATTCCCGCCATAATATTACACCTTAAATCTTTTCATACTTTTACTCAGTTTGTCTGAAAGCACAGTCAAGTCTTCAACCACTGCCATAGAATCAGTGGAAAAGACCTGTGTGGCTTGAACAATTTCTTTCATATTTTTGACAGTTTGCATGGATTCCTCAGTATGTCGTTCAGATTCAATTGCTTTTTTGGCAATTGTTTGCATCTGCGCGGTCTGAGCATTAATCTGTTGAGCAATGGTGAGTCCGGAATCTATAGCATTGTGGACATTTTTAGCGGTATCATCCGCCTGAATGGCACATTGGCTGACATTTTTTGAAACAGATTCAGCGGAGTTTGCAGCTTCGGTGATACTTTTTGCAATTTCATTGGTTGTTGCGGTTTGTTCTTCAACTGCTGAAGCAATGGTAGACATAATATTGTTAATCTCAGTGATAACATCAACAATACTATCGATGGCTCGAATGGATGCCGCAGTGTTGTTTTGCATGCTTTCAACTTTAATACGAATAGTTTCAGTGGCGCCGGCAGTTTGTCTGGCCAATTCTTTAACTTCGTTTGCAACAACAGCAAAGCCTTTTCCAGACTCTCCTGCGCCGGCAGCCTCAATGGTTGCATTGAGTGCCAAAAGATTAGTTTGTGAAGCAATATCATTGATTAATTCCACTACTGCGCCAATTTCTTTTGCTGCACTGCCAAGACCATTCATCATTTGTGAAGCTTGATGGGCTTTGTCCGAAGCTTCCTGAGTAACGTTTGCGCCCCGACCTGAACTTCTTGCCACTTCATTTAGAGATGCATACATTTCTTCAATGGCTGTTGCCACAGTATTGACCGATTCGGACATTCGTTCTGCTGATGATGCCACTTGATGTAAGCGGGTTGAAATATCGCTGGTGGCAGCCCCATTTTTACGAATATTCTGAGCAATCGTACTGGCAGAACTGGAAAAAGATAGCATTTGTTGGCTCATGTCTTGCGCAACAGAAGATACATTTTCGATCAAGGTCGTAACATTTGAAGTAGCACTTTCAGTGATACTGGCCTGTTTGCTCATTTCTGCCATACGTTTTTTGAGGTCATCTGCCGAGTTTTTAAGTATCTGGGAGACTTGAGAAATGGTGGCCACTGTTTCATGATTATACTTTACAATATGCTGCATATTGTCCATTCCAGAATTGAACAATCCGGCAAAGTATCCAATTTCATCCCCACGACTGTCCAGTGAAATCCTTTGAGTTAAATCACCATTAACAATTTCATCCATCACTTTCCGGGTTGAAACCAGTTGTCGTCCCACATATTTAAACAGAAAAAATATCAAGGCACCAAAGACCATAATAAAGACCATAGACAAAAGAATTGCCAGAAAAACTGCATGCCCCATTTTGTTATGAAAAAAGATTTCTTTTTTCAAAATGGCGTTATCAATAGTCATTGTATGATAGCCTGTTCCCACAATCCATTGCCAGGGTTCAAAGTATCGCACAAAGGATTCCTTGATCGTATCTTTTTCAACTTTGCTATGGGGCCAGTTATATCGGATCAATACGCCATCAGGTTTGTTTTGAACAATTGATACAATGTTATCAAAAAAGGGTTTCTGAGTATCCTCAATAAGCACAGCTTTTCCTTGGGGGAGGTATTCTTTAACAGAAAGTCCTTCAAGTTTTCGTTGTTCGCCATGCATAATCAAATTCAAATCTGTATCCATCACCCAAAAATAGCCATCCTTGCCATAGCCCAGAAGCCGAACCAATTCGATTGCTTTTTTTTGGGCAGATTTGATATCAAATTTAGCATACAGGCCAGTCCCAATGATCCATCCCCAGGGTTTGAAATAACGCACATAGGCAATTTTTTTTTGCATTTTTTTCCAGTCCTTTGGATCTGACCATCGGTATTGAAGCAATGCCCCATTGGGATAACTGTCTTTTGCTTTTTGAACCATATATGGAAACAAAGGTTTCTGGCTCCCTTTAGCAGTGACCAGTCGGCCATGTCTTGTATAATCAGTCAATGTCTGGCCCTCTAATTTCTGGAAAGCGGGATTTACTAACATTTTACACCGAGCATTCATGACCCAGATATAGCCATTATCTCCAAATCGAAGGGATTTAAGCAGTTTAAGGACATGCTTTTGAGAATTCATTTCCTGGATGAGGTTTGGGGTTTTGGAATCAATGGATTGCATGATATCATTATACTGATTGACCAGCAAATTGTAAGGCATGTCCAGGAGTAACTTCAATCGATTCTGATAATCAGCCAAAAATTGTTTTTCATCATTCCATTGTCTCTGAATTCTCTGAAGCAAAACCATTGCTGTGTTGAGCTGATCTTTCAGGTATGCGTGTTTTAGATCAAATTGTTCTTCTTTATACGCCTGAATTTCAGCCTTTATCATTGAGTTTTCAATATAAGCAGAAACAATGACAATTGTACCGGCTGCGCAAAGAATAAAAAGACCAAACAGAAGGATCATTTTATCTCGGATTTTCATTTTGTTTAAAAACATGCAATTTCTCCAAAAAATTTATATATCAATTACAACCCGATTACGACCACTCTCTTTGGCTTCATATAGCATTTCATCAGCCTTTTTGATCATGCTTTCCAGTGAATTTTGAAGGGATGTGCAGACACCGATGGAAATTGTCATCTTAATGGTTTTAGCATCAGCCTGAATTTCGGATTTTTCAATTACTTTGCGAATTTTTCCAAAAATAAGCAGGGCTCGCTGATGATCTACATTGGTAAGAATCACACAGAATTCCTCGCCACCACATCTGGACACGACATCAGTTTTGCGCACATGAACAGTCAGAAGATTGGCAACATGTTTTAAAGCAGTATCACCCACATCATGTCCATATGTATCATTGATTTTTTTAAAATAGTCAATATCAACCATTCCCACAGCAATTGGGGAATTATCTCGTAATGCATTGGCATGAATCGTATTGCCAATATCATAAAGATATCTTCGATTGTAAAGGCCAGTGAGATAGTCACGAATGGACGCTTCACGAATTTCGTTGATCAACTCAACAATTTCAACATTTTGGGTCACCCGGCAATAAAATTCCTCATTGAGAAATGGCTTGGATAAAAAGTCATTGGCCCCCTTTTTCAAAAATTGTGCAGACAGTGTTTCACTGGTATTGGCTGACAGCCCGATAATGGCCATCATATCTTTTGAATAATCTTTTCTCAATGCTGAAACCAGTTCAAAACCATCCATGTTGGGCATTTCATAATCAGTTAATATGAGCTTGATATCTGGATATTGTTTTATTTTTTCCAATGCGTCAACACCATCATTGGCAGTAATAACATTAAATTTGTGTTGGCTGAGCAATCGTGAAATCAAATGCCTGAATGTTGCAGTATCATCCACAACCAGTGCGGTCATATTTCGGTTATTGCGTAAACGTTTGATCAAATGAATGACATAATCAATGGCATGCATTCCCTCTTTAACAATATAATCAACCACATTTTTTGATAGAATTCGTTTGCGAAGTTCATCATCAAGAGTCCCTGTGAGTACAATGGATGGAATCTCTCTGGACAGAACCAGATCGACAATTTCACCATCTGGTGCATCGGGCAGGTTTAAATCCAGTATTGCTATAAAAAAAGCATCATTATCGTCGAGGATTTCTCGGGCTTCTTCAAAGCTGTGGGCAACTTTTGTAACAAAATCTAACTCCTGTGTCACCCTGGAACTAATTAATCTTGCCACAGCTTTATTGTCTTCGACAATTAATATGCGTTGTTCGCTCATAGAGAATTCCTTGTTTTTTGGCCTGATAAGTATCAGGTTGTTGTGTTTGTTGTGTTTGTTTTGCTCTGCCAAAATCTTGTTCCAACGCGCCAGCATGGAAACAAGAACCTAAATATTTCATCAGCACATAATGTACTAATATATCTGAAATAAATCAACCATTAAAGGTTTAATCAGAATAAAAAATAATTCCATTGCTGATTTTAGATACCAGTTAAATATGATCAACAATTACGCAATATTCATGCCATTTTAATGAATTTTCTTTTCAAGAATATTTCTATAACAATTTAAAATCACAGAAAAAATCAATTATTAAGCTGGTTTTTGTTCCAGGGCGAAGGTGAAGCCTTCTGTTTTTTTAGTCAATTGACCAAACAGGGGGGATTTGGGGTGTTTTCTCCTTTAGAAGCTGGATTAAATACCATTTTATTCAACTGATTAAAATGGGCTCAACAGTTCTTTATTCTTTATAATAGTCAATATTCAAGGTTTTCTTCAGTGACAATATCTATAAGAATGTCATAATCAAAAGGAATCATTTCAATATAAGCTTTATTGTGGGTTTTGAACTCTTTGATTTCAAAATAAAATGGGATGACATTGTCATTCTGATAATTGATACGAAATAGTTATGAGATCTTCCAGGCCAATGCGGTTGGTATTCAATACCAGGAGGGTTACGTGCAATGACATAATCTATCTCAGCATTGCTGGATCTTTTTTCCCTGTGCCAATAATAAACCTCAGACAATGAATGGCTATTTTCAGAGCAGTCCTTATTCTTTCATCAAAATGCCAATACATGTTTCAATTTGCGCGTCCAATTTTAAAATTAATTGATCAATAGATTCAAAGGATAAAAACAATTGTTCATTTTGTTCAATTTGTGCGCGAAGTTTTAT
>Ga0272440_1003804_pt1 | contig 11093 bp, 4 predicted proteins | sample SSMMMBAug17_FD_192440 | JGI IMG/M metagenome (GOLD analysis project Ga0272440, IMG submission 192440) | Marine sediment archaeal communities from Little Sippewissett salt marsh, Falmouth, MA, United States - SSM-MMB-Aug17 | ecosystem: Environmental > Aquatic > Marine > Wetlands > Sediment ... | reverse complement strand
ACATCAAGAAAAAAAATTGTTAATAATACAATAGCAGAATTTGATAAAACTAGAAAGTAGCAATCAGAAAAAGTACGATTTTACATTGCACATAATTTTCGTTTTTGATATGGCCGCATCACAAATAACATAATAAATTATGATATGCGGAGAGATTGTATGGACGAATCCTTACTTAATGAATTTGTAATTGAATCCAAAGAGCATCTTAAAACAATAGAAGATGACTTTCTCAATATGGAAAAGAATATGGACAACCAGGACCCATCCATTATTGATCGGGTTTTTCGTTCGGTTCATACAATTAAAGGAAGCTCTGGTTTTTTAGCCCTGAACAATATCAAAGAACTTGCTCATACCATGGAAACAATTCTTTCCATGATTCGCGCCGGAGAAATTAAACCAGAAACAATATTTATTGATGCCCTTCTCTCTGGTGTGGATTATTTAAATGTTATGTTAGACGATATTGAAAACAGCAATAATATTGATATTTCTGAAATTTTGAATCGTTTAAATACACTTCTTGAAAATAAAATTCCCAATGAAACAAAAAAGGCCATAGACACATCAGTTGCGCTTTCAAATATCCATGGGGATCCTATTACTAATTTAAATCTGAATGAATTCACCATGAAAAATCTCTCCAAAGATATCTTTTTATATATTTTAAAATTCGATCTCATTGAAATAGCAACAAAAGACAATCAAAGCCCAGTAAAACTGATTAAGCATCTTTTGGAAAATGGGGAAATTCTCGATGCAAAGATTGATACCCCGGCTGATGATATGCGATTTAGCATTCCCGATGAGCCATTATTATATGAAGTATTATATTCAACAAATATAGACGATAATGAAATTTGCAATGTTGTTAAGCTTGAGAATATAAATATTATTCGTGTTGACACTAAGGATTTTAAACAAAAAGAAACCGTTTCACCAAAAGAACATAAAGCTGTTTCAAAAAAATCCAACGAGTTTCCTCCGAAGAAATCATCTGAACCCCCTAAAGGCCCTGATCCAATTTTACAATCACTTCTTCCCACAAAGCTTTCCTCTGATGCGAATCGAACAATTCGGGTGAATGTTGATATCATAGATAAACTCATGATCCTTGCCGGAGAATTTGTTCTGGTTCGTAATCAAAAATTACTTTCTATGGATAATTCCGATGCGACCTCAAGATCCATTGCTCAGAGATTAGATAACATTACAACCGAACTTCAGGAAACAGTCATGCAGACCAGGATGCAATCCATTGAAAATATTTTTGGAAAATTCCCTCGCATTGTCCATGAACTCGGTGAAAAACTGAATAAAAAAATAAATATTTCCATTAGTGGAAAAGAAGTTGAACTTGATAAAACCATACTTGAATCCCTTACAGATCCCTTAACTCACATTATCCGAAATTCATGTGATCATGGTATTGAAATGCCTGAAGACCGATTAAAAGCAGGAAAGTTAAAGCAAGCGAATATCATTTTGTCCGCATACCATGAAGCCGGACAGATAACCATTATGATAAAAGATGATGGCAAGGGAATTGACCCTGAAAAAATCAAAAAAGTTGTTTTAGAAAAAGCCTTAAAAACCAACGCTGAATTGGAAAATATGTCAGATAAAGAAATTTTATCTCTTATTCTTTTACCAGGCTTTTCCACTGCAAAAGAGGTTAGCGATCTTTCAGGTCGGGGTGTGGGAATGGATGTTGTAAAAACCAGCATTGAAAAAATGGGAGGAAATATTGAGATTGATTCGGAAGTAGGGAAAGGAACAAGTCTTTATCTACGCCTGCCCCTTACACTCGCAATTATCCCCAGTTTGATCGTAAAGGTTTTGGGCTTTAGATTTGCTATTCCTCAAAATAATGTTGAAGAAGTTGTTAGTCTATATGATATTGATACAATTATGAAAATAGAATATGCGGCTGATAATGAAGTATTTCGTTTAAGGGACAAACTCTTGAATATGGTACGCCTGGAAGATTTGCTTTTAACCCCTGAAAATTTTACAAAAGAGATTAAATCAAAGATAAAGAAGCATTATCAAAGTATCAGGGATAATGAACTTCAGAAATATAACAAAGACAAGGATAAATGGAAAGAAATAAATTTTACGAAATCACTTTGTTTTGCTGTTCTTAAAATTGGAGAAAGTCAATTTGGCCTGATCGTTGATAGTGTGATTGGTGCGGAAGAAATTGTCGTTAAATCAATGCATCCTGCCCTTAATTCATTAAAAATTTATGCCGGTGCAACGGTTATGGGTGATGGTAAAGTCGCTTTAATTATGGATGTTGCTGGTATTGCTGAACATGCTGGAATTATATTTGATAGTCACAGTGATGAATCCATGATCGATGAAGAAGTGTCCATACATGAAGATGAATCCCAGACAGTCCTTTTATTTAAATATGGTCATAAAGAACAGTTCGCCATGGCTCTCCCTCTCATTAGACGTATTGAACATATTCAAACATCAAAAATCGAAGAAATTGGAGATAAAGAATTTATTACCATTGATAATGTTTCAACCCTGATTATTCGCCTTGATAAAGTTCTTAATGTTTCAAAAACGAATGATTCAAAAGAAATGTTTCTCATTCTTCCAAAACATATCGAACGTCCTTATGGACTTATGATATCAAGTATTGTCGGAATAAAAGATACTTCTTTAAAATTAAATACTGAGTCTTATAAGCAAGAAGGCATTTTAGGAACAAATATTATTGATGATCACATGACACTTTTTATTGATATAGTTCGTTTAATTGAATTAGCTGAGAATGACAGCATAGAAAAAACAAGTCCAGCTTCTGTTCATACTGCTATTACTGCTTCTACTTATAATGACATGAATAATGAAGGTAAAAAAGTTCTTTTAGTTGAAGATTCTATTTTTATGCAAAAATTGGTTAAGGGGTATCTGGAGGAAGCTTCTTATGAAGTAAAAACAGCAAATAATGGAAAAGAGGCTCTAGAATGGTTAAACAGTAGTGACTTTGACATATTGATTTCAGATATTTCCATGCCTGAAATGGATGGAATAACCCTGATTGATAAAATTAGAAATGAAAGCGCAACACCTGATATACCAGTAATAGCTCTTTCTTCACTTGATTCCCAGGCTGATATTGAAAAAGCAAAAAAAGCAGGTTTTGATGAATACGAAATAAAGATTAACAGAAAAATAACCGCGGTGATGCCTCCACTTTTCAGGGTGCATACGCTGATCTGATGAAAGGTGGAAATAAACTGATCGATGTTCTGATCGGATATATCGACGCAATACCTGTTCCGACAATGGTAATAGACAAATCCTTTAATGTTAATTATATGAGCAAACAAGGTGCTGACTTGCTGGGTAAATCTGCAAAGGATCTGGTTGGTATGAAATGCTTTGATTGCTTCAAAACATCTGATTGTCAAACATCAAAATGTGTATGTTCGCAGGCGATGACGAGTGGCAATCCAGCAAGTTCTGAAACTGATGCGCATCCAGGAGGAAAAAACCTTGAAATCAAATATTCTGGTGTTCCAGTAGTGAATAGCAAAGGGGAAGTTGTTGGGGCTTTTGAAGTAGTTATAGATCAAACAGAGATAGTTCGAAATCAAAGAATTGCCGAAAAGATTGCAACATATCAAGATAATGAAGTTGAGAGTTTGTCTACAATGCTTCAAAATGTAGCTGATGGAGATATGACTCAAGTGTATAATCCTGTCAAAGGTGACGCTGACACTTCAATTATTTATGACAGCTTTTCAAACATAGGAAGTGCATTAAATGCGACAGTTGCTAAAATTGGAGAAGCAAATAAACTCCAAGAAAAAGTAAATAAGTATCAAGAAAATGAAGTGAAACAACTTTCACAAATTCTGGTTAATGTCTCTGATGGTGATATGACACAAAAGTATGAGATTGCTCCTGCAGATTCTGATACTGCAGAAGTCAGCAATAATTTTAGAAAAATTGCTAATGCATTGAATGATACGATTTCAAATCTTTCCAATATTCTCAGCCAGGTAAAAAATAATTCGGAAATTATCGCAAATTCTTCAGAAGAACTTTCTACAGTTTCCATTCAACTGACTCAAAGATCAGAAGATATGACAGACAAATCTAATAGTGCTGCAAGTGCAACAGAAGAGATGACATATAATATTAATACCATCGCAGCTTCTTCAGAAGAAATGAGCGTAAATGCAGCCAATGTTTCTAGCTCAGCAGAACAGTTATCAACGAATATGAATACTGTTGCCAGTGCTGTGGAACAAATGACTGCTTCCATGAATGTCATTGCGAATAATGCAAAAGATGGTTCGCAGGTCGCCATACAGGCAAAAGATATGTCCAATGAGGCCACAGTTTCAATGAATACTCTTGGTGAAGCAGCAAGAGAAATTGGAAAAGTAACTGATGTTATTAAACGTATTGCTGAACAAACGAATCTTTTGGCATTAAACGCAACCATTGAAGCTGCATCAGCAGGAGATGCCGGCAAGGGGTTTGCTGTCGTGGCAAATGAGATAAAAGAGCTTGCCAACCAGAGTGCCCAGGCAGCAGAAGATATTGCGAAAAGGATTGATGGTGTGCAAAGCAATACAGAGGATGCGGTTAATGTGATAAAACAGGTTGCGGAAATTATCACCAATATAAATGAATCTGTCAAAGGTATTACCATTTCTGTTGATGAACAGACCCAATCTACGAATGAAATCGCACAAAATGTTGCCGAGGCGAATTCAGGCGTAACGAATATTGCAAATTCAATCTCTGAAGTAGCCAAAGGTACCACAGAGATGTCATCAAATACTTCTGAAGCTGCAAAAGGTGCAAATGAAGTTTCTACAAATATTGGTGGCGTAAATCAGGCAGCAGTTGAAACCAATGAAATCTCACAACAGATCAAAACTTCGGCTGGAGAACTTTCAAGTATCGCGCAACAACTTCAGGAGAATGTAAGGAAATTTAAAGTAAGTGATTCATAATCAAAGAGCTTGAAAGCACACTCGTTCCCACGCTCTGCGTGGGAATGCATATGGGACGCTCTGCGTCCCCTGTGCTCGTTTTTCGGTTGCCCAACACAGAGGACGCAGAGCGTCCAGGATTCATTCCCACGCAGAGCGTGGGAACGAGCTGCTGTAGATTATCTGGAAAAAACATGAACAACGAGTAAAATGCTTTTAATATTAATTTTGGGCATCCTTCGGCCAAATAATTTCTTTATAGATAAGGAGAAATAAAATGTCAGTGAATATGCAAATTAAAATCCTCCTGGTTGAAGATTCATCACTTACTCGAAAGATGGAAGTCAATAGCCTTAAAGAAATAGGTTTTTCCAATATTATAGATGCTGAAAATGGCGAAGATGCTATAAACAAACTGGTTAAAGAAGATGATATTGGGTTAATTATCAGTGATTGGAATATGCCACAAAGAAATGGTTATGAGCTGCTGAAATGGATACGTACCTCTGAAAAATGGAAAAAGACGCCTTTTATTATGGCCACTGCTCAAGGGGAAAAAAAAGTAATTGACAAGGCTGAAAAAGCAGGGGTAAGTAATATTATATCCAAGCCATTTAACTCTGATGAATTACGAAAAATCATCTATGAAACATTTGACAATATCAAAAAAGGGACTGTTCAATCCTTAATTGCAGAATCCCCGAATAAACAAAAAATCCTTGTTCCGAAAAAATCGAAATCCGGAAAGCTTATTCTAAATATTGCCCATATTCAAATTACAGATCATTTAACATTGGGAGTTTTGAAGTATTTGATCCATACCGGTGAATTATCTCCGAATAAATTTGAACTTGAAACCCGGTGTTTACAGGGATGGAACCCGGTACAAAAATCTTTAGAAAATGGAGACGTTGATGCCGCTTTTATTCTTGCGCCAATTGCAATGGATCTTTTTAGCTTTGGCGTTCCTGTTAAAATGATTCTTTTGGCGCATAAGAATGGAAGTATTAGTGTTAGAAATACGAAATGCACAATTAATGATTTGGAAAATGAAGAAATCGCCCGGGCTTTGAAAAATAAAATTTTTTATATCCCCCACATACTTTCCATTCATCATATGTTGTCAAATATGTATATGAGAGAAATCGGATTATCTCCTGGCCTCACTGACAATCCCAATGCAAATTTATTTTTTGAAGTTGTTCCTCCGATTAAAATGCCAGAATTTATCGCACAAAATCCTGATGTAGGAGGGTTTACTGTTGCAGAACCTCTGGGCTCCAAAGCAATTGCTGCTGGGAATGCCGAACGTTTATTTATTTCAGGGCAGCTTTGGGATAATCATCCATGTTGTGTTGTTGCAATGCGAGATGAAATCATCAAATCTTGCCCTGATGCTGTTCAAGAGTTTACTGATATGCTTGTTTATTCAGGTGACTTTATTGCAAAGCACCCTGATAGTGCTGCAAATATTGCAGTTGATTTTCTTGATCCACAAAAAAAGCTTGGTTTAAAATCTTCTGTATTGCAACGCGTTCTTAAGGAAGATAAGGGAATTAAAACCGATGATCTTTTTCCTGTAATTGAAGACTTTGATAGAATCCAACAATATATGGTCAATCATATGAATATGGGTACTATAATTGATCTAAATGAATTTATTGATACTCAATTTGCAAAAAATTCATGTAAAACCAGAAAAGTTGATATGACGAAATCAAATGTCTATGATATAACCAGTGCTGTTTCAAAAATTTTACCGAAACTAAAAAAACAAACCTCTTTAAAACCCGACAAACCCGACAAACCTGAAAAACCCGAAAATAAAGATGTCTCTCCCATTATTAAATCAAATATTGAAAGCAGTAATACAATAAGAATTCAGGTAGGTATTTTGGATAAACTGATGAGACTGGCAGGTGAATTTGTCCTGGTTCGCAATCGTCAGCTTCTTTCGGTGAATCAAAATGATATGGTTTCCCGCTCAACATCGCAGAGACTGGATATTGTAACAACTGAACTACAGGAAACAGTAATGAAAACAAGAGTTCAGGCGATTGGGACCCTATTTGAAAAATTTCCGCGAATTGTTCGTGAAGTGAGCAAGCGGCTTAACAGGAAAATAGAAATTCATATCAATGGAGGAGATGTAGAAGTTGATATGAGTATTCTTGATTCCCTGGCAGATCCATTGACAAATATCATACTCTATTCCTGTGACATCGGAATTGAAAACCCTGATCAAAGAATATTATCAGGAAAGGTAGAAATGGGAACTATTGAAATCAAAGCATTTCAGGAGTCTGATCAAATAATCATCGAGATTATGGATGATGGAAGGGGACTTTCTTCCGAACTGATCAAAAAAATGGTTATAGAGGCGGGATATAAAACTGAATCCGAACTGGCCAGGATGAGTGAACAGGACATTTTTTCACTTGCTACTTTACCTGGTGTATCCCAGGCGAAAACAATCAGTGCGATGGCAGGTCGAAATGTGGGACTGGATGTTATCAAATCAGATATCGAATCTTTGGGCGGAAGTGTTGAAATTAATTCTGTTTATGGAAAGCGTACAGTCTTTCATATGCAATTGCCGATAACTCTGGTCATCATTCCATGCCTTATTGTTAAGGCGGGGGAGTATAGATATGCGATTCCTCAAAATAATATCGAAGAGATTGTATGCCTTTATGATGTTGATATATTAACAAAAATTGAATATGCTGGAGATAATGAAATATACCGACTTCGTAAAAAGTTGCTTTATATGACCCGGTTAATTGAAATTCTGAAAAGACCCGATAAATTTAACAATGCCATTCGATCAGAAATAGTTGAACACCATCGACACAAACAAATACAAGAGTTTAAGAAATATGTTTCCAATCAAGAAAAGTGGAAGGATGATCAATTTAATAAAACATTGAATTTTGCTGTTTTAAAGTGCAGGTCTGGTTGTTTTGGTTTAATAATCGATAGTGTAATTGGTGCTGAAGAAATTGTTGTCAATCCTATGCATATGCTGGTTAAAAATATTGGTATATATTCAGGATCAACAGTGATGGGAGATGGAAAGGTTGCACTAATTTTGAATGTTGATGGTATTGCCAGGCATGCTCATATTGTTTCTGTAATCAATAAAAATCATAATATTTCAAAACATGATGAAAAACAATCAAGTACAAATTTGCAAACTGTACTTCTTTTCAAATATGGAACAAATGAACTTTTTGCACTCGCTTTGCCGCTAATTAAGCGAATAGAAAAAATTTCAATATCCAATATACAAAAAATTGGAAATAAGGAGCATATTATAATTGATAATGTTTCAATTCGTGTGCTTCGTCTTGATACTTTACTCCCTGTTTCTAAATGTGATGAGAATAATGAAATGTTTCTTTTGCTTCCCAAAAATGTTAGCAGGCCAATAGGGATTTTAATCTCAAAAATTGTTGATATTTATGAAGTCTCGGAAGAATTGAATGTGAAAAGCTATATGGTGGATGGATTACTGGGAACAAGTATAATTAATAATAATATGGCCCTATTTATCGATGTTTTACGAATAGTTGAAATGTCTGAGAATTCTGCGGATGTTTAGATATGGATGAATAAGGATAAGTTATATGGAAGTACTTCTTGTTGATGATGAAATATTAATATTGGAGTTAATGACAATATATCTCCAAGAACGTAATTATCAAGTAACAACTGCCCAGGATGCTGAAACCGCATTGAAATACTGTCAAAATAATTTTTTTTCTATGATGATTGTTGATATTTGTCTTCCAAAAATGGATGGATTTGAATTCTGCCGGCGCCTAAGAAAACTACCAAATGGAAAATATTCATATATTTTAATGCACACAGCCCTGGATAATCCTGAACATTTAAAACTAGCCCTTGAAGCAGGTGCAGACGATTATCTGATAAAACCCATTAATCATGAATTATTATCTATTCGCCTGGATATTTCTGAGCATATAATAAAAAATCGCTATATAACTTTAAAGGCTGAAGAAGAAATCAAAAACAGAGAAAAAGAACTAAAAGAGACAAGGCATAGGCTTACAACAATCCTTAACTCTATGAAAGAAGTGGTTTTTTATTTTGATAGCGAATATAGAATTAAATGGATAAATAGATCTGCAACTGAATTATTTAAAACAGAAGCAATAAATATTATTGGAAAAAAATGTTATGAAGTATTGAGGAATAAAGAAGTTCATTGCAAAGACTGCCCTTTAAAAAATTTTAACAATAATGACACGCATATTATTCATGAAATGCAAGTTCAAGATAAAACAATATTTCGATTTAAATTCTACGCAATACGTAATGATAATCATAGAATTAATAATTGGGTTGTTGTCGGTTTAGATATATCAGATGAAATTTTTCGCTATGAGATAAAGGGGCTTTTAAATAGGATCTCTGACATTTTTTCTTCTTCTACAAATCTTCAGGAGATTTATACCGAACTTATTGATATTTTTATTTCAAGATTTGATACATTTGGAAAAGATAAGGACATTACTGAAATAAAGCTTTTAGACCTGGATGAAAACATTGATGAAAATAGCCATAATGAATATCATGAATGTTTGGTAGAAACGCCTCATGCGAAAGGTACATTTGCAGAAGTTGAAGAGCGCAAGTTTATTAGTGCAATACTTGATAATGCAAGTGCTTTGATTGTTGTATTGGATCGAAATGGACATATCATCAGATTTAACAAAGCCTTTGAACGTTTATCCGGTTACTCTTTAGAGGAACTATATGGATATATTTTTTGGGAAAAACTTCTGACATCAGATGATGCTGAATATATGCGGAACAACATTGATTTAATTCATGATACGACACAAATGACTTTTGAAAACACATTACAAAGCAAAGATGGTAAAAACAAGAACATTTCATGGTCAAAGACAACAATTAAAAGTATTTCTGGAGATTTTAGTAATATTGTTGCAATTGGGACTGATATAACCGATAAAAAAATTGCAGAAAAAGAGGTTAAGCTAAGTCAGCTTCAACTCATGCAGGCAGACAAACTGGCAGCTCTTGGCACTATTGTTTCAGGAGTTGCCCATGAGATTAATAACCCCAATAATTTTATACTCATCAATACCTCCCTGGTAATCGAAACATGGGAGGATATATTGCCCATAATGGACAAGTATTACAGTACAAATGGTGAATTTGAAATAGGAGGCTTACCATATTCAGAGATGAAAGATAATATTTCAGTACTCCTTTCAGGAATCCTCAAAGGTTCCAGGCGCATAAAAAAAATTGTGCAGGAGCTAAAAAATTATGCGCGCCCTGATCTTGATGATATGGATGAATCGGTTGATATCAATGAAGTTGTTAAAAACTGTATTACTTTAAACAATAGTCTTATTCATAAATCAACCCGGCATTTTTCAGTGAAATATGCTGAGGATATACCTATTTTTAAAGGAAATTTTCAAAGAATTGAGCAGGTTGTTATCAATTTGATACAAAATGCCTGCCAGGCACTTCAAGACAATTCCAAAGGGATTATTGTATCCACGTCATATCAAAAAACTCAAAATAGAATTGTTTTGACTGTAAAAGACGAAGGTATCGGAATTGCGGACAAAAGCCTACCTTTTATCATGAATCCATTTTTTACAACAAAACGCACTTCAGGTGGAACCGGGTTGGGGCTGTCTGTTTCATCAAAAATTATTAAAGAACATGGTGGGATCATTGAAGTTGATAGTAAAAAGGGGGTTGGCACAATTTTTAATGTTTTAATACCTTTAAGATGATACAACTTCCCAAACATTCGATCAAACAAAGTAAAAGAGATTAAACATGAAAAATAAGCAATTATATCAATTTATTTAGTTCGGGAGCCATCTTTTCTTCATAGAAATATCTAAGAGACTTAATTGCCGCAGTGCATTCTTGAACTTCATCAAAAAATAACAATGTATTGCCTGGTGTTATTCTTATGCCTGTAAACAAAGAAATTTTTTCAAGAATTTCTTCAGGTTTAAGGGAAATAAAAATTTCCTTATATTCCGGATGTTTTTCAAAATTCAATGAAATGAAGGTGTCAAACTCCTGATTTCCAAATAGTTT
>Ga0272440_1003802_pt1 | contig 11097 bp, 8 predicted proteins | sample SSMMMBAug17_FD_192440 | JGI IMG/M metagenome (GOLD analysis project Ga0272440, IMG submission 192440) | Marine sediment archaeal communities from Little Sippewissett salt marsh, Falmouth, MA, United States - SSM-MMB-Aug17 | ecosystem: Environmental > Aquatic > Marine > Wetlands > Sediment ... | reverse complement strand
CAAATTATCCATTTCTTGTTTATTATTCAATATAATATCAGAATGTATAGATTCAGCATAACAATTTATATTAATAGAAATTAAATAACATATTATTATACAGATTATTATATAATTTTTTTTCATATTAAATTACTCCATTTTTATTTATTTTACTCAAACTTTGGTTTTTGTTAATATAATTTATCGCAAGCTGAAGCTCGCGGCTTCTGAGTACTTAATTTGTGCGTTTTCTGATTTGCAAGCGTCAGAGAGCTATAAACTGAAGTAGATAAAATATTCAGAGAGCATAAATTATGCCATCAAAAACCAAAGGGTGCATTCTAAAAAAGGGGGTACATTTTTTAGCCCTGAAAGGGCGTAATATACCAGCCCATGGCAACGCAGGGCAACGCCCTGGAAATATAAAAAAGATTTTTTTAGCCATGTAAGGGCGCAACATAAATGGGCTACCTTTTATTATTGTTAATTTATGTGTCGCCCTTTCAGGGCTCAAACCATTGAAATATTTTAACCAGGGCGTTGCCCTGGGCTGGTATATTACGCCCTTTCAGGGCTAAAAATCCTCCCTTTTATAGAATGTGCCCAAAACCAAAGTTGGATTAGAATAGAAAAAAATTTCTAAAGAATGCGGAAAAAAATAGATTGTCCTAATTTATTTTAAAACTACAGATTTAGTTATAAAGATTTTGGCCAACCGCCAGATCAAAATTATCCTCAAGCGTACAATAGTACGTTGAGGACGAATTTTTATTTTATCTGGGAACATAGTCCAACATCTTTATGACTAAATCTGTATTAGTTAATTAAATATTACTTTATGACTTATCATAGTCTATTGTCACAGTTTCTTTAAAATTCCCTATGGCTTTCCCAAAATTTGTCCCAACTTCAGGTAGCTTTTTTGCCCCGAAAATAATCAGGACAATGATAAGAATAATTATTAATTCAGGCATTCCAATTCCAAACATTTTGTTTTCTCCTTTATAATTTTTTTTTATATAAGGCATATAAATTTAAAATAAATTCAATAGATTAATAAAACTATAACTTTGTGATAATTATACGTTCATGGATGTTACAGGATAAATATCAATATCATCTTTATATTTATCAAAATATTCTTTCCAAACACCTTGGCATTCATAATAATAGATACATTCTTTACAAGTATCTGTTTTTCTATAATCAGATAACAAAACACTTAAGTAATCTATTGTTAAGCCATTGTTATTAAAATTGCCTGCCCCGGCATTTGCAAAGTCTACTCCTGAGATAGGTTCACAATTATTTTCGAATCGTTGATGAATGTTGACCCAATTGACATATGGATGGATGTAGCAATGCGGAATTGCATCTATAAATAATTTTTTACCATGTTTAAGATAACATTTATATAACTCTTTTTTAATGTTCTTGTATTGGGGAACGACATTATCAAAATCAGTCCATGCATTTCCATTTGGGTGTGGAAATGTTAAATTCATTTTAACAGGGGCGATTTTTTGAATAAAATTAAATGTTTTAACTAATTGTGGGTAATTTTTTTTGGATAATACTGTTTGCGTTGACGTATGGGACTTGTTAATATGAATTAGATTCTTAAAGCCTTTAATAGTTTCATTAAAACTTCCTTTTTTTCCTGTGATTGAATCATGAATATCAGAATTATATGAATGAATGGCCACCAATATTGAATCTACATATGATGATACTTCTTTTGCAAATGTGTTATCGCAAAATTGTCTGCCATTAGTTTGTAGAAAAATGTATTTTACATCTTTTGATCTGGCAAATTCCAATAATTCAATGAAATCTTTTCGTATTGTTGGTTCACCACCGGTAAAACAAATTTTATCAAGCCCTGAGTGATGACTAATACAATTTTTGATTTCTTTTGTTGTTAAATCTCTTGTTTTTCGCTTGTCTGCAACAACACAATGGATACAATCATTGTTGCATGCATAGCCTACTTTTAAGTCAAATAACATAATGCCTAACCTCTTATATATGATAAATTCTATTGAATAATGGCTTTTTCCATTTCTTTCCATTCTTGAAATTTATATGCTCTTATTGTCTTATATTCACATAAAAAAGCTTTACAAATACGATGATAACCATCAGCTATATGATTATCAGGGCAAACAATTATTGGAAAAGATAAGTTTGCACTTTTTATTCTTTCCCAATGAATACCATCAGGATACCTGCTATAAATAACATCTATTGGCCGAATATTTCCAGAAGACTCTCCCCAGCAATTCGAATAAAGGGAATCAATTAAACTAGAAATTTTTATTTGTTGAACCTTTGCTGGTAATATTTTCCATAATAGCTTAACATCATATTGTTTTTCTTTGTTGTATCTATAAATTTGCATTTTTTCATTTACTCTTTTTTTAATTTATATGGAAAAGAAGTCCCAGTTGCACCTTCTTCAGGAAAAGCATTTCCTTTATATCGAACAATGTATTTATTAGCTGTTGCATCGGTTGTTGCTATAAATTTAACAACTGGTGTTTTTATTTCAGCAATACCATGAAGTGCAGACCATTCTACAGGCCATGATAGCATTTCTTCAAGCCAATCCATTTCTGTAGAATATCCAGAATTTCTTCCTGAGCCAATAATTTCAGAAATTTTTTTGTTAGTTGCTTCACAATCAAAAGAACAAGGAGCATGATAAGCCAATTGAATACCAAGCCATCGAAGTAAGCCATTTGAATATGGATGGCCTTGAATTTCACACAAAAATTCTTTTTCATCATTTTGGCTCTTGATATCATTATTTTTTGTGTTTAATGCCATTGGCCAGGTTGAATCATATAATGGTGTCTTCAGATTTTGCTTACTCCAAAAATTTTTACAGCAAGAAGGTTGAAAGGTTAACTGGTTAATTGTTTCCAAATCATGATTTTTCCATGCAGTTTTGAGTTGAAAAATGATATTTTTGGGTCCAATCGCAACGAGATACCTGAAGGGTTTTCCCTTAAATATCTGAGTGGGAAGAAAAGAATGAATTGCTTGAGAAAGGCCTTTTATTTCAAGAATATCAACATGTAAATCTTTTTCAGGTAGATCTGCTTCCAATTGAAAAAATTTTATAGGTGGTATAATCTGCAATGAACATTGTTTTGTTTTAGCAGCATTAATGCAGGCAATATCAATCAATGAATTAATGATGACTTTAATTCGTTTTTCCCATACATTCATTGCATGATCACTAACCCATGTTGTTCTGACAAAATCCTGAAGCATAAAATCAAGCTTTTTGATTGAATAAGTATTCATAAAATATCTCCTTTTAAGTTAATCAATTTTTCAATTTTTCTGTTTCTTTTTTTGACGTTTGTTCTAATTGTTCTAGAATAGCTTGCATTGGCATATTGGAACCTGATGACCAGATATCAATCATGGCATTTTCAAGGAGATAAAGATTAGGCTGTTGGGAAATGGGGGTAATTCCTTTACTGATTAGTTCTTTTTCAAAATATTCAAAGAGTGCAAACCACATTTCACAATGTTCTGTTCTATTCCGCCAGTCTTGACCAATAGCAGTACCAGGGCATTGCCCTTTACACATTATAAAAAATCGGCAGCCCTTACATCCATAAAACTCCTGAGGAGTATAATACAATGCTTGATATCTTTCATAACCTGGTGTTCCTGATTTTCGATTATCAATGCCATCTTTGTTCTCTCTTCCACAATTAGTTCGTTGCCCATTACCTTCCACTCCATCAACAGCTGACGTTGTATAAGGGTCACATGCAGACCATGTACATGTGCTGTTATCATCCTTAGCAACTAATAAGCTCTTGATGTCTTGAAAAACATCAAATTGTAAATTATTTAGTTTTGCTTCAAGTTCTGCAAAAAACAGATGTGCCTCGATATTTTCTTGAATTGAAAGTGCAATTGAATTTCTCACCTTATTGTCAGGTACTTCAAGAACATGCAAACGAGCAGATTTGATACCCATTTGATCAAGTTCTTGAAACCATTTACACATAGCATCAAGATGTTCATTGATTGCATTACCCTTGTGTAATGTAACAATAATTCCTGGATATATTTTTTCTTCGCATAATCTTTTAATTGCATTTTGTGTTCTTTGAGTGGCAGCCCTCGTTTTTTCTAAAGTTCCTGCCCACCGAGCATCGTTTAATTTCCCAGGGCCATCAATTGAAATGCCTGGTTTCACATTGTATTTTTTGAACATTTCAATAAACTCATCATCTATCAAGGTACCATTGGATTGTATGGAATTAATTCCAAATTTTTCAAAACCCCATGACCAGAGTTTCTCAATATCTTGCTTAGGTACAAGAAGCGGTTCACCACCAAATAAGACAAATTTTTCAACTTTTCTTTTTTTTAGAATAGATTGTTTTATTATTTCGATATCATACGTATTGTATATATTACCTGCACTTCTTTGTGCAGTTTGATAACAATATCGACATGAAAGATTACACTTAATGCCAAGAGGCCTAACTTCTATAGCCATGCTAAATTCTCCTTATTATATTAAGGAATGCTCGAAAAATAAGTTATTCATTTGAATTTGTGAATACTGGATCCCCAAATATTTAGATTTGGGCGTCACTATCTATGTTTCCCAAATTTAAAGATTTGGGAATCCACCCTAAAATGCCTAAAATGGGGGACTTATTTTTCGAACATTCCGAAATTAATTATCCAAGCAATATTTAACCTTTTTTAACATGTATTTATATGTTTTGATTTATCTAAATGAGGTCTCTTATCAATATTTGTATGTGCATTAACATGTGGTGTTTTTTTATCTATATCAGGTACTTGAATATTCGTATGTGAACTTGTATTAATATGAAGACATTCGTCACCATGAGTATTTACATGTCTATCCACATGAACATTTATATGATCAATATGTGCTGACCATGCAGACCATGCTGACCATGCTGACCAACCTCCAATCGCATACAAGGGTTTCATTTTTTTATTGCCAGGTTTGAAAATATCCCAGTTTGCATCTTTGCCCGGGATAATTGTTTCTGAATTTTTATTTTTTTTCATTACAACCTCATTGATATATTAATAAAATTTTAAGTATTTACATGTGTGTTTGCATGGGGTGTATCGGCATGTATATATTTGTTTGCATGTATCCTTTTGTTTATATGCTTAATCGTACTTATATGTTTAGGAGGTATATTTGAATGTAATGAACTATCAATATGAGGCAAACTGCCATCAACATGTAAACTTTCACTGATGCAAATATCTGGGAATTCTTTAAGAACTTCTTCTATTTTCTCCACTGAAAGATTATATGCTCCTGAAAGAATTTCAGTTACTTTATCATATCCTTCTATAATTTTTGCATTAACAAAGCTTAACCAAATCATATAATTATCTATATCGAGCAAAGATTCAAATATTTTTTTTTCTTTTGATTTTATAAAATTTGCAATAATGTCTAATAAATCATCAAGAGAATCTGGGGCAATTTCAATTATAAGAGTTGGAACATTCCAATCAATTTTATTAAAACTGAATCCACCCTTTATTTCAGCTCGAAATCCCTTTACACCAAGTGTCAAATCAATTGAGCCATTCATTGAGCAATCTAAAGTAAAGCTGCCCAAACTGAGATGACCACAAGGTCCTGGAAGTTTCAAAGGACCAATAGTTATTTTTGGAATTTGAATATTAAAACCAGTTTTTCCATGTAATTGTAGATTATTGCCTTCTAAGCTTGCATCAAGAGGAAATTCTGCACCCAAAGCATTAAGAATTACTTGAATCTTATTATTTGTTATTATGGCAGAAGCATCACCAAGACTAAGACTTCCATTGTTATTAATCTTACCACTTAAAACCATATCGCCTTTTTGATCGATTTTTCCTAAAAGATTACCTCTTAATTTTAATATTGGCGTATCAAATAATTTAAATTCGCCATCTAATTCTACCTTTTTCATAACAATATCCTTAATAAAAAGATTATATTTAAACCATAAAATTAATTGAAAGCGATAAATCATCACCCTTGAAATTCATTTTAGCTTTCTGACCATGAATGTTTAGCCTTTCAGGTTGATGATAGGATTCAATCTGTGGTAGTGATGAAAATGAGCGGCAACAAAGTTGCTCTTTTGCTATCACACTATTTAGCTTTATTTTAGTTTTTCCGCTTATTGATAGCATTGACCTGTCAGGCAAACTAAGAATAACTTTGCTTTCTTTTTCGATAAAAATCATAACATCGCCAAAAACTTTATTCCCTGCTTTTAGAGGCACTTCATTAACATGGACTTTGCCAATTACTGATTTTACGATAGCATAATTTTTTGAATTAAACATTGCACTGAGAAAAGTAGAATTTGTTTTATTATTTGTAAAATCAGAGAAGCCGCTTCCAATTTTGCTGAAACAACCTACAGCACTGATAAACATAAAACCTCCTTTTATCAGCATATCTCTTCTGCTAAATGTTTCCATTGATATCTCCTTAATTATTTATTCATTTAACATTAAAATTTCCATTTGCTACATTGATACCAAAAGCGTTTAATTTAAAATTGCCTGAAATATCAGTATTATTTAAAGCACCTTTCATTGAAACTTGAATTATTTTTTCATTTCCAAAAATGGTTTCAACAGTAATATTATTATCATTGATAATCACAATGCCCTTATTGAAGTTGATATCAATTATTTTTACATCAGCTTCACTCTTGATATATAAGCCATTTGAATCTATTTGACCAATTACATTGCCTTCAAGTTTAACAGGTAAGTGTTCTGGCGTTTGGAATACTCCTGTAAGCACAATAGAATTTTTTTCAAAATGAAATTTTCCATTCAATATTCTGTTTTTATAGACATCTAAATCATAATTACCATTAATTATTTCCTGATTAAAGGCACTGATATTCAAACCAACACTTATTAACGATGGATCTCCATAGCGTAAACCAATATCCATTTTTTCATCTTCAATTCTTAAATGAGAATTAAAGCATTCTATTCCGATAACTTTAGCTCCCAAATATGAATCAATAAGCAATCCATCTTTATTTAATTCTCCTTCAAGCTGTCCTTTAAGCTCAATGGGAAAGTTATCTGGTGTATTAATATTTCCTTTTAATAAAAAACCATCAGGGTGGACACTAAACTGACCTGCAATCATTGGATATTTATGAATATCCAATAGAAATTCACCTTCAAAACCAATTTCATTATTTAATTTTACAATTGTCTTACCATTTAAATCTATATAAATCAGGTCTGGATGGCCATATGATGCATCTATTATACATTGTGTATTATTAACTTCAACGTCAACATCATTCAAACAAATTCCAAGCAAATTTAATGACTTAACTGTTGAATGCAGGGATAGTTGACCACTCTTATCAAGTGAACCTTTTAAATTAATAATGGGAAGAATTGGAATTTTTGATGCATTAAATTGTGCGTCAAGAATAATGTCATGAGAGCTCAACAATGCATCGCCCTTAATGATTTTTTGATTTGCCATCTCTAAGTCAAAATTCCCAGAAACACCAACATTTAACTGTGGAATATCGACAAAAGCTTTTGCTCCAAGTGAAAATTCAAAAAGAGAAGATAATTTACCTGAAATTCCAATCCCAGTTCCCAAATCAAAACTTCCATTATTGGCAACACCAAACTGAGTTGATAATTTATAAATATCATTAAATTGAATACCGCCACTTGATACAAACATTAATGCATTGTTTTGTGATTCAGGAAAACTTATAATATCTTGATATAAATCATAATTTCCATTTTCTATCAGTTCTTTTTTGCTGGTTAATGCCCAATTAAAATAAGGTCCAATGGGGATAGGGAGGTTTAAAATATCTGAACTTATTTGTCCAGTTCTCAAAGATTTTGGAATTGCCAGTAAAAATTCAGATATTTCAGGATGTTTCATTGCGTTAAGCAAATGGACAGCAGTTTCTTTGTTGTTGTCAAGTATAGCTGAAAATAGTGTAATTTCTTTTCCACTCAAATAGGGAGGAAATTGATATTTGCCCTCAACTGACAAAGAAGGAAATACTTTTTCAATATCATCAATTTTCAGTTTCTCATCAGTTGTCAAAAATTGTTTGATACTTTTGATTAAATCAGGCAATTCATGGATATCCGGCTTTGGATAACTCGCTTCAATCTGAAAATGATTTTCTTCATATCCATGATAATACAAACCAGATTTATCAAAAAATAAACCAATTGGAACCATGGATGGCGTAAGAGCAACCAATATATTATTTCCATCAAACTTTGCTGAAAAATGTTTTGAAGAAAGCACAGGTCCTTCTGGACTTACAACTGATAATGGTAAAAGTGAAGGAAGGTGAAAATAATTAATGTCGATATCAAAATCGAACAAAATAAAGCCCAATATTTCAGTAATCGAAAATCGTTCAAGCAGAAAAGAAGTCATGCTTCCATCTCCAAAAACAACTGGTATGGCAATATTGCTGTCAATATTAATTCTCATACCTGAAAATGAAGCTAGGCTGAAATCATAAGTTGTTATTTCAGGAATTCGAACACCATCAAGATGAACAATTAAGTCCTCTGGTAAATTCTTTTCATTAAGACCTAATTCATCGAAAAATGTTTCAATTTTTGCGCTAAAATCGCCTGTTGAAATTTTATCTGGTATAATTTTACTTAAGAAAGACAACATCGAACCATCCAAAAGGTCTTGAAAATATTTCAGTGAAATGCCTAAATTTTCTTGCCTGATATCTCCTGTTGCTTTTAATGAGTTTTCAATAAATGAGTATTGAAGTGAAGGATATTCAATAAAAAGTTTTCCAAAAGAATCAAAATCTAACTCAAACCATGGACGATTATTTTCATCAATATATGTTTTGGGGTTGCCAATGGTAAGAGGCCAATTTTTAAATTGTAATTTCAAATCTCTTTCATGAGAAACACTAATAGTAAATTGCTGGTTTGAATGAAAAAGAGATTTATCTAATACTGGAATAACTGGATTTGAGATATCTGGAAGCGTCATATCAACTATTGCAGATAATGACATCTCATTTAAATTCAGACGAAAATCAGAAATATTGAAATTTAAGTCAAATTGATTTCCATGAAGCGCAATAGATGGCAATTGGATAGAAAATTGATGATCTATGGTTATTGATTTTATTGAAAGAGTTTCATGATCAAATACAATACAAACTCCATCAATACTTGCCTGACTTAATAGTCTATCAATTGGAATTTTTTCAACTATTTTGTCTGCACCTACCTTTTCAAACAACACAATTAAATCATTCAATGATATACTACTTTTCATGCATAAAGCATAATCCTGTACTCCAAAAGGTATATTCAATGAAAAATCCATTAATTTTTTACCAATAAATAGAGTTGAATTAACATTAATATCGACATCAGCATTGTTTAGTGGATTTTGAATCAAAATATTCATGTTTAATGCGTTTAATGCATTGATTCCAAATCCAGAAGGAATATGAGTATCAATCCATTTATTGTTAACGCTAATGGTGGCATCAATTGCTTTTACTGAAAATGGGTCTTTTATGATAACAAGTTTTAAATTGGAAAATTTTATGGTATCAAGATTTACCATTTTTAAAGGGGCTTCGCCCAATATACTAAGTGCTGCAAGAGAGCTTATTTCAAATGTTTCTAAGGATTCAACAATTATTTCATTACCCATTTCTGTTAACTGAAATGGAAAGGATATATTTTCAACACTTAACATTCCTCTGACATATTCTAATTTGTTAGTATTAAAATTATAGCTTATTTGAATATTTTGAATCGAGATAGGATTATCAGGGAATACTTGATTTAGAATAGGAAGTGGAAGAGAAAGAATATCTCCCTCGAAATATAAACTATTCAGTGAATAGTCTTTATCCAATGATAAATCTAAAGATTTAATATGAAAAGCATCAAAATCTATTCCCATTTTAGTTAAAATATTAAAGTTTATATCCAAAGCAGTTAGCAAATTAGCAACAGACAATGTATGATCAGAAATCAGTTCTATAACCATATGTTGGTCAGTCTGTTTAAGCATAACTGGAATTTTAGTATTATTTATTGATACAAATAATTGAATATCCCAAGAGCATTCTGAATGACAACTAATTGAAAGACTTTTAAAAAAAATGCTGACATTTGAGCCAGGAAGATTTACAGTTAGCGGTGTGTCAAGTGCAAAAGAGAATTCATCCAAAGAGATTTCAGAATCTATTAAGCTGAACACTAAATGCAATTTGGAAAGACTGATTTTTTGATAATCAAATCCGCAGTCTGGCAGTATGAAATCTGGCAATTGATTTAATCCTGGCAGTTTTATATTCTCAACCAGTGTTTTTAAACCTTCAATAGTAAGTCCTTCTGAAAAATTAAGATCCATAGCCCATGTAGTTAAACTTGAAAAATCAGCGCTTGAAAAATTATCAAAAGGTATTGAAAGATTAAACTGTGTGCCTTCAATATCAATCATACCTCCAATATAAAGATTTCTAAACTGTCGCAGCTCAGAATCAGTTGGATTTAATATTGAAGTATTGAAATTTAGATTGCTCAGGTTTATAACTCCAAACTTAGGAAGTGATGGTAAATGCAGACTGGTGTTAAAATTCAGTTCATTCAAATCCTTAACATGGTTTGACAGTTTCATTTCAAAGGCAGTCAAAGACAATTGTTTAATTATTGATGGTGCCATATCAAATAAATTTGTATTTACATGCTCTAACAATGTTCCAACTGATAAATCCTGTGGGAGAAGTTTTACTATTATATCTTGATCATCTTTTTCCAGATTAACCTTAATATGTTGATCATCTATAACTAGTTGTAATGGTAAATCCCATTGCCAATGATCTTGAGAAAACCTCAAAGACAGATTATCAAACATCAGAGTTATATCAAAACCTGGAAGTTTGACAGTTAGCGGTGTGTCAAGTGCAAAAGAGAATTCATCCAAAGAGATTTCAGAATCTATTAAGCTGAACACTAAATGCAATTTGGAAAGACTGATTTTTTGATAATCAAATCCGCAGTCTGGCAGTA
>Ga0272440_1003801_pt1 | contig 11097 bp, 10 predicted proteins | sample SSMMMBAug17_FD_192440 | JGI IMG/M metagenome (GOLD analysis project Ga0272440, IMG submission 192440) | Marine sediment archaeal communities from Little Sippewissett salt marsh, Falmouth, MA, United States - SSM-MMB-Aug17 | ecosystem: Environmental > Aquatic > Marine > Wetlands > Sediment ... | reverse complement strand
GAACTACAAACTGGGCTTTGGCTGTTTATAAAATTTACCTCTAATCACAGTGTTATAAATAGAATAAAAATTCAATTTATTTATTTTTCGACCTAAGAAGAAAATGCAACTTTTTTGTGTTGCACCCGACTATATCTGTATATCAACTTTAATTTTTCCAGTTATCTTAAGTGTAATTCTGTGCTTGTGCGTGTCAGTCTGAAAAACCAAAGTTGAACCATAATATTTTTTCAAGACAGAATAAGAAAAGTAATTTAGGTGATTTCCGAAAAAGAATTTACCAAAGTCTTAATTCCCCCCTTGAGGGGGGGTAGGCAATGCTGTTGAATTAAGGATAAATATTGGAATATTAATAAGATAGTGAGAAGTTTCGGTTGAATTCCCCCCTTGAGGGGGGGGGCGTATTAATGGTACAAACTCAAAAACACCCCCTAACCCCCCTCAAGGGGGGAATTAGATATTGGCTTCTTGAATAAATTTCAAAAATATTCAATAATTTATCCTTAATTCAACAGTATTGGGGGGGGAGGGGGATGTTCGTATTAATGGTACAAACTCAAAAACACCCCCCTAACCCCCCTCAAGGGGGGAATTAGATCTTGGTAAATTCTTTTCCGGAAATCACCTTAAACCAACAGCATACAGATTTAGTCATAAAGATTTTGGATTAGGTTCCCAAATCAAAATTTCTCCTCAACGTACTATTTATACGCCTGCGGATAATTTTGATCTGGCGCCTTGCCAAAATCTTTATGACTAAATCTGTAGAATAAGAAAGGATTATGGTTTATGGGTAATTCAGTTTTAATAACTCAAATTCAAAGATTTGCACTAAATGACGGCCCTGGTATCAGAACAAATGTCTTTTTAAAGGGATGTCCTCTTAAATGTCAGTGGTGCCATAATCCAGAAAATATAAATCCATTATCTGAAATTTTTTGGAAAAAAAGATTATGTACTCAGTGCGGAAGATGTTTAGATGCCTGTAAAAACGATGCTATTGTTCCACCTGTTAATCCAGATATTTTAGATGATGAAAATGTCCATTATTATAAGATACAAAAAGACAAATGTGTTCTTTGTATGGAATGTGTAAAAGCATGTATTTATAATGCACTTGAAGTTAGCGGCAAAGCAATGAGTATTGAAGAAATTATTCAAGAGGTTTTAAGTGATTTACCTTTTTACAGAAATTCAGGCGGTGGAATGACATTAAGCGGCGGTGAGCCAACATCTCATATTGAATTTTCTATAAATCTTTTAAAAGAAGCAAAAAAAAATGCACTTCATGTTTGTCTTGATACAAATGGCTTTTGCAATTGGGATAGTCTTGAAAGCCTAATAAAATATACTGATATAGTATTGTTCGATTTAAAACATCTTGATTCAAACCTGCATTATAAAATGACTGGTGTAAAAAACGATTTGATTATTGATAATTTAAAGAAATTAGCAAATTCAGGACAGACTTTTTGGATTAGAATACCTGTAATTCCTGATTTCAATGATTCCATAGATTATCATAAAGATGTATCTGCATTTATTAGGGAATTAAAAGGTAATATTGAACGTATAGATTTACTTCCATTTCATAACTGGTGTCAAGATAAGTATTTTTGGTTAGGGCTTGACTGGAGTTACGTTGAAATCGAATCAATGCATCCTGAAAATCTTAAAAAATTTCTTGAAGTGTACAGTAATCTAGGTATTAAAACAACAATTGGAGGCTCAGGTTTTGAAAAATAAAAAATAATTTATTTTATTATATATAATGGAGGAAAGACAATGTCACGAAGAAGTCAATGGAACCAGCTAAAAGATAGTATGTTTGGCGAGGCAAGCAGGCAAAAAACAATTCAGGAAAGAGAAACAATTCCTGAAACAGCCTGCGGCATTTGTCAAAATTTTTTAGAAAATGCCTATGCTTCAGATGGAAGAGGTTCATGTAAAAAATTAAAATTCGGCACAAATTTTAATATTAATCCGCCTGTATTTATAACAAGCGGCGAAAATGGCTATATAACATTTTTTAATAAAAATGCATCCAATTGCAGCTATTTTAATAAAATGCAGTTAATTGATAAAGATGGTACTGAATGCGCTGATCCAGAATTTAGAAGAGCTCAAAGGCAAATGGAAGCATATATCAAATAATTTTAATAATAGAATCACACAAAGGAGGTGAAAAATATGATTGATAATAAAGGTGAAAAACATTTTTTTCCACATGAGAATGACCCACAAAAGGGAGATTATGTTCAAAGAGTTGTTGATCCAAGGCAGGCGTATTATTGTGCAAAACCAGGACCTGCCCCAAAATCAGATGAAAAGCAAAAAAAATAATTATATAAATACATAAAATTTATGCATAAATATATTTGAATAATTCATGCATAAAGGAAAGGGGAACTAAATTATGTCAGAACCTGTATTAAAAAATAAAAATATTGAAAATTTTGAAAAAAAACAAGAATGGTGGTGGATTGCTGAGCAAAAACGTTCCAAAAAACTCGATTATTTAAGAAAAGCTGTATGGAAAAAAGGTGCTTTAGGCGGTAATTATGCGCCAGGTATTAAAGTTGATATGGAATATCCAAAATTATTTACAGATATGTGGAGATTTTGGAAATTTGATAAACCAATAATAAGGCGCGCTAAAGCTGTTGCTCATGTATTAGACAATATATCAATATTTATTACTGATCATTCGCAGCTTGTTGGTTATATGGGCAGCCTTCCGCACACAATTTTATGGAGAGTTGATGGTGCAAGCATCGTTAATGAGGAATTATATAATGAACCAGGTGTACATGCAGAGCCTGAAAATGAATCACTTAGAAAAGTAGCTGAAATCAATGAATATTGGGCTGGACAAACTGCTGTTGATAAAGTTGCAAGAATTCTTGATCCAGAAGATGCTGTAAAATTTATGAGTGGAGCAATTGGCTGGGGAGCACCTACATCAGCATATGGCTACTCAACAAAAGACTATGAATATCTTATGACTGGTAAAAGAGGTTTTTTAGATATTATAGATGAAATTGATAAAAATATTGAAAAAGCAGAACAAGAAACTATAGGAACGCCTGGACCAGATATTCTTCCAATTTATGATAAAATTCAAAATTGGGAAGCTATGAAAATGATTCTTGAAGCAAGTATTCGCTATGCAAATCGTTATGCAAGGCTTGCAAGAATCATAGCTGAAAATTTTGAAACAGATCCAAAAAGAAGAGAAGAACTTCTAAGAATGGCGAAAACATGTGAACAGGTTCCGGCAAGGCCGCCAAGAAACCTTCAAGAATCATTGCAATATGACCATTTCATTCAAATTCTTGCAAGATTCGAAGCCCATGAAGGTGCATGGCCTGCCCGACCGGATTATTATCATGGACCATATTATGACAAAGATGTCAATATAGAAAAAAATATTACTGAAGATGAAGCCCTTGATTTAATCGGTGAATTCCTTATTAGAACATATGAAGTAGGCGGTTTTGCTCCGAGGTGGGCAAGAGAGGGTTTACAAGGTATTACAGGAACATGGGTTTGGACACTTGGAGGAGTTAAGCCAGATGGTTCTGATGCTTGTAATGATATGACAATTGCACTTATGAAAGCAGCAAGGCTTGTCAGGGTTTCTAATCCAACTTTTGCTTTTAGATGGCATCCAAAAGTTGAAGATAAAGTTATGCGCGAAATTTTTGAATGTAATCGTCAAGGTTTAGGATATCCAAATTTAAGAAATGATCCAATACTTATAGCTAATGCTATGCACTGGCATGGCCATCCTATTGAGGAAGCCAGATTATGGGTACATCAAGCATGTATGTCTCCATGCCCTCCAACTAAACATGGCTTGCAGCCTATGAGAATGGCATCAGCTACTGCAAATTGTGCAAAAATTGTAGAATACGCTATTCATAATGGATATGATCATGTTGTTAATATGCAAATGGGACCTAAAACTGGTGATGCCAGAAATTTTACTGATTTTGAGCAGCTTTTTCAAGCATGGGTAAAACAAATGGAATGGCTTTTTAATACTCTTGTCAGAACAGTCAATCTTGGAAGATATAAAGACCCTGAATTTTATGGGAGGCCTTTTTTATCAGGTATATCTGAAAGGTCTGTTGAATCAGGTTTAGATGTTGTCAGCCCTGTTGGAGACAGAGGCAATTGTTGGATAACTGCCTTTACATGGGTTGAAAATGCAGACAGCCTGGCAGCTGTTAAAAAAATTGTATTTGATGATAAAAAATATACTATGAATGAACTTATTGATGCTTTGCTTGTTAACTGGGATGGATATGAAGAAATGAGACTTGATTTTGTTAATAATGCTCCAAAATGGGGAAATGATGACGATTATATTGATGATATAATGCTCAGATGCCTTCGTGAGTGTGCTAGACATTCAAAAGTTATTAAATGCCCTTCTGGAAATAACTGGCCTATTCTTCCTGAAAATGTAAGCGGCAATATTCATTATGCAAATATTGTAGGCGCTCTTCCAAATGGTAGAAGACGAGGCGATGCTCTTTATGATGGCGGAATTTCCCCAGGACCTGGTCTTGATAAAAAAGGTCCGACTGCTGTTCTTAAATCATGTGGTAAAATTGATCATATCACTGATGGCAGAGCATTTTTACTTAATCAAAGACTTTCTCCAACACAACTTGCTGGAGAAAATGGTTATCAATTATGGCGTGCATATGTCCAAACTTGGGCAGACTTAGGTTTAGATCATGTTCAATTTAATGTTGTTTCTGATGAAACATTACGATCTGCTCAAAGAGATCCTGAAAAATATTCAGAAGTAATTGTAAGAGTCGCTGGATATAGCGCACATTTCGTTGATATTAGCAGAAAAACCCAGGACAATATTATTCAACGTACTGTTCAGGGTTTAGGCAAATAAAGGAGGTGAAAAATGCAATGTTGCGAATGTAATTATGAAGCTTCAACAAATGATTTTAGATATTTATACAACGCTCGAATTGATTCATCTGTCAGCCTTAGACAATGCCCAAATTGCCATGAATGGCTGGCAATTAATGAACTAAAAGGGGAATCTATTCAAAAAATTGGAGCTGGGGATGCACCATGGGGGAAATCAGCTGGAATTGAAGGACTTGCTAGTGATGTTGGAATTAGAGCATAGCTGATAATTTTTTGACAAAGTGGACAGTGGAGGCAGTGGATAAAGTAGACAGAGTGAACAGTGGACAAAGTGGACGCAGTGGACGCAGTGGACGAAGTGGACAGAGTGGACAGAGTGGACAGAGTGGACAGAGTGGACAGAGTGGACAGAGTGGACAGTGGACAAAGTGGGCTCAGTGGACAAAGTAAATGTCCACTGCGTCCACTTTGTCCACTGCGTCCACTGTCCACTTTGTCCACTAAAAAAATTAAAAATTGCTCCCAATAATTAAAACATTTAATGGAGACATAACTATGAATGAACTAAGACCTGACCAGATGATACCAAAACCAGATGAACATTTCTATTTACCATATAAGACAATTGAAAACCTTGAAAGGATAAAATCACTTGCAAAACGTCATCCAGTTAATATTTTGGTATCTGGTAAGCAAGGATGCGGAAAATCGACAATGGTAAAGCAGTTTGCAGCAAGAAATAACAGACCACTGGCTACTTTTCAAATAGGAATACTTTCTGAACCAGGGCAGCTTTTTGGTGAACATAGATTAAAAGATGGTCAAACATATTATCAACAATTTTTATTTCCACAGGCAATTCAAACCCCGGGTTGTGTCATTCATTTGGAAGAAATAAATAGACCAGAGCATCCAAAAGCATTAAATATGCTTTTTTCTGTTCTTTCAGAAGATCGTAAAGTATGGACTGATGAAATTGGTCTTATCAAAGTAGCTGATGAAGTTGTATTTTTTGCAACTTTAAATGAAGGTGAAGAATTTGTTGGCACAGAAATGCTTGATGCAGCTTTAAAAGACAGATTTTATATGACTTTACTTGATTATTTACCTCAAAATGTTGAAATAAAAGTACTTAGAAATAAAACAGGAATAAGTGACTCCCAGTCGAATACAATAGTAAATATTGCAAATATGCTTAGAAATAATTCACATGAACCAATGATTATCTCAACTCGTCATACATTAATGATCTCTGAACTTGTTTCTGTTGGAGCTTCAATTAAAGATGCCTTTGTATACAGCCTTCAAATAAGTAAAGACATTCTTGAATCTGTGTTACTTTCACTCCATGTGGAAATGAATATGAAGGAGGAAAAATATGAAAATGAATACCAGCTTTATTAAAAATAATAATTCATATATCCATCCATTAATATGCCAGAAAACTATATCTTCTGCTGCAAGCTCTGGTAATAATAAAAATTTTGATTCTAAAAAATTTAAATTTAGCTCAGATATAAAAAAAAATATTTATAAAAAAAAAATTTTAAAAGATTATCTTCAAGATGAAAATATAACAGAAACTGAAGGTATCTCTGCATATTGGAGAAAAAATACTTCTTGTAAGGAATCTGAAGCTCTTGCAAATTTATTAAGAGCAATAAAAAAGGTTATAGGGTATTTAGGTCATAATAATATTAATATTGAATATTCTGGAATGAATAAAGCAGATAAATCATCTGTTTTTATAGAACCTGCAATGGTTATTGGTAAATATCCTATTCCCCCAAAAAAAGTCGATAATGTCATTGGGTTTGCAATTAACCATGCAATTTATAAAATTGAATGGTCTGATTATGTATTTAAACTTTTGGAAAAAAAATTTAAAGAAATTAAACCTGTTGAAAATGTAATTTTCCAAAAAATAATATATGGCGGCGAATGTATTTATATTAACCACATTGCAAATAAAACAATTTTAGGCAAATATACTATAAATCCTTATAAAAATATGCTTTCAGAACTAAAAAGAAAATTTAACCCGCTTATAATATCAATTGATGAGCTGTTATATTTATGGCTTTCAGCAGCAATTATTGAAAACTGCGATAAGATTGTACTTCCTATTTATCAAAAACCTTTAATTGAGCTATTTAGACTCTCTAATCTATTATATAATTTAGATAAAGAAACAAACAGCATAACTCGGCGATGTGAATTAAGAAAAGATTTTTATTTAAATACTTTTAATAAAATAATCGATAAAATATCCGGTTTAAAAATTTTAGATAAAAAATTATACTGGTTTTCATTTGCAAGGCTTTTAAAAAAAAATGAGATACAATCAAGTAATAGTCAATGTTCTACAAAAGGAATTAAGACAGATATTTTAAGAGAAATTGAATTAAAACTTGCATTACATTCGACTGATATAACGCCATTAATAAGATCTGTTGTAGGTTATGATAAGGATGTTGCTCACACTTCAAGATGGGATTTTAATATTGCAGCTCATCCTGTTATTGATAAAAAAATGGTTTCAAGGCTTAAAGCAATTTTTTTGAGATATGGAAATTATAAAAGATTACAAAGCCGCGGGAATACTTCAGGAAAAATTGATAGAAGAAGATTATACAGAGCACCTGTTTCAGGAGCATGTTTTTATCAAACTGATAAAATTCCATCTCTTGATTGGGGAATAACATTGCTTATGGATGCAAGCGGCTCCATGAGAGGTTCAAAATGGCGAATGGTAGAAAGTACTGTTGCAAATATTCATAAAGCGCTTAGTTGTTATAAAAATAGACTTCAAGCATATGCATATTTTGAATCAGACGGCATTTGTATGATCTCAAGCCTTATTAAAAAAAATCAGCTTCTTTCAGTCCCACCTTCCGGCCAGACAGCATCTGGTCAGGCTATTATTGCGGCTGCTTACTATATGACAGAAAAAAGAATGCGGAATTTATTAATTCATGTAACAGATGGTATGTCAAATTTCGGATGTGATGTTCAATATGGAATTGATTATTGTAAATTAAAAAAAATTAATCTTATTACTTTAGCTTGCGGATACAAAGATAAAAAAGCAATGCAAAAACAATATGCAAATAACATACAATTTATTGACAGCTTTAGTCAACTAGCTCACGCAATTGAAAATTTATTGAAATCAATGATGATTTCAACTCATTATTAGTCTCGAATTTAATTACAGATTTTGTAAAAAAGATTTTTAGAAAATATTATCAAATAGTATAAGACCTATGTAGGGGGGAACTTTATGTTCGCCCTTTATAAATATTGGATATGATAGATATTATCATCCGAATTATTATGATAAATACATTAAAAAGGGGCTAAGAAATGAGAAAATGATTTAGTTAATAGTGATTTTGGGTTTGCCCATGGTACTATAACCCACAAATTCTTTGGTAGAGCCGAAAATAATTTATTTGTTGATTTTTTTTTCACAACTTGATAAAATTAATCTAATATTAAGTTATTTAAATACTTGATTAAATGAAAAAAATAATGTTAGGTGAATTATAAACTTCTATAATTCTTATTATCATAACAATATGGAATAGAAGTTTGTTTTTATAAAGAAGATTTTTGAGATAAGCGTCTGATAAATGAAAAATTTTTTATTACAAAAAAAATCGCAAAATACCCTGAGGTTTTTTTTAATTGTGTTTCTATTATTTCTAATTTTATTTTCTAATACTATTTTTAGAAAAAAAAAAAATTGGTTAAATGAAAATGAAAAGCTGATTATTTCTGAAAATAAAAAAATTGAGGGGCAAGTCAATAAAAATAATTTCAAATATGAAAATAAAAAATCAAAACCTCAAATAAACCAAAATAGCTTTAAAACAAATAATTTACAAATATATATTGAAAAAAATACTGCAATGAAGTTTATAAAAATTTCATCTGGTTGTTTTTATATGGGGAGTCCAAATGACGAAACAGGCAGAAATCAAGATGAAGGTCCAGTCCATAAAAAATGTTTGGAAGATTATTATATTGGTCAATATGAAGTTACTGTAAATGAATTTAGTTTATTTATTAAAGAATCAGGCTACATTACAGAAGCAGAAAAAGAGGGTTATTCATGGATTTATAAAGGCAAGTGGAAAAAAGCCAAAGGATATAATTGGAAAAATGCAGGTTATGATCAAGACTCTAATCACCCTGTAGTTAATGTTTCATACAACGATGCCTGTGCAATGGCAAATTGGATGTCGAAAAATAATTCTCATAAATTTGAACTGCCTTCAGAAAGTCAATGGGAATATGCATGCAGAGCAGGAAATCAAAGCTCAAGATTTTGGGGGGATGATCCTAATATTGCATGTAAATATTCAAATGTTGCTGATAGTTCAGCAAAAAAAAAATTTTTAGCATGGTCTATTCATCTATGCGAAGATAATTATATTTTTACAGCTCCTGTAGGGACTTTTTTGCCTAATGACTTTGGAATATTTGATATGCTTGGCAATGTTTGGGAATTTTGTAATGACAAGTATGACATAAATGCATACTATCAAAAAAATAAAAAGTTTCGAGTTTATACAAAAAATACTAAGGTGGTAATTAGAGGTGGAAGCTGGTATAGCCGCATGGAATATATTCGCTGCGCAAGTCGTGATAATCTTAGAAATACAAAAAGAAGAGGATTTGATTTGGGCTTTAGACTGGTATCATATATAAAATAAACTTTGATTTTTTCAAGTGTAAATCTGTATTTGTCAGTGTAAGTCCATATGGGTGCAACATAAAAAAATTGCAATTTATTGAATTTAATGATGTTAGTGCATTTCTTAAACCTGAAAGGGCTTAAGATACCAGCCCAGAACAACGCCCCAATGCTGTTGACTTAAGGAATGGAGTCCCAAATCTTTAGATTTGGGTGTGTAATAATACAGATTATTACATAAACAATTAAATATTTGGATATATATACACTCCCAAATCTAAAGATTTGGGACTCCAACTCTTAAGTCAACAGCATTGGAGCAACGCCCTGGGTAAAACATTACAATGGTTTGAGCCCTGAAAAGGCGACACATAAAATAACAATAATAAAAGGTAGCCCATATTAAATATTTTGAGGATTATTTTTTTGGTCTGACGCAGTTATTGGCGAAAAAGGCCTTTTTCGTTCAGACACTAAACAGTTATTATAATTAACACTAATAAATAGGGATAAATTATCAATAATATAGCAAAAATTGAAAAGAAAGACATATAATGAAAGCTGATCAAAAAGAACAAAAAAATTCATTATCAAATCTTTTTTCTGATAAAGAAAGAAAAAATTTTATAAAAAAATATCTAATATTTATTGGCATATTAGAAATCGTTATATTAATATTTTGCTGGTTTTATCAATTGGGATCAAACGAATATGATAGATTTGGCCCTGTTGATATTCAGTTTCCATGGAAAATGTATTTTTTGATTTCATTTTTAACACCTGTAGTTGTTACTTTTATGCTTGGTATATTTATTGTGGCTTTTAATCAATATTTTTATGATAATTCACCAACAAATAATAAAAATTTTTATGATAAAAATAAAGATATTACAAATCATAAAAAATCAGGTGTATTTGATAATTTTATGAATATAATACTAAATATTCCTTTTTTGTTAGCTTTGGTTTTATTAGGAATTGCTTCTGGAATTGTATATAATATCGAAGAAATTATTTATTTTTTAGGAAAAATTGGTGAAAAATCTGCTCAATTGTTAACAATAATTGTTTCTGCCTTAATAAGTATTGCATCAGTTTTTGGTCTGGTCTGGATGATACTTAATTACAAACTAAATAAAAAATCAATGGAATATCAATATAAAAATCAAGTTATGGAAAAATTAGGTCTGATAATTTTAGATGATAAAACTATTATTAATAAAGATGGAAAATTAATATCTAATAATAAAAAAATTAACGATGATATACTTCTATTGCCTGATATTGAAAATAAAAACAGTGATCAAACTCAATAGATATTTTTTTTTAAAGTGGACGAAGTGGACGCAGTGGACAAAGTGGACGCAGTGGACAAAGTGGACGAAGTGGACAAAGTGGACGAAGTGGATAATTTTTTTTTAGTCCACTTTGTCCACTTTGTCCACTGCGTCCACTTTGTCCACTGCGTCCACTTTGTCCACTTTGTCCACTTT
>Ga0272440_1003800_pt1 | contig 11102 bp, 4 predicted proteins | sample SSMMMBAug17_FD_192440 | JGI IMG/M metagenome (GOLD analysis project Ga0272440, IMG submission 192440) | Marine sediment archaeal communities from Little Sippewissett salt marsh, Falmouth, MA, United States - SSM-MMB-Aug17 | ecosystem: Environmental > Aquatic > Marine > Wetlands > Sediment ... | reverse complement strand
TATTTCCCCAAAAATATCATCCATATTCAACCAAAATACCATTCAAGATATCGCCACAGATCCGATTCCATTTACTGTGGCTGATGCTGACAGCCAGAAACTAACCCTTTGGTGCGAGTCCTCGGACGATTCAATTGTAGAAGCCATGACAATTAATGGCACTGATGCCAACAACTCTATTCTAATATCTCCAGGCCTTGTTTACAATTTATCATTGACTGTTACACCGGCTCAAGCCGCATATGGCAACGTTTCCATAACAGTGTTTGTTAAAGATGCCACAAATCTCAAAGCCCAGACCCAATTTTCTCTGATGATCACAGAAGCCCAATATCAAATTATGACTACCATCTCCGGCCCCGGGCAAATTACACCCTCCAACCCTATTGTCAAAAAATATGGCCAGGTTGTTATCCGCATGACACCGGATGATGATTATATGGTAAAAGATGTGATTGTCGATGGCATATCCAAAGGTGCCATGCCGCGATATATTGCTTATGGCAGCAATCCACCCAATCAACTGACCGCAGTATTCGGACCACCGGATCAATATACAATTACTACAGTCACCAATACTGGTGGTTCCATTTCACCATCAGGACCAGTGCTGGTTACTGAAAATAAAGACCAACTCTTTCAAATTTCTACTGATTATGGATATGTGCTGACCGATGTCCTTGTGGATGGCGTTTCAATCAATCCGGTCGTATTGTATGAGTTTGAAAATGTTAACCTGACCCATACAATTCAGGCCAATTTTAGAGAAGCTTCGCCGCCGGTGGCCAACTTTACATCTAATATAAATGATGGTTTCATTCCATTAAAAATTCAATTTGCTGATATGAGTTCAATCGATGACAAGGATGGTGATGAAATTACTGATTGGCTCTGGGATTTTGGTGATGGTTCAGCCAAAAGCACCAGTCAAAACCCCATTCATTATTATTCAACAGAGGGCAATTATACTGTCACCCTAACAACAACTAGTACTGGCGGTTTGACTGATACCATAACAAAGACCGATTTTGTTACAGTTCAGCCATCTGATGTGTATCTCAGTTTTAATGCCAATCAAACAGACATTTCAAAGGGTGATGCTGTGCAGTATTCTGTCCAGAGTAATGTGACCTCTGGAATCAGCTGGGAATGGGATTTTGGTGATGGTTCCACCAGCACCGACATGTGTCCATCACATACTTATTTGGATGCTGGAAAATATACAGTCAAGCTGACTGCTAGAGTATCCGGCCAGGATTATATCAAACAAAAAGTCGATTATATAAAAGTTGGCGGCAGAACCATTAAAGGGAAAGTTACTGCTGGTGACACAGGTGATCCATTGCAACTATATTGGATCGAGGTATGGCACTCTGGAACATCGGCCATCGCTTATACGAGCACTGATGAAAATGGTAGATACACAATCACCGGTTTGCCTCCGGATACCGGATTTATTGTGGCCGCATATCCGCCAGAAAATACGAATGATTATTTTCAGGAATTCTATGAGAATAAATCATCATTTGTTACTGCCAGCACAATTGATCTGACATTACAGGACAGAAATGTTGATTTTGTTCTAACACAAGTTCCCCAATATGGATTTTCCGGAAGAGTTCACAATGGTACCAATGGATTATCGAATGTTGAAGTCATTGTCTATTCTGAAGATGCCAATTTTTCAGCACGCACAGTTTCTGATAGCCAGGGCAATTACACACTGACCGGTCTCAAACTGGCAACAGATTACATAATCAATGTATATTACAATGCTGCGGATTATTATTATGCAATTCCAGATACCGAAACACAGGGTAATTACACACCTGTTTGTGGCGATACTGCTTTGCGATGGGACTTGGCGACAGCTTGTGAACCAACTGTTCCTGTGTTGCAACATATTGACCTGGTTTTATGCAATACCGGAACAATCCATGGTCAGGTGACCAATAGCAGTAATCAATCTTTGCAAAATATTTGGGTCAATGCCATTTCCAGTGAGTTGAATATTGAAAATGGCGCGCTAACCAATGAGCAGGGTGAATACACAATCACCGGTTTAACCATTGTGAGTGACTCAGATCGCCTGTCAAAAGGCTATCTGGTAGAAATTTTTGATAGCAATTACCCCTATCATGCCTTCACAGAACTGGTGACCGCCAATCAAAGTCAGGTGACTTTTACATTAAAGCAAACAGCCAGTATTACAGGCCAGGTCGTGGATATCTACAACAATCCAATTCCGGATGTCCGCCTGACTGCCTATTCCAAAGGATCTCCGGCAAGCAAACAGGGGACAACAGTTTCAAATGCCAATGGCAATTACACCTTAAACAGCCTCCCCTTTGCCACAGATTACATTGTGGCTGCTTTTTCAGATTATTTTCCTGACCAGTATTACAATCAAAAAACCTCGGAAGATATAGATCAGGCAGAAACAATCAGTCTGTCCAGTGGTGATGTTTCCGGCATTAACTTCATTCTGGATGAAGGTGCGATCATTAAAGGATATGTTCATATCAAGGACACACCATCCAACCTGGCCGCTCAGAACATCTGGGTTGATATTCATTCAATCAGCCAACCCGATGTTGGCGCTCAGGTGATGACCGATAGCAATGGTTATTACGAAATGACCGGTCTTGATGACAACTATAATGATTACATTATTCAGGTCAAACTATCTGGCTATCAGCCCGCTTACTATAATGCCACTGCCGAAAACACTACTGTGTATCTCTGGAGTGAGGCGGACACCATTGCGCCATCGACAGATACAGAGAGAAACCTGCTGATTGTCAGTGGTTTTTCAATCAAAGGCCTGGTTACTTTTGATGGTTCACCTGTCAAAGACCTTCAGGTAATCGCTTACTCACAAAATGGTGACAATGGCAGCACGTTGACTACACAGTATAATCTTGAAAATTTTGAAATAACTGGCCTTCCCAATGGCATTTACACTGTCTTTGTTTCATCCAGCCAATACGCGGATGCTGAATTAACCAACATTGAAGTCAATGGTGGAGATGTCAGCAATGTCGATTTTTCTCTGGCATTGCCGCAACGTAAAATTCAAGGCACAATTTTTTCATTGGGAGCTGACAAGTCCATTAAATTACTCGTTTTCTCCATTGATGGGGATGATTCCAAAATTATCGAGATGGTGGGTGATGGCAACCCCATGCCTTATACAATCCCCGCATTGCAACCCAATGCAGATTACAAGATGCAATTGTATTCCAATGATTATCCAGATCAGATTTACAATGCGCAGAGCAGTATCAACGATGCTGACATTATTGACCTGTCTTTGGCAAATGCCACCGGAATTGATTTGACGCTCAATACCGATGTTGCAATCATTACAGGTAAAGTAACTTTTCCATCCACTGCCAGTCAGGGAGATAGGGCCTGGGTGGATGTTCAATCGCAATCAACAGGCTCTCAGGGCGCGGTAGAGGTGAGCAAGCTGACATCTACAACCGACCCTGTTTCCGATGATTACACCATTACCGGTCTAGCCCGGGCCAATGATTTTCTGGTTCATGTGTGGTCAGATAAGTATGTGACGCAATACTACAGTGGCAAAGACAATGAAACCGATGCAGATCGAATTGATACCACAGCAGCCTATGAAACAGGTGATGTGAATTTTACCCTGGATCCTGGAAACAAAATTTTGGGTAAAATTGTCGATGAATACAAACAAGGCATCAGCAATATCTATGTTGAGGCATCATCAGACAGTGCCAACGCCATTCGGGGAACCATGAGCGAATATGATGGTAACTTCACTGTCATGGGCTTGAAACCGGCTGATGATTACAAACTTAAAGCGGTCAAGCACGGCATCGATGTTCCATTCTTCTACCATGTCGATCAAACTGTTCGGGATCGAACCCTGGCATCGACGATCAGCACGTTGACTGGTGACTTTACAGGCATTGAAATGATTTTGAGCGAGGGCCTCAGTATTGCCGGAACTGTTCGTGATGACTCACGTAACCCCATTCTCAATGAAAAAATTTGGGTGAATATTAGTTCAGAAGCCAGTCAGATTAATGTTGGTGACTATATTAGTAATGATGGCACCTATCAAATCAGCGGACTGCCATCTGGTCAGGATTATCAGGTGGATGCTCAGCCGATATCATCATCACCCTATTTGGCAGGTACGATTACCAATATTGAAAGTGGTCAAGATAATGTTGATTTCTATCTGAGCAAAGGCAAGAAAATTTCTGGTACTGTTCAGAACAGTTCAGGAGATGCCATCCGCAATGTCAGAGTCAATATTTCTTCTGTGTCTCAATCGGTGGGGAAATGGGTCAAAACCGGATCTGATGGCTCTTATGAAATCGATGGTCTACCCGATGCATCGGACTATGCAATTATTGCAACACCACCAGAAAATTCGGATTATGTAGAGTTTTCAGAATTTGGCCTGGTCATCGATAATGATATAACCAAAGATATCAAGCTGTTGCCTGCAATGCAATTTACAGGTTATGTCTACCTGGCAAGTGATGTAACGCCTTTAAAAAATGCATGGGTATCCGCTTTCTCCCAGTCATCGGATAATTTCATGAAAGGGGTTCGCACCGATAGCGAAGGAAGGTTTGAGATTAATAATGTACCGGATGCGTCGGATTATGTCATTGAAGTTCAGGCCGATGATTATCTCTCACAAAAGCTTGAAAATCAATCACCGGGTGTTTCAAACATTAATTTTTATCTGGTCGAAAGTGGGACGATTTCCGGATCAGTCAAGACAATTAATGGACAGCCAATCAGCGGCGCACGTGTTACAGCGACCTCAGACAGTGTCAATAACGTAGTGGTTGTTGTGACTGGAAGTAATGGCAAGTATGAACTGGATGGCTTGAACAAGACCGATACATATGGCTATACAATCACCAATTACAAAATCACTGTGGAAGCAGAAGGGTATCAGGCTGAAACAAAAGTTCAAAAAGCGGTGGGCGATGTTGTTGATTTTCAATTAAGTACAGGTGGCAGTATTTCAGGAACCATTCGTGATACCAACGGCAATACACCTCCCCAGGAATACAAGATTACAATCAGTATTTTTGAAAAACTGGATACCGGTCGTCCCAAGCTTCCACCCATACGAACCAGTGCAGACAGTGATGGTCAGTTCAGTGTACAGGGTTTAAGTTCGGGTGTTTCCTATCTCATACAGGTTAAATCCAATATTACAGGTACTCTTGAAAATAAAATTCAATGGGTTGGAGACAGCCACCTGGGTGTTTTAAAATACAATGGAACAGCAACCGATGGTGGCTCAGGCGGTCCGGCTATTGAGATTTCGCCAGGTGATGTTGTTGATTTTAAATTCAGAGGAACGTTTTAATGAGACAGATCATTAATTTACTCATATATTCTTCCCTTATCCTTTTGTTTGTGAATACAGCTTCTGCCGCGGTGGGCGAAGTTCAGAACCTTCGCCCAACATCAGCCCATGATTTGAATACCCCCTCACAGGTCCCTTTGGTTGAAATGGGATGGGATTTGCCTGAGGGCTATACCAAAGTCACAGGTTACTACCATGTATTTACCACAGAATCCAATTATACTCTGGATGACACAACAACTACTGGTCTTCAAATAATTGAAACCGCTTATGCCTCACAAGATTATACCGGCTCAAATGATATATCAATATATGTGTATGTTGCTGCTGTTGTTTTTGATGAAGAAAATTTTGTGGGTGAAACTGGCGAAACAACAAAATTCGGTCCCATTCGGGTTGATACTGTTGCTCCAGATAATGCCGCAGTGTCTGTAGATCAATATATAAACAGCGCAACAGCCAGTTTAAGTATTGGTGGTTTTGGTAGTGTTGGAGATGCAACAGAAATATATATCAGCAATAGTGGATACGAAACATCTGGAAGCTGGGAAACAATTGCTTCAACAAAACCCTGGCCAATCGATAGTGAAGGCCGCAAAACCATTTATGTAACTTTCAGGGATGATGCGGGCAATACTTCTGAGAAAACCATAATTACTGTTTATGATGCGACAGCGCCGACAGCATCAATCAGTACAACATCACCGATGGTGACCAACAGTAATGCGATTCCTGTAACAATCACATTTAACGATCCCACACAAATTGGCGTCAGCGAAATTTCAGGCTTTGGTAGGCTCAGCCTGGAAACATCGTCTATATCAATTACCAATGCCACTGTCACAGATTTGAGCGAAATTTCTTCCAATGGATTTACAGCAACATGTCAAATGACTGTTATTCCGCAAAGTCAGGGCAATGTTTCACTGGAAGTTCTGGCCAGTGCCATTGAAGATCAAGCCGGCAATGAGAATACAGCTTCCAGCATATTTGAATTGACTTACGATACAGTGAATCCTCAGGTGACAATCACCTCGTCAACAACCGCAAGAACGAATCAAACCCCAATGCCTGTTTTAATTACATTCAGTGAGCCGGTCAGCGACTTTGCAGAAAATGATATTGCCATCACCGGGGCAAGCAATTACACACTGACTGCTAGTGGAGACAATATTCATTACTCTCTGGATGTCTTACCATCGGCGGATGGCACAATCACCATAGACATTCCGGAATCCGGTGCATCCGATACAGCTGGAAATACAAACACAGCCGCCCAGACATTCACTCGTGTTTTTGACTCTCAGGCGCCAACAGTTAACATTTCTGGAGAAATTTTGGAAAACACGACAACAGAAACTTCTCCCATTGCCCTGACCTTTACTTTCAGTGAAACAGTCACAGGCTTTACAGTGAATGATATTACCACGCAAAATGCATCTTTGGATAACTTTTCCGGTTCTTCGGATTCGGATACCTATACAGTTGATGTCTTTCCAGTGATGCCATCGGGCCTGACTGAGACGACCATATCTGTTCAGGTAAACGCAAACATGGCAACAGACCTTGCTGGAAATGACAATAGTGCCTCAGATGCATTCCAGTTCACATACACTGCCGATCGACCCACTGTTTCTCTTGCGCTGGAGCCTTCAAAAAATATTACGCCACAACCGGCAATTTTGACCATAACATTCAGTCGCCCGGTTGAAGGATTTTTGTCTGCTGACATTGTTATTACCAATGGATCCATTTCAAACTTTACAGGCCTCAATGGTGATAACAGTTATACCGATACATATCGCTGTACCCTGACACCTGATGGTCAAACCGATGTCAGTGTCAAAGTTAACGAAGATGCCGCACAAACATCGACAGGCTATACAAATACAGCATCAGCAACATTGATATATGATATTAATAATGCACCAGAAATAACCATCGCCCAAACAACGATTCAAACCTTCGAGGATACAAGCAGTCCATCACTTGCCATCACAACCACAGATGCGGACAATGACCCATTGACAGTTTCTGTCCTGGCAAATCACCTAAACCAATACACACTGACAACAGACAATGCCAACAGGTACACACTGATTGTCCTTCCAGAAAGCAATCATAATGCGTCCATTGCAATTACGCTGATCACAACAGACCCCTACAATCTGACTCATGCAGTGAGCTTTATGCTTGAAATTACACCGGTCAACGATGTTCCGATTATTTCATTTCAAACAGTTCCCTTACAGTACACAGAAAACACACTCAAACAACCCATTGACCCGCAGAGTGAAATCACTGATATTGATTCGACAACTTTTTCAAATGGTTTTATGAATTTAGTCCTCACACAAAATGCCACCTTGAATGATCACCTGTCCCTGGTTTCAACAGACAGCATTGCCATTACAAAATTGACAATACTTTTTAATGATGAAATTGTAGCCAGTTACACCCTATCGAATAACCACCATGAAATTACAATTACCTTTGCAAATCATTGTCGTCCACTGACTGCAACAGCAATTTTACAAAGCATTGTTTATGAGAACACCAGCGAAAACCCATCGACCCTGGAAAGGCAAATTCAGGTCAGTTTGAGCGATGGTATGGACTTGGCTTCACAAACGCAACAAATTAAAATTATAGCGATCAATGATCTCCCCTATTCTTTGTCTCTGGATGGCAGTGATACGATTAAAATTCCCAATGGATTAACCCCGGGAGAAGCCATCGCTACGTTGATGGCATCTGATGCAGAAACGATTTCTTCGGCACTTCAATATACATTTGTATCTGGCGATGGCGATGATCACAACAAGCTGTTCACAATCGATAACGCAAAACTTTGGGCTGTCAATCGCGTTTCATACAACGAACATGAATACTACAACATTCGTTTACAAGTGACTGATTCTGATGGCGGTTCAATCGAAAAATCATTCTTTATTTCAGTCGTTCCACCCCCATACGATCACATTAGCGTGCCTACTTTAAATGAATGGGGGTCCATAATTTTAGTAACAATAATGATGTTGGGCGGTTTCTATGGCATCAGAAAAAAATATGCAAAGAAATCGATAAGGACAAAATACCCCAACCCACAATTTTAACCCCAGTTATAGGAGATTGTTAATATGGATGCATTTTACTGACCGAATTATTGGTCACAATATTTTTTATCTATTTTATCTTTATTAACTAGCTTTTTTATTAATTTTTATTTTTTTTAGGAGGTCAAAATGAAAAAATTTTTATTAATTATTGGTATGATCATGGCAGTCATGATGGTTGTGCAACCCTGTTATGCATCAACAGGTAATTCATTTAACATCATCATAACTGTTGCCAGCTTTTCAATGGAGATGCAGACAGTGGACGGGGATAAACCATATACAGAATGGTTCATCGGTACTGTTTCACCGGGTTCTGCCATAACAATGACAGCAATGGATGCAGTTAAAATTTCATTGGATGCAAACGGTGAAGAAATCGACATATTCACATTTGTAGAAGAGAGCGGCACTTGGAACGCTCTGCTGCCGCCTTCTATAGGCCAGCCTTTGACTGATAATTCATTTGTTTTGGATGTCGGTGTATCAGATATCAAGCCAATTAGTGAAGGTGATATTGCTTCAGCAATGTCTCAGCCAATGGCAATTACATATTTGGATGGACAACCTGTTGAAACTTTGGATACCTCAAACGGTGAAGATAAGGTATGGCTGGTTTATAGGATTCTCACCGCTCCCCATTATGATGATACACATGCAGAAATCGAAATTCGGATTGATGCGAAAGTTGTACCGCCTACACCTTAGATTTACATCATAACGCATCATGGATATAAATTAAACCAGCATTTTTTGGGCAAAAATCTGCTGGTTTAATTTCAACTTAGCCATCCAACATCCCATGTTTAAACATTTACAATATCTCCGCAAAGGACAATAAAAATTTATGAAATACGCATTGACAACAATTATAGCCATTCTAAGCACTGCTTGGATATCCAACGCAGCAACAATTTCTCCGGCATCATTTTGCCTGGATGAGTTTGACATTGGCATGAACATGGATTTAGGCATTGACTTTGCGATGTCAAATGTCACAAACTCTGGTCCTATCGATATCAAATCAGAAAAACCTTTAGCCGATAAAGTGATTCAAGGGTATATCCCCATACCTGACCCAAGCTGGTTTTATTTTCTGAACTCTCAGATTGTTCCTGGCAAAGATGGCGTTGCCAAAGCACGGATGTTTTTCAAGGTGCCTCATGAGCAAAAATACTTAAATCAGCACTGGGTCGTGCATGTGGGAGCAAAACCACCGCCGACCGGTGTATTTGCAATGAAAATGTTCGGTGTTTATATGATCGAAACGCGAGCTTCCAGAAATATTAAATCACGCCCCTATGGTAAACTGGGAGTTGTTCCCAGTCGTGTCTATGCAAAGAATATCATTCCTATGAAAAAAATATCAAAGACGCTAAAACTATATAATAATGATACACAGTCTCATACCTATCTTATCTCAATAAGAACTTTCGACCCGTCTCAATATAATAACCTTCGGATATCACAGGCAAAGGGTTACGAATGGGTCAAAGATGCCCAATGGGTCAGCCCGGAATCAAATTCAGTAACCATTAAAGCTGGCGGCCAAAAAGAAATCCGACTTTGGGTGACTGTTCCAAAAAAAATTCAGTATCAACACTCAGGTTGGGAGGCCATTGTGATGGTTTCATCGCAGAAAAATGGCGGACCTTCTGGGTTTGCACGTTTGTTAATTTCATTTCCTGAAGGTAAGTAGTGCAAAATCAAAGTTTTAGTTGAAATGCTATTGTTAAGCAGAAGAAAATAAGTGAGTAAATAAATGCTTATTACTGAAGGAAGAGATGTTTTGCGCCATGATTTTCACACACATTCATTGCAATCTCCTTGTGGAATTCATAGTGTATTAGAACTATTGAATATTGCAGCACAAAAAGGCACGGAAACAATCAATGTTTCTGATCATGGCAATGCATCAGGTCGCACAATGAATTTCGGTGTTCTGGCAAACCCTAAACGAACACCGATGAAAGCGAGAATATCAATCGGGTCTCAATATAAAGACATACGTTTATTGGCTGGAGTTGAAGGGAATATTTTTGATGATGGAACAAGTGATCTCGACTTTATAAAGGAAACTTGCTATAACCAATTCGCTTTGATCAGTGCAGGTTTTCATTCATCGGCTAAAAAAATTAGACAATTAAGAAGTGAATCAGCTAATTTTAAGGCTTTAACCAAATTTATTTCACAACATTCCATTGATATTCTAACTCATCCATGCACTGAAGCCTTTCCGCTTCCAATCAATGACTTAATCCGATTAGCCCAAGAATATCAATTTGCCTTAGAGGTCAATAATACATATTTAGTTGTAAAAGAAATGAATAACAGGGCCCTTCAACAAATGATAGAAGAAGCTCTCGCCAATAATGTGACATTACTTTGTAATTCTGATGGTCATACATGGTATGAGTTATTTGAATGTGGAGCTGTTCGAAATCTAATTGAAAAAACGATGAATCTTGTTATGGAAGATGTGTTTCCCCTTAATTTTGGTAACTGGGAATCTGTTTTAAATAGATTCAAACGATTAAGAGTTAGAAGTGCGCATATAACTTGCCCTCAATAGTGTTTTTAAATCCTAGATCAACAGTGTCGTTAGAGGA
>Ga0272440_1003799_pt1 | contig 11102 bp, 3 predicted proteins | sample SSMMMBAug17_FD_192440 | JGI IMG/M metagenome (GOLD analysis project Ga0272440, IMG submission 192440) | Marine sediment archaeal communities from Little Sippewissett salt marsh, Falmouth, MA, United States - SSM-MMB-Aug17 | ecosystem: Environmental > Aquatic > Marine > Wetlands > Sediment ... | reverse complement strand
ATACCAATAGATTAAAAACAAGAAATATTGGAGGTTTCAATGCCCGCAAAAGATGTTTACCATGAACATGTAAAACAAGCACTTATCAAAGATGATTGGAAAATAACACATGATCCATTTAAAATAGTGCGGGGTGTTTGGGGTCACATCTTGATTATTGCATTTTATTTGGCTTGACAACCAAATAAAATGCAATACAACAGTCGGGGTGAAAAGCTGGTCGTCTGCATCCTGAAAAAGAAGACCAATTTTGCTGCGAACTAGTTCGCTGATACGTTTTCAGTTGCCTAATTCAAATACGCACGTCTCGCCATCAGGATTGGTAATGATAATATCAACGATTCCAGATATCGCATCATTCAAATGGCAATGCATTGTACTTTCATTGAAGACCTGTATATTTTCACACACTTGATCAACAATTTTAACGCCATATATTTTAGCACCTGAGGAAACCAATGGTGTTGGATATGCAAATGAGCGAATTTTGATATTATCAAATGTCACGTCAAAATCGGCGACTGAATCCGGCCCATATTCAAAATGGCCGATTGATGGGTTTTCAAGTGATCGTTCTGCCAGAGGCTGACTAAAATCTTCATCCTCAAAAAAACGAAGTATTGTCTGATTTTCATTTTTTTCACATGAAAGACTGATTTTTTTGTTTTCCAGCAAAACTGTATTTATGCGGCTTTTTCCAATAATTGACCATGAATCAACATTCCAGTACCCGATATCTTTTCCGAAAGGATCTCCATAGGGTTCATTAAACAGAAAAAGATTGCCACTTCCAAAGATGCCTTTAAAACTGTCAGTTCCGGATATCACAGTCAACTCTGAATCTATAATATAGTCTTCCATTGGAAGTCGAAAGGCTTGAGTATCCCAGGTCATAAAAGAAAAACCAAAGGTGTCATATCTGGTTGAACTATCTGTTGTGCCAAATACATGAAATTTTCCATCTGTTTCTGTAATTGTAATGCCATCACCTTCACTCAATTCATAAAATAATGGAATGGTCCCATCTTCAAAACTATCAAAATAATAAAAAGTTTTTTGTGGATCGCTTTGTGAAGTTAAACTTAAATTGCCATATCTTAAATGAATGGTCGATGTGTTTTCAGGAATAAATGGAACTTTAATCCAGATCCTTGTTTCCATACTGTTACACCCGCTTTCAATCCAGTAAGGCATAAAACCATATTGATCGAAAAATCGGATGTCTCCACAGTTGGATGTCATTTTATTACTGGCAATTAATTCCTGAGTGTTTAAAACAATGGGAATTTGATACTGAAACAATGGTTTATCGGATGTATTTGTGATCACAATTTCTTGTGAAACCGCAAGAAATTCTGGCGATGTATCAAAATTCTGGCCAATGATCGTTATAGAATATCCCCCTGCGACGTTATCATTGGTTATCGTTACTGAATGTATTGCCAGGGCAGTGCTGTCATAATTAAACGTGCCCTTTTCAATTGTGACCGAACTGTCCGAAAATTTAATTGAAATGGGCTGTTCTCCTGATATACTGGGGGCTATTATCTCACAGATGCCTGTTCCCCTATGAGATTGATAATTCATTTGTGTCAAACACGCGTTGCTTTTTACATTGCCAATATATAATTCAAAATTATCTGGCAGTTTTCTGCCAGTCGGCAGGTTTTCAATCTGGCATTGAATATTTTCAACGTCTCGATTGCAATTGACCTCAAGCTGATCCAGGTCATTTTCTCTAATCAATGCACCTGCGACAAAAACGTTCTGGGTACTTTCAATGGCACCAATATCTGGTGCGGAACCAGTAAATCCCTCTGTATAAGGCGGAAGTTCACCTCCTTTATCAATAAGCGGTGAATATGGTTTTAATGAATAGTTGTTATTATCTTTGTCAATATAAAGGCCGTCACCTTCAACATTATTGGATAAGACCAGTTCATCGTGTTCAAATCCAAAAAAAACAGCGGCAACATTGTTTTTAAATTCAGTTCCGATCAAATGTGTTGGAAGCCCATTATAGGTTTCTTTGAGATATGCGGCCAATGTACCATCAACCGTATTATTATAAATTTTTCTATTTGATGAACTCAATTCATCGTAGCCCGCAAAAGCAGTACCATTTGTGCCCATCATTGCAATACCCGGAGAACTCATATTCCATGTAATATTCCGATAAATGGTGTAATTGTAAGTATCATCATCCAGATAGATGCCATGTGCGCCATATTTGTTGAGGCTGCCATTATGTTCAGCAAAGGAATCATGCACCAGATTATACGCAACAATCGCGCCTTTGCCATCACATCCCCATCCATAGATTGTTCCGATATCTGTGCATTGCAGATGGGATTGATAGGTATCATTATAGATGACATCGTTTCCAGTTCCAAGGTCAATCATACACAGACCTGAAGTAAATATGGTATTATTTTTGATCTGATTTTTATGCAAGCCATCGATATTTGCAGCGATCACACCCACGCCATTTCCTTCGTAGCCAATATCATGCATGACATTATTGACAATCAGCTGATTGCCATTTTCTTCCTGCCATGAATGAAGATCCAGCATTGTGCCGGCACAATAAGCAAAATAACTGTCACGAATAATATTATTATTTCCATAAAGCTGAATGCCCTGTGTGCCATCAGTATGATAAAATGGCGGAATTTCTCTAAAGTGCGATAAATAAGTGCCATGAATATTTGAAAGGGTATTATCGTGGGATGCCGGATTACTGACAATACCACAGGCAAAAATTGAAATATTGCTGATGGTAATATGAGATCGATTCCTTAAATCAAAGGCCCAATTCCGTTTTTTGAGTTCAATGATATGGTTGGCCTGTGATGGCGATGTGCTGTCAGGTAATTGAAAATATAGGGTGCCGCTAAAATCTTCATTCACAAAGTTTTCTCCAGAATAATTATCAGGCGGATCAATAAACCATTCTCCCGGATAATCCAGTGCCTCAAGTTTACCCCACAAATAGTAGTAATTGGCTTCCTGAGGTGCAAGAAATTCGTTATCAAAGCTTGATCGATGATTCCATGAACCCTGATCTTCATTAAACTCAACAGTCACCGAATGATTTGTTTGAGCGGTGATATCACCACTGGTAAATATAAAGTTGTATCCTGCTGCCAGATTAATTTTTCCGCCAACCCAGAAATCACCGGCTGCTGCAATATCTTCATCAATATACTCTGCTTTCTGCATTGTTATGACTGTTGCTGAATCCGTTTTTGCATTATCTTCCCGAATACCTGAAATATTCATTATTCTTGTCACATTGTTAACATCAATGTTGGGCCAACGAGCTTCAACCATCATTTTGCCATCAACAAACAATTGATTATTAGATGTCTGCTGAATTTCATCACTCCGCCGAACATTTAAACTCCAGTGGATTGGGGTTTGATAAATATTGTCTTGATAATAAGACCAGGCATCATTGGGAATAATCTCTGTGCCAGAAATAATCACCACCTCATCATTATAGGATGTAAAAGTGATCTGATTATTTGCGGGTGTGATCATTTCTCTATATGTTCCCTGGCGAATGTTACATCTGTCTCCGCGTGCGGCTGTTTCTGCACATTTTTGAATGGATTTGAATGGTTCAGCAAGTGTGCCAGGATTACTGTCATTTCCCCCGGTAACTGATACATAATAGTCATTACCATTTGTTACTTGAATATAGTTTGTTTTGATTTTAAAGACCTGATGCACTCCGGTGACAATTGTTAATGAAACCGAATAGCTGCCGGTTTCAGTATAGGTATGAATCGGGTTGTTTGACGTGGCATCAATGGTGCCATCACCATCCAGATCCCATTGCCATGAAGTCCCATGATTGGCACAAACAAATTGAACTGTAAGGGGGGATGCACCTTGTATTTTATTGGCGATAAAATTGGCCGATGGTAAAAAATCGCCTTTCGGAAACTCAATAGCACCAATATCAGCCGTATAGCCTGATATTTCTGATCCATGTGTTGTCCCACTGTCAATTGCAATGCTTTCCTGGTTTAATGTATAATTTGAATACAACATGGGATCAGCAAAAAAGCTGTTTTCCCCATGTCCTGTGTTTTGCTGATAATCAGAAAAGGTATATGTTTGATTGTCAATAAAAACAGCATCTGTGATATAAAACATGTTGTAATCCGCTTCAAAACCTTCCATATCAATATTGGGAAGCTTTAGTCCCCCATGATCATATACGCCACTGATAATATTATTTTTTATTTTAAGATTGCGACATTCGTTGTAAACGCAAATGCCGCTGTCTGCGGATGTGTTGAGAATTGTATTGTTATAAATATATATTCTGTCGGGTTTTTCACCGGGGCCATCACCATTTAAATGAATATCCTGCAGCGTATTATCATATATTATATTGTATTGAATGCTTAAATCAGCTAATACTTGCGAGCTGCCAATCCAGGTAGAAATGCCATATTCTGCATTATGATGAATCCGATTATATTGAATGATACTATTGTTTCCAAGGGGGGCAATGCCTGATTTTGTACAATTTGAAATATCGTTATTTGAAATGTTGAAAAGATTGCCATCAAAATAAATACCATAATGACATCCATAGATCGTATTGTATAAAATATGGTTGTTATTTCCATAAACAGTGATTCCTGTTGCATCGGGACAGTCATGAATAGTCATTTTTTCAATAATGATTTTGTCAGCCGTGCTATCATCAGAATGCCCAATAAATATAGCATCAGAAATCGCATTGATAACTTCAAATCCAGATAACCTGATAAATGATTTATTCCAGAGAAGAATCCCATGGTCGCGCCCCTCTGCATCAATAACAACTGATTCTGATGCCATATTTTGAAACGTAATATAGGCATCACTGCGACCTGAATTTGCAGGACTGAATATTTCTTTATAAGTACCGGCTTTCATCCAAATGGTGTCTCCAGGTGTTGCGGTTTCGGAAGCTTTTTCGAGTGTTTTCCAGGGGGAATCGAAGGAACCAGTGTTTGTGTCATTACCAGAAGGAGACACATAATAATATTTAGCAAGCTCATCATCAATAATTGTGAGTGTTGCGATGGCAGGCTCACCTAACATGGCATTGTTGGATGGATTGGATAATATGAGTTTAAAACTTTTGTTTTCTTCAAACACATGATCATCAACAATATTAAAAAGTAATGATTTGACATCCGGATCACCCGATTTCCAGGTAATGGGCATGGCAGCCACCGAATAATTTGACTGTTCTGAACATAGTGTTATGCCCACATTAATATGAATCGGCGTGTCATTGCCATCCAGTTCAATATTTATATTTACATTAATATAATCATCACCCTCATGGGCAGTATATTCTGTCTGGCTGAAACGAATGACCGATTGGGCTTGAACATCTGTTGGCATTAACAACATGTGGATGACAAAAAGTATCAGGATGATATTAATTTTCATAATTTCCTCCGTATGTTTTGATGATTTATCTCGTAGCAACGTTTTAGAAAATTCATCAATTTTTCATCATTTTTTTGCTTACACGACAATTGTTTAATAAACAAGTAAAAACTGGTATATTATTTGTATTAAACTTTGATAGCATCCATCTTCATGACCTGCCATACAGTCCGGTATATAAAAAAACTGAAAAAAAAGGAGTCGTATGAAAAAAAAAATCATTATCTTTTTAATTTTTACAATAATGGGAAGCCTTATAATGTATTTATCTGGTTTGCCCTTATTGAAAACATCTGTTTCGCCAAAAATAAAAAAAAAGGCATCAAAACCAGACGTAATTCGCCTTCAATTTGCACACGATATGCCCAAAACCACACCCCAACATATTGCTGCAGAGAGATTTGCTGATAGTGTTGAATATAAAACAAAAGGCAGAGTTCAAATCAATGTGATCCCCAATCAACAAATGGGAACCGACCAACAAGCCATAGAATTGGCACGTTCTGGAAAACTGGCCATTGCACTTCCACCAACAGCCAAGTTAACAACATTGATTCCCGCATTTCAAGTGTTGGACTTGCCTTTTCTTTTTCCTGATCGTGAAAAAACATATGACATTTTAGATGGGTCGCCAGGAAAGACATTACTCAAAAAATTAACACCCTATGGACTTATTGGTTTGTCATTCTGGGAATCTGGATTTAAACAGTTCACCGCGAACAAACCAATAAGAAAACCTCAGGATTTTCAAGGGCTTAACATTCGTGTAATGAAAAGCAAGAGCATTATCAAACAATTCAAGGCGTTTGGTGCAACGCCTCATCTCATAGATTTTCATAAAACATATATGGCACTTGCGGATGGATTTGTTGATGGACAGGAGAATCCATTGGCAACAATTGTCAATATGAAGTTTCATGAAGTCCAGTCTCATTTGACAATAAGTAATCATGCTTATCTTGCCTACGCTCTGGTATTCAGTAAGACCATTTTTGATAAGCTTCCCACTGATATACAACAGATATTGATTGATACAGCGAAAGAAATAGCACCCTTTGAGCGTAAAGAAGTCTTTGAAAATGAAAAAAAGATGATTGCCATCATTGAAAAATCAGGTACACACATATATCGATTATCAGATAAGGAAAAAGAGTTGTTCAGAAAAGCATCCCAGAGCGTTTATGATACCTTCGATATTGATGAGGGAAAACAAATATTACATCAAGTTCAAGGGAATTTATCTCAAAATCAACTACCTGAAAGCAATGATGACATTATTATTGGTTTGAATGCTGACCTTGTTGCTGGTTCAGCATTATCTGGACTATCTATAAAACGCGGAATACAGATTGCGATCAATGAAATCAATCAAAATGGGGGACTTCTGGGTAAAAAACTGCGATTAATAGTCAAAGACAATTCTGGTTTGAGTGCCCGAGGTCGAGATAATATGAATTATTTGAGTCGTCAGGATAATCTCGTTGCCGTATTTTGCGGAATTTACAGTCCTATCGCGCTTTCTGTCCTGGACATCGTCCATAAAAAAAAGATTATTTTTCTGGATCCCTGGGCTGCTGCAACCAAAATAGTGGATAATGGTTATTCTCCAAATTACGTTTTTCGTGTGTCAGTTCGTGATGATTTTGCTGGCCCATTTTTGATACAAAAAGCCATAGAAGAATATACAAATATTGCCCTGCTTCTGGTCAATGATGGATGGGGAAAAGGTAACGAACATCGTATGACACAATTTTTAATGGCAAGAAATAAAGCACCTGTCAGCGTTCAATGGTTTAATTGGGGAGAAAAAGATATGTCGCAACAATTAAACATGATTGAATCATCTGGTGCTGATGTCATTATCATGGTTTCGCCATCAGTTGAGGGCACATTCATTGTCAAGAATATGTCAACTCGGCCAAAAAAGATTCCTATTATTTCCCATTGGGGAATTACTGGCGGACATTTCTGGAAAACAGTCAATAGAGAATTAAATCATGTTCAGCTAAGTTTTTTACAATCGTTTTCATTTTTCAATGCAAAAACTGACCGGGCGAAAAAACTTATCAAGCAGTATTTTAAAAAATATGATATCAATCATGTTGGTAAAATATTTGCACCAGTTGGGACAGCCAATGCCTATGATCTTGTGAAATTATTGGCACTGGCGATTGATAAAGCGAAAACCATTGATCGAGAGTCCGTTCGTAACGCAATGGAAGAAATTGAATCATATCATGGTGTTGTCAAATACTACAATCCTCCTTTTACAAAAGACCGGCATGATGCTCTGGATCAATCTTCATTTATTCTATGCCAATATGATTCGCAAGGATATATTGTCCCTGTAAGGAATAAACCCAATAAAAAGTAACGAACTGACGTGACGTAATGAAAAAGAATCAACGAAAACTAAAAAATAAAGTGATCTGGTTTTTTATCAAAGCTGTGGTCGGAATGATGCTTATTGTTCTGACCATTGTTTCAGTTGTTATGATCGTTGAGCTTAGATCTGAATTAAAACAAAGTCTTTCCAATAAAACATTAAATATCATGGAAAGACTTGATATGCGTCTGGAGTATCTTCAGGAAAATATAGTCAATTTCAGTAAAAGTCATTTTATTATCAGCGGAATCAGCCATCCACAAAACCGAGATGTATTTCTAAATAAAATGGTGGATTATTTTAGTCGTTTACAGAGTATTCGTAAAATTACACTGCTTGATTATGCCGGTCATCCAATTTTTTCAAACCAGGAATCACCGCCGGATTATCACAAGATCTATTATCTGCGGCCAACCTTGGAAGTCGGGGAACAAATTATTCGTTTTAGCCGAGATGGTAAACATCTATTAATGGTTGAGCCGATTAAGCATTACGAAACCCCCATTGGTGCAGTCGTTATAGAAATTGATATGATTGATTTGTTCTTACGAATACTGCCAACCGAACAATTAGATTTTTACAAACTTTATTCAAATGACCAATTGATTTTATCATATAATTATTTAAAAGATGAAACCTATATCATGTCCTTTTTTTCTTGCCAGGAAAGTCCTTTACAATTGCTGAAACAATTGGATATTCATCTGGAAATGGGTACCCGGCAATCAAAATATTTCAAACCCGTGTTTAAAGTCATCAATCGATTGATTATTTTAGCAATATTATTCATTATCCTGGCCGTATATATTTCCAGAAGACTGGGAAACAGCCTTTCACAGCCTATTCTTTCGATGGTTGAAAAGGCTAGGCAGCCAGAAACAAAAGATAAAATTAGTTTCAGCCCGGTGGGTACAGGAGATGAACTGGAAATACTTGCTGAAGCATTAGACAAAAGAGATGACCAATTAAGTGAATACCGAGATAATTTAGAGCAGCAAGTTAACGAAAGAACAATGAAACTATATGAGATTACCAGACAACTGGAAGAAGAAATATGCGAAAGAAAACAAACTGCACAACGTCTGGAAATTAGCGAGACAAACCTTCGCACAATTATCGAAAGTGTTCTTGATGGAATTATCACAATTAATGACAAGGGAATTATTGACTCTTTTAATCCAGCGGCTGAAAAAATATTTGGATATGACCAATCTGAAATGATGGGGAAAAACATCAATATCTTAATGCCCGAACCTTTTCATCGTAATCATGATGACTATATCTCTCGTTATCTTCAAACAAAAGCCCCTAAAATAATCGGTATTGGCAGAGAGGTGTCTGGTAAACGAAAAGATGGCACAACTTTTCCATTAGATTTGTCTGTCAATACAACCATTAGAAATGAAAAGCACCTTTTTGTTGGTGTTATTCGAGACATCACTGACCGCAAAAAAACAGAGGAGGAATTAAAACAAGCGAAAGAGAATGCCGAATCCGCCAATCGGGCCAAAAGTATATTTCTGGCAAACATGAGCCACGAAATTAGAACACCAATGAATGCAGTCATTGGTTTCAGTAATTTGCTGGCATCAATGATTACAGATGACAAACAGAAAAGCTATCTAGAATCCATTCAGTTTGCCAGTAAAACACTCCTGGAATTAATCTACGATATACTTGACCTGTCGAAGATCGAATCAGGAAAATTTCAACTTCAATATGAAAAAGTCAATCCGCATGCAATTTTTAAAGAAATAAAACAGATGTTTCATATGAAAGCTTCCGATAAAAATGTGGATTTTTTCATGGATATTGACCAAAACCTGCCAAATCGGATAATGATTGATGAAATTCGGTTTCGCCAGGTATTGTTCAATTTACTTGGAAACGCTGTCAAATTTACAGAGGAAGGACATATCCGGATTACAGTCAAAACGATTAGGAAAACAAGTGATCCTGAAAAAATTGATCTGCATATTGCCATTGAAGATACGGGTATTGGTATACAATTGGATCAACAAGAAAGAATGTTCGAAGCATTTGTTCAGCAAGACGGCCAGAGCAACAGAAAATATGGAGGGACAGGACTGGGACTCGCCATATCTAAAAATTTAATTGAAATGATGAATGGTCATATTCATCTATCCAGTACAGTGGGCAAGGGAACTGTTTTTCATATTGAATTTAAAAATATTGATATTGTCATTGAAAAATCTGACCAGGTTTCTTTGCCGGAAAAAACGATTGATATATCACAATACATGTTTGAACCGGCGCAGGTTCTTGTTGTTGATGATATTGAATCAAACCGGTTACTGATAAAAGAATCGCTTGGCTTAAACAATCTGGATGTTATTGAAGCTTTCAATGGGCAGCAGGCGGTATTATTTGCCAGGGAATATTTACCTGATCTGATCATCATGGATATTCGGATGCCTGTTATGGATGGCTATGAAGCCACTGAAATTATTAAGTCTTCTCCTGAAACAAAACACATTCCAATTATTGCTGTGACCGCAAGCCTAAATTATGAAGATCAGGAAAAAATTCAACGTTCACAAATGGATGCCTTTATTTCAAAGCCTGTTAATATGCAGACGTTGTATCATGAATTGCTCAAATATCTAAAACTTTCAGACAAGAAAAGTGCGAATCAGACATTACATACACAAGAAGATGTCGAAGAAATCACAGAAACGGTTATCAATAGAGAAGAATTGATCAAAAAGCTGGCGGATGAAATAATGCCGCAATGGCAACAATTAAATGGTGCATTGGAAATAGAGTCCATTGAAAATTTTTTCAGTGAATTATTTCAACTGGCATCAGATTATCAATGGATTTATATGAAGAACTATGCGCAGGAACTTTCTGTCGCTGTTGATAATTTTGATATTGAATTGATAGAAAAGTTGTTAAAAAAATTTCCAGAAATTTGTGATAAGATTCGTTAAATCTTTGACATTCAGCCAGTTGGACACCTTTGTGGTTTGCAATTTATGATCGTATATCAGGGTATCCTTTCCTGCCCAAATTAAATGCAATAATCAAGATGTGATCCCAATTTCTATATTCTCAGTTCTTTTCAAACGTATCTTTGTTATGTTAGCAGGAAAACACGTCTAGCAATCAAAAAAAATTATGCGGGTTTAAATTGCTGCAAACCATGTTTATCAAGCCCTAAATGTTCATAAATTTCATAAACTTTAGTTTTTAATTTTTGTAAATCAGCTATTTCATCAATAATCGGTTT
>Ga0272440_1003798_pt1 | contig 11103 bp, 4 predicted proteins | sample SSMMMBAug17_FD_192440 | JGI IMG/M metagenome (GOLD analysis project Ga0272440, IMG submission 192440) | Marine sediment archaeal communities from Little Sippewissett salt marsh, Falmouth, MA, United States - SSM-MMB-Aug17 | ecosystem: Environmental > Aquatic > Marine > Wetlands > Sediment ... | reverse complement strand
AAAGGTTTTTCCCACGATGGTATTTACACTGTTATTTTTTATGCTCAAAATATATATCAGGAAAATTCCGAGCCATTACAATGGATCGTTCGGGCGGTGAATATAGGACGTAAAAAAGACTTTAATCAGGATGGCCAGGTAAATATGAAAGATATAATTCTTGTGTTAAAAATTTTAAGTGGGATGAAAGTAGAGACAAATGTTAATTTGTCAGATGCTGTTTATTTGATGCAAGAGATTGGGTTGAAGTAATCTTTAAAATAAAAAGGATCAAAGATTATGAAAAAGCAAGTTTTTTTAATATTTATGACCTTCATGTTATTATTCAGTGCATGTGTTCCCTTAGAACGTCAGGCAATCTGCAGAAAAGGCATTTGTTATGGGCGAACAAAACAAAGCTTTATATATAAATTCTGGAATTACTATAGACGCGGTATTTCCTTTGAGGATGGCGGTATTCTCGCATTTAATGAGGGGGATTATCAAATGGCAGAACGTCTCTTTCATTCTGCCATGCTTGATTTTCAGGAAGCTTTATCAAGATGCACTGAACCTGGATTTGATATTTTCACCCAAGGGGCTCGTACAATTGAAACCTATTTTCCTTATCGGGAACTTGGCGTTGTCAAATATTATCTTGCCAGGATTCAATTCATCAATGAATCTGCAAAATTAATAAAAGATACCAGAATCGTAAAGCAAATAATACAACAGTCCATGCAGGATCTAAAAACATCCATATATGGAGATTTTTTTAAACCACATGAAAATACTGGCATTGATACAGAAAGAGGTCGAAATTACCTGAAAAAAGCGCGTCAGTTCTGGTTCAAAGACCTGAAACAAACCTCTCTTCCGGAAATATTCATCAGTGCTATAGGAAAACAAACAATACCTCAGCAGGATAATGCACCGCCGGAAATTACACTTAAAACACCAGCCTGTGAACATCACCTGACTTATTTAGACGAAATCATGATTGAAGGAACCATTTCAGATCCTGCTGGTATTAAGCGTACTGATATTTCGGTGGATGAAGACAAGGAAAAACCAGTGCATTCTGTGCAAGAGTCTGTTGATAACAAACAAGATCAAATTTTTTTTAGCAAAAAAATATACTTAGATGTTGGAATAAATATTGTTTCAATACATGCTTTTGATGCTTTTAATAATCAAAGTATTTATACTATTAACATAACCCGCCAAAAAATGGATTTTTTGCCCAATACATCAAGACTATTATTAAAAATAGATGCATTTACAAAACAGATGGCCAGTAAAATGACTGAACCTGATGAAAACACTGACCCTATGAAGTGGACAGAAAATTTTGAATCAGACCTGGAAACACAGATGCATCGTTATCCCCGATTCAATGCTTCCAGTTATAAAAATATAGAGAATATGGCACCTTTGGTAGATTGCCAATTGACTGGTAATATTGTTGAGTGGACTGATGGAATTGAAATCAATGCCCGGCTGATACATACCAAAACTTCTGATATAATGGCTCCTGTCTCTGTTTTTCTTGAAAATGTTCCGGACCAGAGAGTATTGACAAAAAAAAAATTGGATCAGTTTTACCAGTCCATTAATCATGAACTCGCCAGTAAATGGCCTGTACTAAAAGGGTTCTTGCGAAAGGTTGAAAAAAAACGAGTTGAAATACAATTTGACTTTCATTGTCAGGCTGACCCAAAAATGGGAGGAATCATCTTTCCCATAAATACCCTGGTGCATCAATTACACAATAATAATGCTGTAGAAGCTGGACGATTTAGTTTGTTTCAAACTCAAAAAGATATTGCAATTGGTAATATTTTATCGATTAATCAACCAATTATAGAGAAAATGCCTGTCATCACACATTAACCTAAAAAAGGAGATAATAAATGATTGTTTGTGATCACCCCATTCGTTTGGGTATTGTTTTACTTGTCTTGTCATTGTTGATTGGATGTATCGCACCAGAACAACAATATAAAATCATCAAAATGAAAAATAAACGTCAATCCATCAATGACTATTGCTATACAGGTAAACGCCTTTGCATTGCAGTTGTGCCTATATCCCAAAACAAACCTTTGGACAAGAATGTCAAATTAATAGCCAATGACTTACTCCATTTAGACGCCATCCATCAGCGTTTTGAAACAGTGGAACGTATTGGCATGATGACCATGATAACTGACCCAAATAATATGATGCACCAGGAAGTCAAGCTAAGTGATGCACAATTTGTTGATAAAAAAATGCGATTAAAGATTTCATTGGATGTTCTAAAAAAACTCTCCAGGTCGATTTTTCAAGATAAAAGCCGGTCATTTCAGTATAAGGATTCAAATTTGAAATTGATATTCAATGAATACAAACGAACTGAACGAAATACAGGTGAGTTGAGATCTGGTTACTTCCAGGCTGCTGAATGTATGTTATTTGTATCAGCCTATCAAGTGATCAATGACTATTGGTTGACAGTACGTCTGATAGAGCTTGAAACGCAAACAATCTTTTGTGATATAGAAAAAAAGATATCTGCCAATCTAACAAGGAAAGATACTTATTCTTTGGCATCTGACATTTTCAATCAATTGGAAAGGGATTTACCGATCATTGATGGAAAAATAACAAATAACTATAACAATAAACATATTGATATACAATTTTCAAAACAAATTTCATTAAAAGAAAATATGAAAGTGGAGTTGTTTCAGGTCATTCCTGACACTCAAACATCAATGACAGCTGGCTGTATACCCACTCAAAAAACTGGAGAGGCCAGAATTATTCGTCAGCATAAAAATGGTGTGTGGTTTGCCCAAATAATTGAGAAAACAGCACCCATTCAGATAGGCAATATTGTAATTACAAAATAAATATAATTTTAGCTGCGAAGATTTTTTTTTATCAGGTATAAATTTCAGAAAAATGAGATATAAAATTTATAACCACCCCCCAATTTCTGCTGGACAAACGATAATTGACAATACCTTTCAACACGATACCTATACCATAGAAAATGGTTGGAACGGCAGAGCCTGGGAACGAGCGGGCGTCAGTTCTTTTTTGTAACTCCCAAATCTAAAGATTTGGGACTTACAGACATTGGTGGGACATCAAATCAGGGGATTGATGAAAGTACTTCTCAAACCATGTCGATAAGCATTCAGCCTCTTGATGAAGTTAAAGCGATCATTATTGCGGGTGGTGGAAATGAATTTGATCCCTTATCTCACATTACATTGTTTTGTGCCAATTATGCATACAAATCATTGCTATATCAAGGATATGAAAAGATAAATATTTATTACGCCGCAAATATTGTTCGTGAAACTGATATTGATGGCAATGGTAAAAATGATGCTATTGTACAAAATCCAGTATGTTGAAAAGCATTATACCAAAAAATTTACAGGGAATGATAGGCATTGCTTTCACACTATCACTTTCCAACATCATTGAATATGCGCAAAACATCCTTCATATCAATCATATCATTCCCATCACAACTAACCACAGAACCACAACTTTCAATAGAACTGATATCTGATAAAATTTGCAATCCAGTAATAACATCAGACAAATCAACAACCTGATCCATATTTATATCTCCCTTCCATTGACTGATATTGCCAGAAAATACATGAATAATAGCTGGTAATGAAATTGCGCCTTTGTCATGCCGGGCATATATGCTGACTGTATATACCCCATTTTCAGTAAAATCAGAATACGTTCCGCTAAATTGACCTTTTTTAAGCGTTTCATTCATTTCGATCTCTGGCAGACTAAGAATGGGCGTTCCAGTAGCAACAGATTGTTGAACAGGGGGTGAAATGACTGCCCAGACTTTTTGGATTGGATGCGATGAAATAATATCTTTAGTGATCATTGTTTGTGAGGTTTGATTGTTTAAAAGAAAACAGGCTTGTTGAAGTAAAATTTTCGGTCGGGTGCTTGCTGTAACCTTGTCATTTCCAATGGTTAAATCACGCGTGATCAGGCCATCCTTTTTTTCATTACCAATACCATCCCCATCAGCATCAAGAAGCGGTGTTTGATAGGCTTGCATCATGGTCATCGCCTGATTAAAGGCATTGTAGACATTCGGACTATCATATATTGCCGCCCAAAACTGATAGGAAAATGACAATGTACCTTGCACTAAAAAGTAAGCATCATTTTCACTGCTGGTGATAATGATCCGTCTTGATTCCGCAGTTGAATGATATTTTAATTCCTTTAAAAAAGATCCTGAATAGCAGGCTTCATACAATACAAAGATTTTTCCGGGTATTTGTGACTGTGCGATATCCAACCAACTGTTTAAATCTTTGGCGTACAGAAGTTCTTTGTCATTGATCCAAAAGTTTCCAGGGCCCCCATGATCAATCAGGTAAACGATAAGATTTTTGGCATCAGAAGCCCATGATGTGATGGCATATTCCAATTGTGCATTTGTTGACTTATCATCAATATCAATCCTTGGATTCCCATTGTCATCTGCATGAATGGTCTTATAAGGACGTAAATAATACAGTTGCGATTTGCTATACCCTCGATAGCGTAACGCACGGTATGCATAATTGGCACAATTAATGGTTGCATCCCATAGAAAATCATCCGGCCAACCACCTGTGGCAATAATGGCTTTATCAACATAGCATTTATAATAAGCCTGAACAATGCGGCTGTTTCGCATACCTGGCTTGATTGCAATGGCTTTGATTTCAGTCGTTTTTACAATATCAATTGTGCCGGAATAAGGCATTGATGTCTCATTCGGATCACTGCCATCAAGGGTATAATAGATAAGAGCATCAGGTGTATCGCAATGAATCGAAACCTGAACTGGTGCATGTGTTTCATCAGGTGGACTGAATACAGGTGGATCAATGACAGGTACGCCAACCCAGATTTCAATTGTAGCCACATTGCTGTGCAATGCATCATCATGCGCTTTAAACTCAAAATTATCTCGGCCTTTGAAACCGAAACTCGGTGTGTAGGTAGCAATATTCGCATCAATTTTCAATTTTCCGAAACGAGGATTAGAGACAAGTATATATGTTAAATTTTCATTATCAACATCAGAAGCGAACAATGCAATTTCTATGGGTTCATTAATTTCTGTTTCAACAGTCTGATCAAATGATACTGGTGCATCGTTGTCAGGATTGGCGTCATTTAGTGGTTCAAAGAAATAAACACTACCAGTGTTTTTATCCTGTTCCTTATAAAGATCTGCACCAATGATTAAATGGTTGCGATGTAATGCGATACTTCGTCCAAAATTAGCATCTATCTGAGCATCTGATGCTCTCAGTTCTTTTATTTTTGTAGCATTCGTATCAATAAGTTTATAAAAATATACTGTTCCGCTATCTGAAGAAGAATTTTTGGTGGCGCCAACAGCCAGGATATTACCTTCTAACTGAAGAGCTATGCCAAACTTATCCCTTTTTTCCAAATTGTTTTCAGTAATTGTATACGCTAAGTTCCAGGAATTTGTTGTTCGCTGCAAACCAGTTTCTGTTTGTTTAAATATATAAACAGCACCAGTGTCATTGATATCATTCATCTCAAAACCATAAGCGCCAACAATTGCAAAGGAATTGTTGATATCCACTGAATAACCAAAATATGAGTATTTGTGGGCATCTGGTGGTGTTAATTTTGCTGTTTGATGCCATGAACCATTTATTTTTTGGAAGATGTAAGCGCCACCTAAATAGCTATTTTCGATGTAAGCACCAACAATGATGTAGTCTGAAAAGATATTGACAGCTTTTCCAAATCTTCCATTAATAATAGATTCTTCAGGTTCAAGACACTGCACCTGATTCCATTGGCTGCCCTCTCTTTGAAAAACAAAAGCCTTACCTGATTCTTCTGTATTGCCATAAGCACCAATCACAAGCGTATCTTCAAAAACACTCATTGATGTGCCAAATCGATGCGTACCTTCAAGTGTATCTGGAAGTAATTGTTGACTCTTTTCCCATTTTCCAGAAGATGCCTGGTACTGATATACATATACTGTTCCAACCTCTATATTTTCTTCGTCTGCATCAAAATTGATTTCTCCTACAAAAGCAAACTCATCGGTTATCGCTACTGATAACCCCATATAAGCATATTCTTTTGGAAATTCACTGACTATTTTTTGTACAATTCTCCAACCTGTTCCGGTTTTTTCTAAAATATATGCAGAACCCTGCTTGTCGTCATCAGATTTGGCGCCAACAATGGCAAAGTTACCAGAAATTGCTACTGAAGATCCAAACATTTCATTATGTGTTATGTCTTCAGGAGGTAATATTTTCTGTTCTGATAATTGTGTTGAAATCCAATTCATTTTATCAATGATAGTAGGTTGATTGGGATCAATTTCATACAAAAATGTTTCGTTTAATGTAATCCCATTTCCATCAGGATTTGCAACAATAATTGCTGCATAGCCTGCTTCATGTGAAGGAATTTCGCAATAAATATGTGATGCTGAATCATAGGTCGTGGTTAATTGTGTTGAATTTCCGATTGAAATCGTAACACCTTCCTGAAAATTAGTTCCGGTAATATGAAGTACACCGCCGCCTGTTGTATAAGCATGGGTGGGAAAAATTGTTTCAATTGTAGGTAATATGGGAGTCGTGGTAAATATGCCCTCTTTAATAGACCAACCTTGAATATGATCTTCTAAATTTAACAGTTCTAGCGCTGTTGAATTGTAGCTTAGAACATTAAAAGAAAGTTTTATTAATAAACCACTTTCACCTTTTTGAATTTTATTTGCAGTTGAACTGAGCCCCCCAATACGAACAATTCCATCACTGTTTTCATTTAAATTAAAAAAATCAAACCGACTTGCCAATTCACCTTTTTCATAGCTCTGGAAGGCAAGAATGTCAGGATTATAAGAAATATCTAGTCCCATTACAGAAACAGTGTTAGGCGCATTATTTATTGTAAGTTCAAAAACAACTGTTTGATTGATTTCGGCGGATGTATCACTTAACTCAAGATTTTCACAATGAGACTGTCTTGCAATCCCATAGATAATTAAAAGTGTTATAATACACACTGATAATACTTTTGTTTGTGTTTTCATAGTCACTCCTTTTCTTCATAAAAAAATCCTAATGATTAATCAATTAATCAATTAATCAATCATGTTTGAAAAATAAGGTCAACATTTCAATAAAAAATGTTCGTATTTTTTTTTGTTCTGTAGATACGTATCATGCTACGTCTCTACACGACCTTATTTTTTTGTACGATCAATTTAAAATAGCTATCACAGTTCTGATAAAATGTACAATATATCCATCATGTCAATAGTATTATCACCATCACAACTGACCACTTTACTACAAGTCTCAATTAAACTGATATTTGAAAGCATTTGCAATCCAATGATAACATCAGATAAATCAACAACCTCGTCCATATTGATATCACCCTGCCATTGACTGGTATTGTCACCTGAAAATACATGAATAATGGCAGGTAATGAAATGGATCCTTTTACGTCCTGTGCGTATATACTGATTTTATAAAGGCCATCCTCTCGAAACTCAGAATAATTACCCGCATATTGACCTTCTTTTCCTGTAAATTCCAGAGGGATTTCTGGTAATATGAGTATTGGATCGCCAGTAGCTGTTGATGATTTTTTAGGCGGAACGATTGTCGCCCAGACTTTTTGGATAGGATGTAATGTTAGAATATGATCAGTGGTAAAATTTTGTGAGGTTTTGCCATGTAAGACCAGGCATTTTGGGTGCATCATAATTGAAGGGCGTTCATTTAATACTGCATCATCATTACCAATTTTTAAAAGGCTTACAATCAACGTATCCTTTTTTTCATTGGCAATACCATCACCATCAGCATCTAACAGGGGATTTTGATAAGATTGCATCATGGCTTTTGCTTGGGTAAAAGCAGTATACACATAAGGTGTTTCAAACATCGAAGCCCAGAACTGGTATGAAAACGATAAAATGCCTTGGTGCAATATATGTGCATCCTCATTACTGGCACTTGTCATGATAATCCGCCTGGAATTGAGCATAGAATCATTTTTCAATTGCGCAATAAATGAACCTGAAAAACAGGCCTCATATAAAAAATAGATATATCCTGGTATCCTGGATTCACTCAGATCCATCCATTGATCCAGTTCACTGGCTTTCAGTATTTGATATTGATTGATTTTAAAAGTCCCCAACCCACCATGGTCGATCAAATAGATGAAAAGATTTTTTGCATCCAATGCCCATGTTGTAATGGCTGATCTCAAGTTTTCAGATGAAGACAGACCATAAATATCATCTTCACAATCACCATTTTGATCAGCATCGATATATAAGTCAGCACTGAGATATAGGAGTTGAGATTTTTGATATCCGCGATACATCAGGGCATTATAGGCATAATTGGCACATTTAACCATTCGATTCCATCGAAAATCTTCTAAATAGCTACCCACTAAAATAATCGCTTTATCGACTGGATGACAAACAATGGAGAATTGAATATCACCGCTGATTGTTTTGGTGATCCCATTAATGCCCGCAACGCCATTCATAGAATAAGTATCAGTGCTACATGATAAATCATAAGACAAAATATCTGAATGATCGTCTAAAAACGTACCCCATTTGATGGTATGTGTTGTTTCATTCCAGATACCATCTCTATCTATATTGGAGGGTAAACAATTACTGGGAAGATATTCCTCGATAGCATATGCAATTGATGGGCGATTATCCGGTATGATTTCTATTTGCACAGATGCATAACAGTTTTGCTCTTTTATCTTTCGCAAAACACTTGTATTACGTTTGTTTTTATTTAAGTTGTAGAGTATCGTATATAGTCTTGCCTCATCTTGAAGATCTAAATAACCATTTCCATCGAGATCCATATTATCACTGTTTTCACTTGAGTTTTGAAGGACATTTACAAGCGTTAGAATATCATCCTGAGTAATCATATTGTCATGATTCACATCTCCTGAATACCTGGTATCTATATTCATCAACATTAAGTAGGCAGAAAACGTCAGAACATTCATATTCATTTGACCTTGCCAGGTTTCTGAATATATGTCATTTTTCCAGGCTGAATTAAAGGTGTTAAATTCTTCTAGTTCAATATGCCAGTTTTGATTTGTATCGGCAATGTGTTGGGATGTAACTATATAGAATGGCCCAATATGAGTGGTTTCTGATGTTTTTCCATGAATATTGATAGATTTGATATGAAACCAGTGATTACTGCTATTTTCCAATGGCGGGCTGACTGTTTGATGACTTGTTCCTGTTATGACAGATTTTGGTACAGTGCTTTCTTGATGATCCCAGACAAAGGCATAACCTTTTAAGCATTGATCGATTGGTTTCCATTGAATGGAAATTTCATTATTGTCCGACCAGGTTTTGATTTCTCGATCTGCTCTTAAGTTTTCAATGGGATCTGCGAGTGTTTGGGCATAGTTTCCTGAAAAAAATAGTGTTCCCCAGTAGGTCAGCGATTGGCTTTCTTTGGCAGGTGTTTGCCAGCAGTTTAAGGGATCGTAGGTAATTGTATAGGTTCCAGGTAGAGCATTATCATTTATCCAGGATAAACCTGTGCCTGTGAAACTTTCCGGACCGGAAATGGAAAAATTTGATTGTGTATTGGTGTTGACTTTAATATCCGGGTTTTTGATTGTGAAAAAACTTTGTTGTGTGCCGGAATATGGGAATGAGATGGGAACAATTTTTAACATGCAGTTTGGGGAAGGGGGACCGGTTATTGTCCAATTGTAGTGGCCATCATTTTCGGTTTCTGGAGTGATGGTTTCGAAGGTGTCGGATTTGCCGCCTTTTCTGGAAAGGGTTATTTGGACGTTGCTGTGTATGTTGGCAATGTCCCAGGTAATTGGGATGGTTTTACCAGTGATCAAAATATCAGCCTGCATAGGCGAGCAAATGACCAAATGACCACAGAATAGATACTGTCCTCCACGAACGGCTCGAACTGAATTGAACGTATCCTTATCGTAGTTGTAGTCATAACCGCCGTTGAAATAGATGCCCCATGCGACACCTGTATTGTTGGCATAGGACGTAGACGACCAATAGAACGGAAACATTACATCAAATAAATTTGTTTTAATTGCTGGACCCCATCTGGAATAATCAACAATGCTCCTCAATTCTTCTCTTTCAGGAAGGCGCCAATCAGAATAGTCTGCAATTGAATAAATTTCACAATATTTCAACGCATTTTCCCAATTCATCTTTGTTTCAGATGAATCTATCGACCATATCAAACCTGTCTTTGTATCGGTAATAGTTTTGTCATCATTGATAATTGTATGATCAAATGACCGAAACTGTCCCTCACGAACGGCACGGACGTAATAGGACGAGTCCTTATTGCCGCCGTGGGCATAGCCGTAGTAGAAATGGACAGTCCACATGAGCCCTGTATTGTATGCATAGGAAGTAGATGTCCAATAAAAAGTAGACTGATTTCCATAAAAATGATTTTCATCAATAGCTGGATCCCATCTTTTTAAATTCACAAGAGAGGCCAACTCATTTACTGAAGGAAATCGCCAATCTCTAAAACCTCCAAAATTTGATTCATTGATTTGTTGAATAAAGCTTTCTGTATTATTACCACTATTATATGTACCAGTATAACCATAATTGGTTTCTGGATTACTGTCATACCAGGTATATGTATTATCTGAATCATGAGGATTCTTATAATCTTTAATATTATCCTTCGCCTGCTTAACTTCCCATATCAAACCGGTCACATTATCCCGCACCATATACCATTCTTCTGCATCATCCGGCAAATCATTCCCATACTCATCAATCTTGGTGTAAGATTTGGGATTGATAATATAATTACCACTCTGACCATAAAAAGGTTCGCCGGGTTTTGGGCAGGGGATTTCGTTTTTGTTGTCATAACATTTTGTCTGGCCAGAATGCGGGATGGGCCAGGAATGGGAATGGGTTTGAAAGGTTATGATCAATAACGTTATGACTGAAACATAGATAATTGTTTTTGGCATGGTTGGGTACCTCCTGTGAT
>Ga0272440_1003797_pt1 | contig 11104 bp, 4 predicted proteins | sample SSMMMBAug17_FD_192440 | JGI IMG/M metagenome (GOLD analysis project Ga0272440, IMG submission 192440) | Marine sediment archaeal communities from Little Sippewissett salt marsh, Falmouth, MA, United States - SSM-MMB-Aug17 | ecosystem: Environmental > Aquatic > Marine > Wetlands > Sediment ... | reverse complement strand
TAACCGGTTGCACACTTGCTCAGCGGCTTACTCATCATAGTCATCATAATTTTATCAGACGAATCATAGTTCTTCGTGCGTGTATTGACAAACAATGACCGGATGCTTGGATACTCAGTTTCAAACTCATGTAGAAAATAATGTAAAAGGTACTTAAAATCAATAAATAAAAAATGTGGCTGGACTCTACGCCCCAAGTTTACGAAGATAACTAGTAGCTCTATTGTTTCTGTATATCTTTTAATGACAGATCTGCATATCATTCAACTGTATATCACAAAAATATCATTTTGTAATGAAATGATTAAATGTAAATCCGAGACTTAATTCTGCTAAACTGTCTATCATTCAAATTTGAATGATATTACAGAAACTGGATAATAAAATTTTTTTTCAATATTTGGTTGTTGTCAGAGACTAAGTTGCTATTTGGCCACTCAGTTATCTTCTGCTTATTGACTCCATGAGCTTTCTTTGGTTACAGTGATTAAAAATGTCGCGTGATGGCTCAGCAATCATCTCCTTGGACTTTGGTCTATGTCAGTAATAATATAAAGTGCTTCTTGATTGCTTGCTTGGCTGCTGTCTTCATTAACTTTGGTTGATGTCAGAGATTCAAACTGTCGCTTAGCTATTCAGCAGTGACCACCACGGCCTTTGCTCAATGTCAGTGATTTAAATTGTTCGTACGTTTCGCTCATTTGCCGATTTCAGTAGGTACTGCTCCTTATCTATTTGTGTTTTGTTGAATTTCAACTCAATAGCCAATGTCAGTGGATTTCAAAACCGTCCTTTTAAAATTAGTTTACAATTAAACTTTTAAAACAATATTTTGTTACATCACCTTAACGTACAAAATTGGGAGTATAACTAGTAGCTCTATAGTTTCTGTATATCTTTTAATGACAGATCTGCATATCATTCAACTGTATATCACAAAAATATCATTTTGTAATGAAATGATTAAATGTAAATCCGAGACATAATAAAATATTTTTTCGATATTTGGTTGTTGTCAGAGACTAAGTTGCTATTTGGCCACTCAGTATCTTCTGCTCATTGACCCCACGAGCTTTCTTTGGTTTCAGTGATTAAAAATGTCGCGTGATGGCTCAGCAATCATCTCCTTGGACTTTGGTCTATGTCAGTAATATAAAGTGCTTCTTGATTGCTTGGCTGAGGTCTTCATGAACTTTGGTTGATGTCAGAGATTCAACCTGTCGCTTAGCTATTCAGTAGTGATCACCACGGCCTTTGCACAATGCCAGTGATTTAAATTGTTCGTAAGTTTCGCTCATCTGCCGATTTCAATGGATTCTGCTCCTTATCTACAGATTTTAAGAAAAAGATTTTGGGGTTAAAACAAATTAAACCAATAATATCAGTGCGATAATAAAATTAACAGTATAGTATTTTAATTCCTCGCAAAGGCTTTAATATCAATGTTTAAATTTATAAAGCTTAAAATAGTAATATTTTCAATAGATTATAAATGCATAGCCTATTGAGTTCAAAGCCAATAATATCAACGATTACTAAAATGAATAACACAATGAGAAACAAAATGTATTTTTTATATGTTAAGTAAAATTAAATGATTACCATTGGCGACCCCAAAATCTTTTTCTTAGATTCTGTAGGAAAACTCGAAAAATAAGTTCCCCATTTACTTATGTGCCAGCCCGATGTAGGGGCGAACTTATGTTCGCCCTCGAACTAATAACGCTTTCGTTCCTATGTACGATGGGCGAACATAAGGTTCGCCCCTACACGTTCTTGGCACATAAGGAAATGAGGAATTTATTTTTCGAGCATTCCTTATTTTTTTTGCATTCCTAAGATGCGACCCCATTTTCCCCAAAAGGATAACAACATCATGCCGAAAGAAAAAATTCTGCCCATCGAAGAAATGGTTGCATACGAAGAATTCACCGATCGCGTCGAATTACTTCGCGAACTGGACTTATGGGTCAAAAATATCCAACGCATGGCAGCACCCAGCACTGCGATTATTTCCCCCCGGCGAATGGGGAAAACCGCCTTGTTGGATCGTCTGGTCAATACTGTTTTTTTTAAACCCGAATATAAGGTTGCACCTTTTTACTTTCGTATGAAAAGAGAAGATACCACTTTACGCAATTTTCTTTTGGAATACGCCACCATTTTTTTTCGTCAATATATTGCCTACTGTATTCAAGATCCAGTTCTATTTAGTCATAGAGGCATACAATTAGAGCAATTACTTGAAATTTCAACTCAAATTAAAGCAGTAAAAGTTGCAAAAGAATTTATTGAAGACTTTCTGTCTATGTATCAGCATACAAGATATGATGATGATAGAAACAAATGGGATGCGTTTGTTACTTTTCCCGAAAGACTGGCATCATATTCTGGAACTAGAGTCGCTATTATTATTGATGAATTCCAGGACATGAAATTTTATGTGCATAATGTCAATGAAGCGCAATTAAAAGAGATCAGGCTGGAACGAAACACAAACCCAGAATTAAGAGGAACAGACCTCACTGCAACCTTTGATCGCCAGTCCCAAAGCCGAAAAGCCCCCATGCTGGTGACAGGCTCGGCAGTTACATTGGTTTTTAGAACTGTTATGGGTGGCCCTTTGGGCGGGCGATTTGATTTCTTATATCTAAAACCATTAACGATCCCCGATGGCGCCAGCCTCTTACAAACCCTTTTGCCATTATATTCCGCCAATAATCAAATTACACCTGAAAATGCATTGTATGCGAGTATACAAACAGGTGGTCATCCATATTACCTCTATTGCCTGAGTGTTTCTAAATGTGAAAATAAGTCATTTGAGAGCCAACAATCCATTGATGAAGTCATCCGATATGAAATCGAGCAGGGAAAAATTTATGGTTTCTGGCAAACCCATTTTCAAGATAATCGCAAATTTATCAATGCGGACGATGATGAAGAAACCGGCAAAAAAATCATTTATTACTTTACCCAATACAATAATCAACCGGTGAAAATTAAAGATATCGCAAAAAAACTGGATGTCTCCAAAAAAACAGTAGAACAAAAGATTGAAAAGCTCTACCTGGCCGACCTTGTGTATCGCAGTGCTGCAAAATACTATTCTTTTAATGATATCTGTCTCATGCGCTATATTAAATTTGTTTATGAACATGACCTGGAAAATGTCACTAAAATCGATTTAAGCCAGCAAAGTCTGTTTAATACGCTCAAAGGCCATTTTCTGGAAATGGTGGTCCAGGTGACCATGATGAAATTCAACAAGGGGTCCATTAATGGCACATACTTTGGCAAATCCGGGACAGTCCAACTGCCCTTGTTTCAGGTGGTCAGGCCAAAAGTGACCAAAGCACTTCGGAGCAAACAATATCAAATTGATCTTTGTGGCAGAGTGAGCGGAGCGAATCGATACTGGCTTTGTGAATGCAAATATACGAAAAGTCGCATGGGAATCAATCAGGTCAAGAAACTTGAAAAGGCTGCAAAAGCATTTCAACAGGAAATTAAAGACGAAGGACTTGCAAGTCCTGATATCACGCTGTGGGCGATATGTACTGGTGGTTTCACACAGGCGGCTCAACAACATATTTCTGGAAAAAATAATTTTTATATGTCAGATCATAGTGGCATCAATGCAATATTTGCAGAATATGGGGGCAATTATGAAATTCCCATATTCAATTCATCGGGTGTATGATGATTGCAGATTTCAACATTAAAAATACTACGCGTCATGGGGGGAACGTTTGTTTCTTGCAGTTCCTAAAGGAATTGTCAGTTTGCAAGAATCAATCAAGCATGATTCGCAAAGAGGAGGATAGAGGAGGTTATCATGAAAAACCCATATGCCATCAGCAACTTTGAATCCATTCGATTGGAAGGATATGAATATATTGATCGAACAGATCGAATTCCACAGACAGAAAACGTTGGCAAATATCTTCTGTTTCTACGTCCCCGACGATTTGGAAAGTCTCTCTGGTTGTCAACATTAAAAAACTATTACAACATCGCCAAAGCTAAAGATTTTGAGAAATTGTTTTCAGGCACCTGGATTTACGATGAAGGACGTCTGGAATATATTGCAGAATTGCCTGGCGGAAAGGAATTGATTATCGAGTTGAATCAGAATAAATCTGTAGAAATTTATGATTTAACATCAAGATTCGGGCTGAAAGCCATGGCAACTGTTAGTTCAAAAACAAGAAGTTTTATGGGATCTTATATGTATTATATGGGCATGTTGACTTTATCTAAACATTCTTCATCCGGCAATCCATGCCTGACCATCCCAAATCCAGTGACGCAAAATCTTTACATTGATGGTATCGCACGTTGGATTATTCCTGATCCGCAAATAAAAGATTTAGGGATTAATACCACAGAAAAATTGTTAAGTAATGGGCAAATAGCGCCTCTCAGACAATACATTGAAAAACATATTTTTCCAACATTCAACTGGCGAGATCGTCGCTGGGTCAACGAATTAACAATCAAAACCATTTTTATGTGCCTGATGAATAATAACAACATATCAATCTTTCATCAATATCTGAAACAACATTAAAACATCTTTCAAATCAACATTCGTATCACCATTAAAATCTGCATCAATAAAAAAACCATGTGCGCCCATTCCCCAAATTTGTCTTTTATTTCCGGTAATATCATAATCAAAAGGCAATAAAGCATCTTTTGATAAATTTATGCCATTATCCATAATTTGAGCATCGGGTTTCAGGCGAAAATTTCTTTGAGAAAGATCCAGAAAAAGATCTTCAGCAAACAGACCGGTCAGGCCATTGGACAGGTGGAAGCCTGCATTGTTCGCGGTATTGTCTGATGATGCATTGTTTGTGCTTTGATCACTAAAATTATTGGCATAATCATACCCTGATGTTGAATCAAATACAGCATTGTTTTTAATAAGCGCGCCGCCCGAATTGATGCCCTGATTACAATGATACACAGTATTGTTGTACACGACAAATTTCACGTTTGCCTTAATTCCATAACTGTCAAAATCGTATATGATATTGTTCCAAATATGATAAATTGCATCGGGATCAAAACTGGCAATGGCCTGTGTATTCTTGCTATCTGAAATGCTTTTGATAATGCAATTGCTGACCTGAATTAAATTATTGTCAGAGCTGATATAATTACTGGTAATTCCGCGGGTGCTCTGATATCCATTTGGATGAATACTGATTTGAAGTCCATCAATTAAAACATAATCATCCCTGATATAGATTGGCGCTTGATAATCTGCGGTTGCTTCAATTTCCAAACGATAGGCAGCGGGATCCCATACCCCTTTATGACGTGCGTTGCCTTTTGTTCGAATTTCAATGCGATGGTTAAAATCAGTGGTCCAATCATCAATTACCAATGGCATGGTATCTGGTTTTGAAAAGTTGCCCTGAATTATGAGAACAGCACTTTGTTTCAGGCAAACCAGATCTCCCTGAGCACAGGATTGAAAATCAATACCGCCAAAATTCTGTTCCCAGTCTTTTAGCGAGGAATAACACCGCGCTTTCCCAGAGCAATCTTCTTGAAGGACAGCTGTGAAAAATGAATCATCAGAATTTGAATATACAATCACTGCATTTGATTTTGTTTCTGTAAGCGTTTCTCCCTGTGCATCTGTCACCCTTAAAGTTACAGTATATTCACCGGGCATGACATACGTAAAAGTTGGATGTTGCTGAGTTGAATCCACCTGACCATCACCATCAAAATCCCATGCCCACTGACTGATTGTTCCTGTGGATGTATCCACAAAACTGACAGTTAATGGTGAAGGTCCTTGAACTGTTTGAATGTCAAATCGCGCATCAAATGGTGCAGGTTCTGATAAATATGCCATTGCATGATGCAGGCGAATAAAATACATGGAAGTTTCCTTGTTCCAGGGATGGTTCTCTCCAATGGATTCGATTGCTTTGGCCATATATGAAATCCCTTCGCGCCCAAAATTTGTTTGATCGGTGTTGTCAGTCATTTTGCCAGCGCGAAGGATTTGGGTGATAATGGGTGACTTGCCTGTTGTCCAAAGACAGGCATCACTATTACCATCAATATCTTCTATTGATACAATGTTTCCGCCAATGCGGTTGCCTTCAAAATAGACAATATCTCTATTGTTCCATGATCCTGTCCAGGAACCATCAGCCTCTTTTGAGCATCCATTTTGACCCGAACAAAATGCTCTGAAATCATCTCTGGATATAAAAGTCATATATGTATTTGCAAGGCCTGAAAATACACGAGAAATGGAAACATTTTCTGGGCCAGTAATATCGCCCCATTCATCAAACAACAAATAAAGATGCTGCATAAAATACAATGATACCATCCAATGCTGGGAGGTTGTAAAACCAGATTCAATGTTTTTTTCATTGGATAAAAAGGTGTATTCTTTGCCAGTATTGTCTTTGAGCAAGGAGAGGCTTCGGCTGAATGCATGAGTAAACATATGCCTGTAATCATCCAGATAGTCTGAATCATAGGCATGGCCTAAAAAATGAAATATTGATGCACTCTGCATTGCCACACGTCCGACATAGCCAACCCAATCTGCACCACCTGTTAGCGGATTATTTAATTCCTGATATTGCCAATCAGCGCCAGGATCACGCGTGTAGATTTTCTTTTTTGATTGGCCGGCGAGTTTCAAAATGTCGATAACCTCCATGTCGCCAGTCATATAGTAGTATGTGATCAGATTATCAAAATAGGAATGAGATGAATTAAAATCGGATCGATATTCATCATAACCTGTAGGGGCCCATCCCATATAACTGCTCGAAGGATTTATTGGATCATCAGGTTGAAATATTTGTGTATGAAGCATTCGTCGGGCGCCCATAAATGACAGGTCATATAAATCATCAGGATTGCCTTCCATAATAAATTGATACACAACATTTTTCCAGGCCCCATGATAATCAGTTAATGCGCCATGGGAATATATTTTGTCCCAGCCGGTTTCATCATCATTTCCAGTTTCACTATATCCATTCAGACTCGCATAGCGTACCAATGCTCCCCATGTCATCAGTCCTTGGAATTTTTCTTTCATCAAAAAAGTACGCGTTGTTTGTGTGACCGCTTTTAAAGCCTGATAGTACTGTCTGATTTCAGTGGGGGCATGGTCATCAGGAGTATAAGGTGTTTCAAGAAAAACGCCTGTTTTTACACAATAATCATTGGGAGGAAAGGCGAATAAACGATTGTTCAATGGTGCAAAATTTTTAGACAAAGCGGTTTCATATGAACTTCCAGATGGCAAGGCTGAAATGCCAATTCTTGCCCATGTACCTTGATAATCAGAAAAATATTGGCTGCTTGCCATTACTTTGATTGATATACTGCCCAAAGCATTGCTTTCAATGGATTGGGGTTCAAAATATTTCATATGATCAATACTTACTGCAAGATCTCCATGTTGAGAATGATTGATAATCATGGGATGTGTTGCAAGGGGAATTGTTGTCATTTGCGATCCATGTTTGATCTCTGCAACATGCGGGTGTGTAAACACATCTCTTTTGCGTTGATATACAGACGCTGTTTCTGTAGATACCAATTTGCCAGTAAAGAATGTGGTCAACGCCCCATAGACATCTGTTGCGTCATTTGCATTCATGGGGGGAAGCTCTAAAGAAACCTGATTTACTGTAATAGGATCGCCATTGTAATACCCTCCATTGGAACCCGCCCAATAAAATTTATGATAAACAATTGATGTGGGTGACCCTGCAAAAAATTCATATCTAATTTTATATGACAATGGCTTTGCACTTGTGGTGCCAACAGGTTCATTGGAATAATGTCCAGACAGTTTAATAACGAGATAATGATCGTTTTGACGTTCGATGACTGCTTCTGTTGGCGGTCCTGCAGGCGCGAGATTTTGTCCCAGAATTTGCGAATGACTGCCCAAATGATCAATAGATGTCAAAATGCTATGATTTTCCACTGATATTTCTGAAAAAAAGCCAAATCGATCTTTAGGAATAACAAAATTTGAAACACCTGTTGATACATTGAATGCCAGATGATTCTCAGTAACAGAAACTGTCGTTTCAGGTTCTTTGGGCAGTCCTGATGTGAGATAATACAATCGGGTCTGGTTGGCTGAAACAGTGGCAGGAAAAGACACCAACAACCATTGAATCGCACAAGAAGTATCATCCTTTCCACCCGCCCATCGCGAAAGCACTTCAAAACAGGCAGGTATTTTATTGCCTTCATCATCTTCAATTATAAGCCTTGATGTATCTTTGATTTCATCGGTTCGGGCAATGGGAATTCCATTGCGAACCATTTCATTGGTTCGATGAATGCCCAGTGTTTCTTTTATCACCAAAGGCGTAATAACCTGACCTTGTTCATGGATGGCTTCAATATCCATGTAATTAAGCATGGTATATTCGTTAAAAATACCCATTTGCATGGTCAGTTTGTTATCAGTGATTTCGATTTCATGGGTACGAACAATATATGGATCGCTCATTTCATCATTAACAAAAGAAACGCCTTCAATATCAATTTTATTATGCGCATAATTTCTGCCCTTCCAGCCGACAGAAACTGTGACCTGATATTGACCATTGGGAAGATCAAACTCAAAAGTTTTCTGGCGTCCCCAGTCATCATATAAAATGCTTTGCTGACGCGGATCATCTCCATTGTCGAAATACCTGTACATGACATGCTGCATATCACCAAACCAGCCATAACCATCGGTTTTGTTATATTCGTTCCATCCAATTTTGATGTATGTTTTTTCATCAATAATTAAAGGTTCATCAAGAGGTTTATGGGCAGGATCTTGAAAATTAATATAATAATTACCTGGGGCTCCCAATGACCTTGGATGTTGATCCGATGGTGAAATATCGGGTATTTCATGAATTTCATTACCATTTTTTAAACCAATTTGCCATCGCAATTGATACATGAACTGATCATCGCGTGTATAGCTCGTGAGACCTGAAATGATCTTGTCTACCTGATGGTCCGCTGCATGAATCTGGTCCACTTGAGGTTGCATGTTCTGATTTAATACAAATAAATATTCATAGTCTTCCAGACTATCACGCATCAACTCCAGTCGAATTGAAGGCACCATGCGATGATTATTCGCACCATATGCAATGGTTTCATTTGTTTCAGATGGTGGATACAGCATAAACCAATCACCATTGTGATTATCGGTCAAGGGTGATGTCCAGGGATTTTTGGACCAGTTATTGAGTGAATAATATGCAATGCCGCGAATTCTGTATTTCCAGAGAAACCATCCGGTTAACTTACTTTCAATGCCCGGATGATCCAAAGTAATGGGATTAAAATAGGGCGGTCGTGTACCATGCAAAAAGTAAATCCAGGTGTCTTCATTGTGATTTCTGGCACGTTCATGGGATTGTTCCGGGTCATATTGATTCAAGACTGGCAGCCAGATATCTATTTTTGCATCGGGATATTGTGGATTATTATAAATCTCTGGTTTGGGTTCTTCAGAAAGCATAAGCTTTAATTTGGGAGCCGCACGTTTCAATTCCTGGGAATACCAGGCCACAGCATCATAATCTTCTTGATTCTGCGGCTCATTGGCAAAATAATAATACGCTTTATCCAAATATTGCTGGTCTTCAAGATATTGTTCTAGATGAGATATATAGGCAAACCATTTACTGTTGTAATCACTTTGGGGCTGATTGGATTCATACCAGTCAGTATCTGTTCTGGCACTATTGCAAAATTCGAAGGGACGTTGATCAGATGAGGCATCATTGTTTTGAAATGTCATTGCCATAAAACTGGGAAATCCAGTGCCATCATTGAAATCCTGGCCATTTAAAAATTGATTGGCTGGTTTTTCAAAACCCCAGATATCGTGTGGATCTGTTATTTCACCGGTTGCGCAATTGTAGGAAATAAAATAATCTCCGCCTCTTCCAGTGAGCCCACCCGGCCAAAGCACAGATTTTGGGGTTAATCGGTGATCTATAAAAAATTGTTTGATTTTTTCTACATACATCCAATAGGCATCTGACACATTGTATTTATCCAGAATCGTTTGATAGGAAAAATTCATTTGCGATTTTATATGGAGCGCTTTTGGAATCGCAAAATTGAACACATGGAGTTGAACTGGAATCTCAATGCTTCCGATTGTAACGATGCTTGAATAATCACCCGATTCAACATTTTCTGGAATATAGAGACTGAACCAAAAGGCTGTGTTTTCATTCTGAATGAGTTGGACAGAGGAATTGTTTTCTACTGGCCAGAGTGGATCGGGATAATCCCCGGTTCGTCCCAAATTATCAGTTGCCTGCGTGATGGGTACATATTTTACCTGATAGATATCACAGGTGATATTGTTTCCAAAATCACCAACACCCACACGCAATGATTGTGATGATGCTGGCCGGACAACAACGATAAAGGGTTCAAACTCATTTTTGGCGGCTCCTGCCTTGACTGCTGATCCTTTTTCATCTGGCACAGAATCATCTTTGAACACCCGATTTGATGGTATTGTTGTCCAGATGGTTAAATCTGATGTGGATTGTGTTAATGTAAATGTGTAAAGGTCAATACTTGCATTTGACATCTTTGTAAAACTAACAATGAACATGATTAAAAGAATAATATGTAATTTTAATTTGTTGGGCATTTTTTCCTCCCTGATTCTTTAAAAAATATGCCGAATGAACTGCAAGTCTTGAGCCATGTTTATATATTTGAAGCAAAATTAATTTTTCAACAAAACAACTGAATGAATGTGAACGTCGATTTCATGTACCAATTCTGGAAGCATATGTAAGGAATGCTCGAAAAATAAATTCCTCATTTACTTATGTGCCAAGAACGTGTAGGGGCGAACCTTATGTTCGCCCATCGTACATAGGAACGAAAGCGTTATTAGGAATGCTCTGAAAATAAGTTCCCCATTTTCTTATTTGCCAGCCCGATGTAGGGGCGAACCTTATGTTCGCCCTCGAACGAATAACGCATTCGTTCCTATGTACGATGGGCGAACACAAGGTTCGCCCCTACATTGGACTTGTAAATAAGA
>Ga0272440_1003796_pt1 | contig 11105 bp, 8 predicted proteins | sample SSMMMBAug17_FD_192440 | JGI IMG/M metagenome (GOLD analysis project Ga0272440, IMG submission 192440) | Marine sediment archaeal communities from Little Sippewissett salt marsh, Falmouth, MA, United States - SSM-MMB-Aug17 | ecosystem: Environmental > Aquatic > Marine > Wetlands > Sediment ... | reverse complement strand
AATGTTCTTAGTCTGAAAATGCCACCCCTGAGAAAACGAAAAGAAGATATTCCTTTACTGGTGGAATATTTTATTAACAATAACAAATCATTGAGGATTAAAAATAAAACCATTATAAATAGCATTATGGTTAAATTAAAAAAAAAAAAAAAATGCTGGCAAGGTAATGTCAGAGAACTGTTTAATGAACTGGTAAAATACTTATCCAGTGATAAATTAAAAAACGCTTCAAAAAAAATTTCACCTCAAATTAATGTTTCTACCTCAAATTTCCCCTCAAATTTGCCCTTTAATTTGTCTAATGAACTTTCATTGTTTGATGCTGTATCACGTTTTGAAACTTTTTATATTCAACAGATTCTCTCCTTGAATAATGGGAAAAAAAACGATACAGCCAAAGCATTGGGGATAGACCCAAAAACACTTTATAATAAGCTTAATAAACCATCTATATGAAAACCAAAGGAAATTGATGAATAAAAGTAACAACTTAAATTCTCTATCGCATGTAATGAATCAACTGGATGCCTATATCTATGTGGTAGATTTTCAATCTTGTGAACTTTTAGTTATGAATGAAAAGTTAAAACATATGATTGGCAATGCTGTTGGAAAATTATGCTGGCAATATATGCCATTTGACCAGACTGGTCCATGTAAATTTTGTACTGCCAGACAAATGCTAATTGGTGAGGATGATAAAATAGCTGCTCCTATGATTTATGAATTTCAGAATCCAGTAAAAAAGGAGTGGTTTCTTGTTCAGGAACAAGCAATTTGTATGTCTGATAACCGATGGGCACGCCTTAAAATAATGATCAATATTAATCATCTGAAACAAACCTACGAGGCTAAAGAAAAAAAAATTGTATCCAAAGAAAAAATGATGGCTAAAATGGCGCATAAAATTCGCACGCCATTAAATGCTATTTTGGGATACACGCAAATGATGTTGTATAAAAAAAATGCACAACAAGGACATCGAGAATATTTAACAGCTATTCAACAGTGTGGAGAACAAGTATTAGATATAATTAATAGTTTCTCTAATAAAATAATAATAAAAAAAATGAATGACCACAATTCAGTACAAAAGCGTTCAAAAAATCGTTTGGAAATATTTGATTTTGCACAGCGTATTTTGACGAATGAGAGTGATTCTTTTCATAAAAAAGATAATAGGCACAGTAAAAATCCTGTTAACGATAATTCAGTTGAGCATAAATCATCTGAAAAATTCGACATTGCCCCCTGGCTTATAGAGAGTGTTAAACAGCAGCCATCACATTGGCTCAAGGAATCAAAAGAAGCCATTGAAATGCTTGACCAGCTAAAGACTAAAAATCAGATAAATAAACTTGAAAAAAAAGACGTAAAAACAGCTTCTGTTTTAATGGATTGGGTTAATCGGTTTGATTTTGAACGTTTGCAGCAATTGTTTGCAGATACTTTATGACAGTGACCATTTTTATTGCTCTTCATCTATTCAACATTGAATAATTCATCATAATCTGGATATTGAATATAAACTCGGAGGAGATGTTATGTAAAAAATATTTTCTTTTGCTTTATATATATTTAATTAATATATTTTTTTAGCATATCATCCAGCTCACCATTTTCTTTTAAGATTTTTAATGCCTTATTGAACCTATTTAGTTCATCTTTTGTAGTTGATTTTTTGCTAAACAAAACATAAATATCTGTTGAAAAGATATTCATTGGATGTATTTCAAATTGATTGCGGGCACCTTCTTCTTTAATAGCTGCAATGCCTGCATATTTATCCCCAATATATCCATCAATACGACCTCTTAAAGCTTTTTTTATATTTGTATTATCATTTATGACCCCCTGAACATGTTTTTTAAAAGCATCATCTTTCATCAATTTTTCAAATTCTTCTCCACAGTAATAACCATTGGTAACACCAAGTTGAAATTTACTTTTTTTAATATCTGAAAGTTTTTTGAATGGGTACTTAGAACTATATCCTTTTAAAACAAATAATACAGTTGATTCTGTACGATAAGAATCAGAATAATTAGCATATTCTTCTCTTTCAGATGTTTTTGAAGCACCTGTTGCCAGATCGATGTGTCCACGTCTAACATAAGATAAAAGTCGTTTCCAGGGTATATTGTGAAACTTAGTCTCGCAATTCATTTTATTAATAATCATTTTTAATAAATCTGCATCAAGACCAGTAATATTTTTTTGTTCATTTTCAAATAAATAAGGTGCCCATGGTTCCCAGCCAACTGAAAAAATACGCTTTTCATCAGAAAATGCAGGATTATTATCAATCAAAAAAATTGAACATAAAAATATGAAACTCCAAATGATTATTATTTTTCTTAATAATTGCATTATATGATACAAAGTGTAATCAAAATTGAATTTTATGAAAACATATCAGAAGAATCCAATAATGATTACACCTATCCTTTTTTTTAGTATTAGACAACACCCTGGTCAAGCATCGCATTAACTACCTTAGAGAAACCTGCTATATTAGCACCTGCCATATAGTTTCCTTCAACCCCATATTCAGCTGCTGCATCCATGCAAGTTTTATGAATATTTTTCATTATATTTTTTAATTTTGAGTCAACTTCTTCCCTTGACCAGCTAAGTCTCATACTATTTTGAGACATTTCAAGTCCTGATACAGCAACACCTCCTGCATTAGCTGCTTTTCCAGGACCATAAAGAACATTGTTTTCAAGGTAAATATTAACTGCATCAATGTCTGATGGCATGTTAGCTCCTTCACTAACCAGGAATACGCCATTATTTACCATAGCCTGAGCATCCTTGCCATTAATCTCATTTTGAGTGGCTGATGGAAATGCACAGTTTGCAGGATAGTGCCATAAAGGATTATGATCTAATGATGGATCAATTTCTGTAAAAACTGATTCTGGATATTTTTCTACGTATTCCTTAATTCTACCACGACGAACATTTTTAAGATTTTTAACAAATGCCAATTTTTCAGATGTAATACCACTTTCATCATAAATAATACCATTAGAGTCTGAAAGCGTTACAACTTTTCCACCAAGCTCAATAATTTTTTCTGTTGTAAATTGCGCTACATTGCCAGAGCCTGATACCAGGCATATTTTATCAGTCATACTGTCATTACGTGTTGAAAGCATTTCTTGAGCAAAATAAACACTTCCATAACCTGTAGCTTCGGGACGAATTAAGCTTCCTCCCCAACCTAAACTTTTACCAGTTAAAACGCCTGTAAATTCATTTTTAAGTCGCTTATACATACCAAATAAATAGCCGATTTCTCGCGCACCAACTCCAATATCTCCTGCTGGAATATCAGTATTTGGACCAATATGGCGAAACAGTTCTGTCATAAAGCTCTGGCAGAAGCTCATAACTTCATTATCAGATTTTCCTTTTGGATCAAAATCAGAACCACCTTTACCACCACCCATTGCTAAAGTAGTTAATGCATTTTTGAAGACTTGCTCAAAGGCTAAAAATTTAAGAATACCAAGGTTTACAGATGGATGAAATCGTAATCCTCCTTTATATGGACCAATTGCACTGTTCATTTCAATTCGAAAGCCTCGATTAACATGAACCTGTCCCTGGTCATCTACCCAGGGAACCCGAAAAAGAATCACTCGTTCAGGCTCTGTGATACGTTCTAAAACAGCTGCCTGTCGATATTCTGGATTTCTATCCAAAACCGGTTTGACAGATTCAATAACTTCTTGTGCAGCCTGATGAAACTCTTTTTCAACAGGGTCTTTTGCTTTAATGTATGCCATAAAATCAGAAACTTTAATCACTGTTCAGTCCTCCTTTTTTTATTGAAAAAATTGGAAAATACTCTGATTGATCCCCCTGGAACAATCACGCATTATCATATGTCCTCCTTGTGGAAATATTTGAAAGCGATCAGGTCTAAATTTTTCAGCAAAAATTCTTCCACCAGTAACAGGTAAAATTTTATTTTGCCCTCCCCAAATGATAAAAGTGGGAGGTAATAAATCGTTATTTTCTATACGATCTAATTTTTCAAATGATTTAAAGTTAAGAAGTAAATTTAATAAAACTGAAAATTGACGAGGATTTTTGTACCTTTTAACAAGGTGATCCAAAAATTCTCTATCTTTTTCATCATACATACCATATTGTTGCTTAATAGACAAGAGGTGTGCCCATTCAGGTAATTTTATATATGATGAAAGCCAGGTAAGTGATTTTTTAAAAAAAGGTGAATAGTCTATCAAACTATATAATTTTCCCAAATCTCCTTTAGACAAAGTCTGTATTGTCGCAATATTAATTAATACCATATGGCTTATTTTTTCTGGATTTGAGAGTGCATAAGACAAAGATATTGCACTGCCAATGCAGTGGCCTATAATATTAATTTTATCTAAACCTTTTGATTGAATAAAGAACTCAAGCATTTGGGTATATAATTCAATGTTATAATCAATTTCAGGTTTGTCTGATTGACCATATCCTAAAAGGTCCAAAGCAAATATTTCAAAATAATCTTTAAAATATTTTATTTGATAGTCCCAAATACGATGATCATTTCCACCATTATGTAGCATTATTAGAGGTGGGCCGCTTCCAATATTTTTGTAATATATTTCATGACCATTAAAGGTGAATTTTTTCATATTAAAATCCCTGTTGGATAATTTGAAAGCTTATAATGCATTATTCTTTTCATGATAAAAGTAACATTCAAGCATTAACGTATCATCTTCAAAAGAAGTTTTTGTTTGAAATGGAATTTTTTTAAAAAGATGAATCATTGCCTTATTAGTTGGTGCTGTATATGCAATTAAACCAGATATATTATTTTCTCTAGCTGCTGCTACTAATTTTTGTAAAATAACAGTTGCTATTCCTTTCCCCTGATATTCTTTTGATACAGAAAATGCAATTTCAGCGACATTTCGGTTTTTTTCCAGAGCATACATTCCAACACCAATTATTTTTCCAAATCCAAACTCACCTGTAATTGCAACAATTGTCATATTTTTAATATAATCTAATTGAAACATAATTTTAACATCATCTCTAAAAAAACTTGTCTTTTGATGAAAAAAACGTGCAACAACACTTTCTTTATCCAGATTATAAAAATGCTCTTGAATTCGACGATCATCAACTGGTTTTGCTGGACGAAATCTGACTTCATCATTATCAAAGACTATTCTTTCTTCCATATGTACTGGATAAACTCCATATTCTGATTCTTTTAGAGAACGATTAGGATTGATATAACCCATATCAATAGCCTGTTGGAATAATTCTTCCCTATAATCAGGATGTGCAATGCTTATCATTGCAATAGCACGATCCTGAAGATTTTTACCATGAAGATTTACTGATCCATATTCACTTACAACATAATAAACATCTGCCCTTGGAACCACAACAGCTGCGCTGTCTAATTTTGCAACAATTCGGCTGGTTGAGCTGGTTTGTCTGGTAGAAGGTAATAGAATGATAGCTTTCCCATTTTTGGACATAGCTGCACCTCGCATAAAATCTAACATGCCAGTTATACCTGAAAAATGATTTAATGCAAAGGCATCTGCTGCCACCTGCCCTGTTAAATCTACTTCTCTGGCCATATTAACAGCGATCATATTATTATGTTGTGCAATGATTGCGGGATTGTTTACATAATCTGAAGGATGAAATTCAATAGAAGGGTTGTTGTCTAAAAACTCATACAAATTTGAAGATCCTATTGCGTTACTGGCAACAATTTTGCCATCGTTTAAACCTTTTTTGCGATTAGTAATTATTCCTTTTGCTACCAAATCCATGATTCCATCAAATACAAACTGAGTATGTACACCAAGATCATTTTTATTTGCAAGAGCTAATAAAAGTGCCTGAGGTGATGCTCCTAGTCCAAGCTGAAGAGTTGATCCATCTTCAATCAAATGAGCAACCATTTTCGCTATAGTATGAGAAGATTTCATTTCTGGAACCTGGCCAATAGTTAATAAGGGTTCATCTTTTTCAACAAATATGTCCACATCATTTACATGAATAAAACTATGGCCCAAAATTCTGGGCATATTTTGATTAACTTGTGCTATTACAAGATCTGCAGCATTAATTGCTGAAAGACAAATATCCACTGATATACCAAGACTTATCCAACCAAAATCATCAGGAGGTGTTACCTGTACAAGTGCAACATTAATTGGCAGCTGACCTTTTTTAAATAAATCAGGAACAGCTGATAAATTCATTGGAGTAATAAATGGTTTTATTTGGGAGAGGCTTTTTGTTTCAGCAGCACCCTGATATATATTTCTAATAGTAAAATGATGTCCTTTGTCTTCTTTAGCTTTCAGAGATATAGGAGAACTTTCTAAACTAAGAAGCCTGACAATTTCAATATCTGAAAATCTTGTAGCATTATCCACAAGAGTTTTTACAAGGTATTGGGGTTCTGCACAGGATGAGCCAATAAATATTCGTCGTCCTGAGTGAATCATATTGATAGCTTCTTTAGCAGTCCTTTGTTTGGCTATATAATCATCTGGCCAGTATGAAACAGTCATGTTACCTCCTAAATTTAGTTAAAATATGGACAAGCTGTATTTACCTGTCCTTGGTTATACTTAATAAGGTGATTTCCAGAAAAGATTTCACCAAGACTGAATTTCAAAAATCACATAAAATATCCAATGTAGTTAATAATTTTTATATCACAACTCAATTTATCAAACCAATATTTTATTATTGTTAATTATTTGTCATAACTTTAATTTAAAAAAGCTATAATAACAAATAGAAAAAGTTAATATTTTTTTTATAATCTAACCTTTTATTACTCCCAAAGGTTTTAATCTGGCTACTTTTTTAGCAATTCCAGCCTGAACAATTATTTCAACTACATCAGAAATATTTTTGTATGCATCAGGCATTTCTTCAGCCAGAGTAGCACGTCCCCTATACCTGACAACAATTCCTTTATCTTCTAATTCTTCAAGAAGCAACCTGCCTTTTGCTGCCTTTTTTGCTGCTGACCTGCTAAGAACTCTTCCTGCTCCATGACATGCCGATCCAAAAGTTTTTTCCATAGCTGTTTTACTTCCACATAAAACATAAGAAGCATTCCCCATATCCCCAGGGACAATTACAGGTTGTCCAGTATTAATATAATCAAGTGGTAGTGAATGATGTCCAGGGCCAAAAGCTCGTGTAGCACCTTTTCGATGAACATATAATGTTTGTTTATCCCCTTTTACAATATGCTGTTCTTTTTTGGCAATATTATGAGAAAGGTCATATACAAGATCCATCCCCAGATCTTTAGGAGACATTGTTAAGACAGTTTGAAATATTTCTCTTACAAAATGTGTTATAATTTGGCGATTTGCCCATGCATAGTTTGCAGCACCTGACATTGCAGAATAATAGGCAAGACCAATTGATGAATTAATTGGAACACCTGCTAATTGACTGTTTGGTGATGATATCTTTCCTTTTGAATATTTTTTTTGTATTTTTTTCAGGTAATCATCGCAAATTTGATATCCTAAACCTCTTGATCCTGTATGCAAAAGAACTGCAACTTGCTGTTCAAATAATCCAAAAGTACGAGCAATGTTTGAGTCAAATATTTCATCAACAACATCAATTTCCAAAAAATGATTTCCACCTCCAAGAGTACACAATTGATGCTTTCCTCTATCTAAAGCACGCTTACTGATATTGTTTATATCAGCATCCTTCATGCAACCATTTTCTTCAGTGAAGGTTATATCACGTTCTTCACCATAACCTTTTTTTACTGCCCATTGACTTCCTTTACTTATAACTCCTTTTAAATCTGTTCTTAATTTCTTTTTTTTAGCTCCTGCACCTGATGGTATTTGTTGAAATAAAGTGTTGACCAATTGCTCCATATTATTTTTAATATCTTTTTTTTCTATTAATGTACGAATTAATCTTACTCCACAATTTATATCATATCCAACACCACCTGGTGATATAATGCCATTTTCTTCATCAAAAGCTGCCACACCACCAATTGGAAATCCATATCCACTATGAATATCTGGCATAGCCAGGGCATTTTGAACAATGCCTGGTAACTGAGTCATATGGATTAGTTGTCTGATACATTCGTCATTTCTTATGGAATCAATCATTTCTTTTGATGCATAAATAAATGCTGGAACTTGCATTTTATCTTTTTTTGGAATTTCAAATAAATATGCTTTTTTTTCATTTAAATCAATTTTCATTACTTATTCCTTATTACATAAATTTAGATATCATAATAAAAAGTCAAAAAAAGATCTCCTTTTTTATCAAATCCTCCTGAAAAATGTCCTAACATCTTAGAACTTATTTGTTCAAGAAAAGAGTGATAAGAGGAATTTGAAATTTTAAAAATCTTTTGAATCTCATAAAGATAAGGTTTTAAATCTTTTATCTTAATTTTTGCTTCATAAAGATTTATATCAAATGACTTTCTTAGTTTTTTATTATCTTGTACTTCAAGATAAATAAAGGGGTCTTTGATGACATCAATTCTTTGCAGTGCATAATTGATGATAGCTTTTGAATAATTCAATATTTTCTCATTAGAGTCAGGTCCATTCTTTAAAATGCTTTCTATTCTCTTAAAAACATTTTGTAAAGGAATATATGGAAAGGAATAATATTTTGTAATGATAGATTGCAAATTATTAAACGCATCCCATTTAAAGCCAAGATACTGAAGTAAAGGTTCTTTGGGCTTGTAAGTATTTTTTGTCTTATTTACTAAATCATAATTTTTATTCCAAAATTCAAGGTAAACTTTATAAATGCAATGTTTTTCAGACTCTTCAAAACCAAATAGAACTGTGTTTGAATTATCAAAGTTTTGCATAAGTTTTATTATATAATCATCTGGCATAGAAATTTTTTTACAAATTTCTTTAAGTTTATCTATTTTGATATTTTGGCTACGAACACCTATTAAAAATCGAATCTTTAGAAATGATTTCCAGGATAACTTAAAAGAAGCTTCTGTACCTTCAAGTTGAAAATCGTTAATTAAGTTAAAAAGAATGTTTGCCTTATTTTCTTGTTTTTTTGAATTCATAAGAGTTTTCTCATGCTTTGATTGGAATTAGAACAGCATTTATTTCAGAAAGATCAAAATTAATCATTGTATTTATCCAATAGCCCAGCTTCTGAAAAATCAAAGCCAATATAAATATTGCCATTGGCTGATGCACCTCCATCTGTTTTATCTAAATACCATATTCTTGACCAGCAACGATTAATATTTGCAGGAAGGTCTCCTTGATCAGTAACAATTGTTAGTTCAGTCGCTCGATGCCCGATGAGAACATAATCTCCATCATCCACAAGAAATGTGCCATGATTGTCCAGAATCATACCAGCAGAATTGGCATAGGTATGGCTACCATCAGATTCTTTTCCAATACCTGCAACATCAAGGTCAAAGTCACCATTGGGTGATGAATCTCCAGAGTAAGTATCTGTATTTATAACAATATTGTATTTACTACTCAGGTAGTTTTGGATGATTGTTGTTGACGCATTATTCAGTTTTTTTGAATACACAATTATCTCACTGATATCGCCATCATGAAAGCTATTATATGAGCCTGTGTTTGCATCATCTCTCCCACCAATAATTAATTTGTTAGCGGTTGTTCCATAGTTTCCAGGTGTTGTCCAGCCAGTATTATCAATTTCTAAGGCTTTTAAGGTTCCATCGATTGTAATTTCTAAGTTATTGGGCGCTGATCCTGTAGAAAGAATATGCAAACCAATAATGCCATAATTTGTTGAAATATTGTCCTGTGTAACTGACGCATTATTACTACCCATATGGATTCCAAAGTTTCCACGATCAACAGATCCTGTGTAGTAGCCAATTTCCATATTATTTGAACCATTTGTTTGGGGCTGCATGAAAATGAATCTTTGCGAACTTAATGCGTCTGCCTTGAATACAAAAAATAACGACATGGGCGAATCGTTTGCTTGAAAAAATTGATATGAAGGGTTGATTAAATAATCGTCAGTGCCATCAAATCTTAATGTTGGCATATTATTTACGTTTGAAATATACCATTTGGGTTTGGCACTTTCTGTTGCCTGACTAAAATCAATTTGACACCCAGATTGATCCTCCCAGCTTGAAACAGTATTTCCACATACTAAACCTGTAAAGGAATCTGCTTTCAACCAGATAGCAAGTTCTGATACACCATTTGTTCCGCCAACACCCCCTGGACCATCTGCTTGATGAATTTTTGCAGTGGATTCTACCCAGGCAGCTGTATCTTGATTGACGAACGTCCCATGAAGTTCATTTGTTGTATGATCATAGACATTAGTGCCAGATTCCTGATCAAATTTATAATAGGCAACCAGACCTGTCTCATTGGCTGGAATAGTTTTATTCATATTCTCTCGAATTTGAGCACTTGTTCTAACAGTATTCCAGACACGTAGTTCATCCATTTGACCATCAAATTGATTGCAATTACATGAATAACCCTGCTCTCCAATTTTAAATACATTAGCATCACCTGTATAAGGAGGATCAGAATCAGAAGCACTACCATCTGGTAGACCATTTAAATAAAACTGGACTGTATCAGATGAATTATCAAAGCTAACTGCAACATGAGACCATGTATCTGCATTAACATCAGTTGTTGAAGAATACCATGTTTCTGAAATAAAGAGTCCTATTTTTGAATTTTGAATTTGAAATATATAGCTTGTGAGATTGGCTGTTCCGCCCTCACCTTTTGAAAGAATTGTATAATGACTCATGGGTGATTGCGGTTTAATCCAGGCTTCAAATGTAAAAGTAGAAAGGTTTAGTGTGTTGTTATGAGGGACTGCAATATGCACGGAACCATCAAAATCAAGGGTAAAATTTGTAGCTAAAGCCCATGATGTTTGTAATGTAAATAGAAAAACGATTGAAATTATCAAATTCTGTATGTATTTCATATTGAACTTCCTTTTCAGATTAAAGATTTGAGAGCTGTGGATTTATCATTAAGGAATTTTATATTTAATCAAAATTTAGATCAATATTT
>Ga0272440_1003795_pt1 | contig 11107 bp, 13 predicted proteins | sample SSMMMBAug17_FD_192440 | JGI IMG/M metagenome (GOLD analysis project Ga0272440, IMG submission 192440) | Marine sediment archaeal communities from Little Sippewissett salt marsh, Falmouth, MA, United States - SSM-MMB-Aug17 | ecosystem: Environmental > Aquatic > Marine > Wetlands > Sediment ... | reverse complement strand
ATGCCGATGCGCCGATGTGCAACGCCACCTTCCGCAGCCCGCGAACAAACGTTGTCCGGAGCCACTTCGGGTCAACGTACTCGACACCATCGCGCTTGATTTTCGGCACCTCGACGGGCCACCCGCGGATGTCGCGCAGCGCCCAGCAGAAGCACCGCCACCGGGCCTCCTCTTCGCGGTAGGTTCCATCGGTGCTGCGGCACTCGTCAGAGATTTTCGACATCTCGTCGGGCGGGATGACGCCAACAACAAACTCCGTCAGCGCATCACCGTCGCGCACCTTGACGTGCTCGCGCCAGTTGCCCTTGAGCCACGTCTCACCGTACTTCGCCCAATCCGTCTGCTCGTCGTCAATCGCCGGATCATACGGCGAGACACAGACCGCGCTATCGCTCATCGTTACTGGCTTGAACGCCACGAATCACCTCAGCTCAGGCAGATGGAGAAGTCTGGGATCTTGACAATGGTCGCGTCCGGGTCCGTGGTATTCCCGGCGTCCTGCGCCTCCACCACGTTGGGCACCTCGACCATGCCGTCGCCGTCCTCAGGATTCGGCGACTCGATGAGTCGGCCAGCCGGGATGCTCACAGCCATCGCGTTGCCGTGGCCGCCGTAGACAACCAGGATGGCCCGCGAGGTGCGCGCCGTCCAGCGCAGATCCTGATCCAGGTCCCCGCTCGAGGACAAGATCTCACGGAACGTGCAGCCGCATGCATAGCCGGTGTGTTGGAGCTCGGAGCCGCCGTTGATGCCGGTCGAGCCCTGCACCTGTTTCATCGCGAAGGTCGAGCCGGGTTGCGCCGTGAATCCCTTGATGTCGGTCCCGGTCGTGTCCAGCCACGCCTTGCGGTCGCTGTTGAGAATCGACGGCTGCGACGTGTACGCCGTGCCGGCGTTGTACGGGGCCGCCTCGATCTCACGGATCCAGTGATTGCAGGTGAACGAGAACGAGAACTCGAGCACCGGGCCGTCAACCAGTTGGACGTTGCCCTTGCAGCCGGTGATGGTGTAGCGCACGCCGTCCACCTCGTACTCGAGGGTCACGCCGTACATGCCATCGCCGTCAGTCGACTTCTGATAGTTGCACATCGCGTGCAACACGTCGCCGCTCGTCGGTGCATACGGCAAAGCCGGCGAAACCGTGATGGTGTCCTCTGCGCCCGCGCCGTCCGTCTGCGCCGTGATGCGCCGGACGTTGCCCTGGTACTCCACGAGCTGGCCGATGGTCAGATTTTCCCACTTCCCTGTTGCGATCTTGATCGCGGTCGTGGTCGACCCGGCGCCCACCGTGGCGCTCGTGCCCTGGCTGAGCTCGAGCCCGGAGGCCACGAGCAACCCGTGGAGCTCAGACTTGTTCGCCGCAGCGTCTGCCGCCGCCAGTGAGCCGCTGCCGAAAACGTGGGTATTGAATGACACCTCGCCGCTCTTGGCGCCGATCGTGCCGTCGCCAACCGCGAAGTTGACCCGGTTCTGCGGGCGGGGGTGATACGCGTGGCCGCCCGGGAGCGAGATGCCGCCGACCTCGACAAAGCGCCGAAGCACCAGGACATCACCGGCGCTCACGCCATCCAACGCGTTGTTCGCCACGGTGAACGTGCCCGTTGCGCTGACGAAGTCGGTGATCTCGACCGGGTTGAGCCCTCTGTCCGTGCCGTTGATCGGGATCAGATAATAGCCGTTCCAGAAGTCATTGGCCTCGGCACGCACGGCGTCCACGATAGTCGTGGCCGTAGTGCTGTCCACGACAACCACCGGCTCGGGCGACTTCCAGAGCTCGTAGCGCACCGACGCGGCAACCTGGTTCGTAAACCCGTTGTTTTCGACCGCCAGAGTGCCGCTGCCGTCGTCGTCGATGACGCGCTTCCACTCGCCCTCGTTGTCGCCAGACAGGATGTGCACCCAATAGCGCCCATTGTACGTATCGGCGCCACCGCTATCCGCCGAGGCATCCACGACCGTGGTGCCGCCGGCGGCGCCCGCGCCGCTGGTCGTGCCGCGGAAAATGAATTGCCACGCCTCGCCGCTCACCGAGGTGTGCTCGACGTAGCCGAGTTGTTGCTGATTCCACATTCGCGTCATTTGAATTCACTCCCGATCCGGTACACGCAGCCATACTTGGCTACGGCCACGACCTTGGTTTGATCTTCCGTTTCAATCTCCGGCGCCCCCTCGGGGATCAGCGCCTGTGTGTATGTGCCGTCGCGGTGGTCCGGGTCGGCCCCGCGAGTAATCACTGCATCAATGATCGCCAGGTTCTCTAGCGCGCTGGCAACCGCGTCATGGTGCCGGCCGTACTTGATGATCCTCAGCCGAAGTTCGAGCGTGCCCTTGTATGTCTGGATGCCGTTACCAAACCATTCGAGGCGTTCCCCGCGGTCCAGGGACAGCGAGAAGAATCGATCCCAGCCGTCGCCCTCGACATCCGGCGGCACGTTGTCAGGCAGGCGCTTGAATCCCTGGAGTACGATCATAGAATCCTCTGCCGAGGGGGCCGCAGTAAACGATGGCGATACAGAGATCCGCCAGTAGTCCCATCCAGTGTGCTTGTGGCAGAGTTCTATTTTTCTGCACTCTTGATAATTGAGCCCATCCGTATTGCACAGCACCCAGAACCCTGGAGCGTTTTGCGGCATCCATCGTGTTGCCTGCACGTAATTGCCGAAATATGGTGATTCCGGCCACGCAGAATATGCAACATCGAAATAGGATGCGTGGACCTGGGCGCCAATTACCTCGAGCGGCGTATCCTCGCCACTACGCAGCCCCGGATCATTTGGATGTGTTCCGGGGATGCCACGGTAACCAGACCCAGCACCGCGCCACGTATTCCCGCCCTCGATGACGTCGGCGTAATTGTCAAGGATATCCCCGACGCTCTGGTTGAGAGCACAGGTCACGTAGTCACCCTAATGCGCAGCGCGCCGCCGATGTCCGAGTCTTCCTCGCCGTCTTGCGTCGAGTCATACTGGATGGTTGATAGCGCCGAGCGGAAGAGGTCCTTGAACTTGGATTCGTAAGAGTCAGCTTTGTCGATCTCACCGTGCGCCCGGAAGTACTGTTGCAGGATGTAGTACCGCGCAGCCGGGGCCACCTGGGCGCTGTCAAGGATCATATTCTCGAGCAGTTTGTCAGTCTCGAGCACATGCGCCTCGATCATCACCGACAGGTCATCCCGGCACGCGTCGATGAGCTCTGAGAAGTCGTCATCCCCGCCAAACTCGCCGGCACTCAGTTGGTCGTCGAGGGCCACGAGTTGATCGCGCCCGATGTTGAGCCGGAGCAGGTACGGAACCACATCAAATATGATGCGCCCGTTGTAGGTGAGTGAGTTGTACGTGACGACGATTTCGGCCCGGTATCCGGTGTCAATCGGGAAGTTGTCCGTCTCGGTGGTATCGAGTTCGTAGGTTAGCAGCGTGCCGCTGACGGTCATGGCCGTGGCCGCGAGCACTGCCGTCGAATTGCCGGGCGCATAGACGGCGATGGTCGCGCTGGTGGGCGTCACCTTGGCGCCGTCAACTACGAGCTGATACACCAACGGGTTTTCGTCGTTGTCGCTGTTGTATCGGACTTTCTGCCGGCGCAAGCTGCGTTGTTCGTAGGCCATTACCCGATCCACCTTTCCAGCCACCGGCGCTTCTTAGGATCGTGCATGTCCCGGACCTTGTTCAGGCACTCGGCCACGGACGCCGCGAACCTGGCAAACTCAGTCCGCAGCGACTCGACCGCCTCGCGGGTTTGCCTGGCCTCCTGCGCGGCCTCGAGCGAGTGAGAACACACGTCCCGTTCAACCAGGTGCAGGCGCTGCGAGCACCGGCCCACCTCTTCCTCGAGGCGACACAGACGATCCTGGGTTTCTTTGTTACCGTTGCTTCCGGGTGGACTCATCGCGTGCACCTATCTATTGCGTCGTCGAGCCTACGGTGGAGCGCCTCGACTGATTTCTGTAGATGTGCCTGCTCGAGCCCGTGAGCTCGCAGGTCGTAGCGTAGCCCGTCCAGGCCCTTGTCAACGCAATGCATAGCGGCGAGCTGTTCGCGGGCGAGTTGGGTGAGCTCGGCGATCTGGGCGGTGAGCCCGTTGCCGTTCTGCCCCTTGGCCTTACGGTACAGGATACGCGCAAGCTCGGTCAGCCCGCGGACCGCGGCGAGGGCCACGGCCAGCGCGGCGCCGAGAAGGGCGGCGTCTGGGCCGGTCATTGGTCCTCCAGCATGGTTTCGGCGCCCGGCGGAGGCTCGCGCGTGATTATATGGGTCACGGGAGCGACACCGCAACCAGCCCGGGCATCGACAATTGCGCGCCGATGTCATACTCGCCAAAGGCGCCCTTGTCGTCTGGTTCCGAAGGCGTCACATCGATGTTGCCGACAACCCGCGCAGCCAGTTTGTCTGCGGTGCATGTGCCGGGGGGCAAGTCGAACTGCGCATCAACCGCAGGGCAAAGGTCGGCGTCGACGATTGCAAACAACAACTTCACGCTCGCCGCGGACAGTGTCGCGGTGACACGCTTGCGGTGCTGAATGGACTTGGCGTTTGCCAAATCGTCGCTCGCGAACAGTGCGGTAACCCCGCCTCCCGAAACACCGGCCGCGATGAGGAGAGAGAGAAGGGATGAGCCCTTGATGCGGTAATATTTTGCAGATTCAATTGCCATGTCGGTCTCCTGTTGGTTCTCTACGGGATCTCTCCACCGCAGCGTTCGCCGATCGTGAACATCGACGCGGTGTTGAAGTGGATCCCGTCAGCGGCGGTAAGATCGTCAGTCGTGATTAGCGCAGCGTTCCCATCTCCGGCCACAAACGATGCCTGCTGCGCACGAACGGTGTCCGCGTTTGCCCCGGATTTGATGATCTCAATTACGATGATTTTGATACCAGCCCCCCAATTTGTTCGCACGTCGGCGACCATTGTCGCCAGATTTGCCGCGTAAGCCTCCGCGTGCGCTGAAGTATCGGCGTCTGCCTCGCCCTGCATCCAGATCAATGCGGGGATCGTGTAACTGACGCCGGCCGCCGTGAGATCGGCAAGGGCTGCGTTCACGGATGTTTCAAACAACGTATAGACTGATCCACCTGGCTGCCACTTGGTATGCAAATCAGTGTCCGCAGCGGCGTACTTCGCCCAACCTGCCGGACCATATACCGTCGCGGCGCCAAGCTCCGGCCCGAATCGTGTGTCCGTTTGAGTGCACGACCACACGTCCTCATCGACGGTGGCATTGATATCCCCCTGGTAAAACCACGCCGCTCCTTCGGTTGGAAGCGCCGGGGCTCCTGAAATGCTTGCCTGCGATGCAATGGCGTTGCTCTGCCCGGCAACCAGCACTATTGGCAGCGGGGCAGCCACCGAATTTGCGAATAGCTGTTGCATGACGGGCGAACTGCCTGCCTCCGCGTCAGGTCAATTGGATGTTGCCGCGGTCACATCCAAATAGTGAACAGTCAAAGCGACCGCCAGGTCATCACAGGCGCCATCGCCGCCGACTGCGGTGACGGTGATCTCCTGAGACCCGACGCTCGGGAGCAGCCCAAGACTCGTCGCGGAATAGTCGGCCCCGGCCTCGCCGTCGGCAGGAGTGAAGGTCGTACCTAGCGCCACGGCAACACCATCAGCAAAAGCATCTGTGTCCTTTGCCGCGATGCCGATGTCGACGGACGCGCACCCGCCTGTGTTCGCCGTCGTCACGCGGCCCGATACCCCAACAACAAACGCACCTGCCGGGATAATGCCTCCGGCTGTGACCTGCGACGCATCGCCCGGGGCCGCAGAGAACGTAACAGATTCCGTTTTGGTCTTGATGAAAGTGGCGGCGCCCTTCCCCGTTATAGGACCCACACCCGCAGTGAGCGTCCCCCCCGACTCGGTGGTGAATCCAAGCCGACCATCTGTTGACGTGATGAAGTTGACACCTTGCGACCCGTTCTCATTGGAGACAATAAGGTTGCCATTAACGCCGTCGTCGGTGAGCCTCGTTGTCGATGTAACGGTGCCGAAATAAATCCGATCCCGCACCGTTATGTCGCTGAGCGCCATGTCCCCGTACAGGGAATCCGCGCCGTTACGAATGAGCACAGACAGGCCGCTGCCTTTCAGTGCAGTTGTGGAGACACCGGGGGTCGAATTCAGATTCAGAAACGCGCCGCCTACAGTAAGCGTGCCATCGAGTTGCAACGTGTCCGCCCCGGCCCGGTACATGCACAGGTCCGTGTCCTGCCCGAAGTAGATCGCGCCGTTCCCGGCCCCGGTTGCGCCGTTGTCGAGGATCAACGAGTACCCGCCGGTGTCCAAATCGATGTCGTCGGTCGCCGTACCGCCGAGGGCGCCGTCGTCCGAAATATCACCAATGTGCTCGCCGCCCGGGAATCCCAACGCGCTCGCCGAGATGGCCAGCAATCCGCCCAGGGCCAGACCAATAGCAACCCGCCTCATGGCGTCACCCGGGACTCGACTGTTACGGTAACGACATCGGCAGCGGCCGGCGTACCGGTCGCCGAGAACGCACACCTTACGTAATCCATTTTCAGATTCTCAAGCCGAAACGCGAACTTCTCAGCCGTCCCGGTCGTTAGAGAGCCCGTCCACGGACATGTGTACGTGGTGGTGCCATTCGACGTGGCCGCGCTGCAAACATCATATCCGGACCCGGCCGCCGTCGAGCTCGAATTGCTCTCCTCACACTGCCACGTTAGCGCGGTAACCGAATCGTTGGCATCGGTGAAAGTCACGCCAAACGAAATCGCATTGAACTGATTGACCAGCACCCACCCGGTGTTACGGGTGGCATTGACGCCAAGCCCGTCGATCAGAGTCGTTGTGCCTGGTTGTGATTTGTGGGTATAGAGGGGGCCGGCTGCCAGCGCCGCGCCCGCCACGAAAAGCGCCGCCAAGGCGCCGAGCAGCCGTACCTTACTCATGTTGTCTGTCCTCTTACTCAGTAAGTCACGAAAACGATGCACTCGAAGTCGTCGCCGGCGTCGTCGCACACGTCATCCGTGCCGCTCACCTTGACGGTGATCGCCGAGCCAGCCGCCACCGTCGCCGGAGTCGGGTCGGTCACGGTGCACTGGCCCGCCGTAGCGTCGCCCGCGAGGGTAAACGTGCAGGTCATACCGGCCACGGCCGCCGTGTCGTCGTACAGCGCGAAAACCACCGGGTCATTGGCGGGGGTAGCGCCGGTGCATAGTCCGTTACAGACCATCGCCACAGGCTTGAACGCCACGTTAGGCGAGCGCGGCCACGGGGCATCCGCATTACCGATGGTCGGGTCGTCCAACGCGTCACAACCAGCGCCGCCAACAGCCAAATCGGCTTCAGTGTCATCCAATGGCACTGGACCCATGTAATGGGCGGTGCTGCCGTCGTGACCGTTGCCACAGAACCGGATGCCCTCGAGAAGAATCGACGGTGAGGCCACGGCCAGGCCACCGCTGCCGGTGATCAGGCCGGTCACGCTCAGGGTGCTGGACGCGGTTACCGCGCCGGTCAGGGTCGACGCGCCGCCGACATCCAGCGCACCGTTCGCCTCGATGGCGTCCTCGGCGCAGATGTCACCGTCGCCAGTCGCGGTGGCGCAGGTCGGGTTGGTGCTCGAGCTCCGAGCAATCAATCGGGACTTGTAGGCGGTAGTGCCCGCCGTGAGGAGGAGCGCGCCCACCATTGCGACGGCTCCGTAAAGTGCAAACTTTTTCATGATGAGGTTGCTCCTGTAGGGATCCGCAGCCGGGTGTGTCCCGGCCCGGCTGCGATTGGTTGCCGGGTCAACCAGTCAGACACGCGGATTAAACCGCGTGGCCGTAGATCCAGCGCCAGTCGATTGAGTCATGACTCGATCGGAAGTAGCCGCCCAGGCGACGCAGACCCTTGAAGGCATCGCCGTCGCCGAAGATCTCGAGCGCCATGCGCCAATACCAGATCAGGTTCTGCTTCATGAGTCGCGAATCGATCATGAACCAGTTGTCGGTGTCGCTGGCGTCGAGGTACGACCACGACAGCGACTTGAGTCGGCCGTGGTAGTTGGCCACGTTGTTTGCGTTGGTGGGATCGCCGCTGGAGCGGATGATCTCGAACGCGGTCTGGTCCAGGGTCACCGGGTGCAGGAGCAGGTCGGGCTCGACCATGATCTGCTTGCCGCGGTAGTCCGTGAACAGACGCATGGCGGTCTGGGTGGTGCCGACTGCGGCATACCCGAGCGCCGTGCTGCCGGCGTTGCTCTGCGAGTTGCCGCCGTCCACGTTGACGTGTGCGGCGTTGCAGAGCGACAAGCCGTCCTCTGCCAGGTAGTCCGAGCTCGAGAACGCCTCGTTGAACACCTTGACGGCCTGCGCCTCGAAGGTGCGGACGGCGGACTCGCCGATCTTGCGACCCAGCTGCTGAAAGAACGGGAAGTTCTGATCCTCGTAGACCTTGCGCTCGACCTTGACGGACAGCGCGAGCTCTTCGTGGAGGAATTCCTTCTTGAACTGCTGGACCGGGCGATCCTCTTCGGGATCGGCCATCGGGGTCTTGACCTGGAAGTCGTCCAGGCCGGACATCGAGCCGCGCACCTCGCGGTAGCTCGAGGAGCCCTGTTGGTTGTAGAGTGCCGGCATCCGGGGGGACGCCTGAACGAACTCATCGAGAGCGAAAACGCTGACGGTTTCGTCGCTGACGTAACCGGCATTCGCCTGAGTGATAGCTGCCATGATTCATCTTCCTTTCTGGCAGTGCCGGTTAGATCCAACCACACGCGGTGGCGGGGATGACGATGACTTGCTCGTCTTGGAGCAGCGACGGGGCTTCCTTCGCGCCGAAGAACAGCACGAAGTCGCCGTCATCATAGCCATCGCTCATGTCGACGTTGTTGTGGTCCGCCGCATCGCAGCGCCCGAGGAACCCGATACCGCCGACGCCGGAGCCTTCACCCTCGAGAGTGATGACACTGGAGCTCGTGGTCAGGGTTGCCTTGGCCTGGCGGTGCAGGATCTGCTTGGCGTTCGGGGTGCCGCCTGCGTCGTCGTAGTCGGCGACCATCAGGATCTCGCCCTTGCCGGGGCCGTCGTACACGTAGCAGATGGCGCCGTTGGAGTCGTTGTCGTTGCCGAGCTGCGTGGTCAACTGCACGTAGCTCGATGCGCCGGCGCCACTGTACGAGACAACCGCATCGTCAGCGTGGCCCGCGAAGGTCACGCGGAATTTCGGCACGCCGCCGGGCACGTTCATCTTGATCGGGATCCAGCACTTGTCCGCGGCCGCGTCCTCGATCTTGTCGATCTCGGCGGGCGGGGATGCCGCCTGGGTGGCCGCCGGGCAAACCGTGGTCTTGTCGACGAATCCAACCGGGATGGTGGAGTCGGTAGCGAGAACGAGCACGCCATCGGTGATAATGACGGCATCGCCGCGGGTGAAGGTGACTCCCGGATCGCCCGGGAGCAAGAAAACTTCCTCACCAGAGGTGAGTCCTACGAACTCAAATCCTTGGGAGGTAACGCCGGTAAGCGCCATGGGTTAGCTCCTCGTTGGTGGGGCATTATTCCTCTGCCCCTTTACGGAAATTGGTGGTTGCGCAGCTCGGACAGTCGGAAACCTTCCGATAGTCCGGGATGGGAAACCCACAATTCCGACAACGAATCGCGAACTCTTCGGCGCCGTCGGCTGTTGGTTCGTCTCCAGGTTCCGGGTACCGATCCGAAACAGCAAAACGCGAAGGCCAAGACTGCCGCATCGCAGGCTCGGTCGTCGGGCTGTTTCGTTTCAGTATAGCCATCGCCTTTTCTGCAGTTACTTTTTCAGCACTCGATCATACGCGGCGTCATCGGATACACCACCGATTGGGACCGCCTTGATCGAGTCGAGCAAGTGGATGAACGCCCCGGTATTGGCTTTGTAGTCATCCGGGTTTTTGTTGCCAAGCCCAATGTGAAACTTGCCGGTGCTATCAACGGCAAGTTCCTTAGAGAGCTCGACGGTACGCGGCGATGTGTGCATCTCGTCGAGCACTTCGCGCGTAACGGGATCGATCTCGTGACCAACGGAGCGACTGCGGTCGGCGCCTTTGATGCCCGGAGTGGGCGGCGCGGAAGGGGCTGGCTTGTCGCCGGAGTCCGGTGCTGCTGTCTCCTGCGGGCCGGCCGATTCAAACTTCATCGACACGAACGCGTCAAGCTTGTCCAGGGGAAGAGAGTCCTTGACGAGCTCGATATCCTTCCGCGCCGCCTCGGGCAGACGCTTGATCGTGTTTTCGATGCGCTCGCGCGTCGCCGTCTCGAGGGCTTCCTTCTCGGCCCGGATCTGAGCGAGCTCGTCATGCGCGCGCCTCAACTCCTCGGCGGCCTTGCCATTCTCGATCGCTTCCTTGGCGGCCTTCTCTTTCGCGCGGGCGTCCGCCTCGGATTTTGCCTTGCGCTCTTTCGCCTTCATCTTGTCGAGCTCGGCGCGTGCCTTCTCGGCTTCAGCGCGAGCGGCTGCGGCGTCATCGGTGCCGGGTAGCGGTCGCTGCTCCGGGGTCTCGGTGGTCGGCGCTTGGGTCTCGGCGGTTTCGTCTGGCACGGGGTCTCCTAGGCGGTGATGTTGGGATCACCAGCGCACTTGTCGCGCTTCATGTTTACGTTTTCGCCACGACGCATTGCCGCAGCTCGAGCGCGCTTTTGCTCATTCTGTTTCTTGATTCGCGCGCGCTCGGCTTCGGCGTGCTTGTATTCCTTCGATGCGAACAGTGATGCATAGTCCGCGCTCGACGGAGCATCTTTCGACGCCTCGGCGAATGCCGCTTGCGCTTCCGCCCGGCTCGCCGTGTCTGGGACACTGCGCATCCGCTGCCGTAACTTCGCCTGGTGCTCTGCCTGGCCCGGCAGGTCCGGCAGCTTCGGGAGCTCTTTGGCGCCCATCGTGTCGAACTCGCCGCCGTACATCTCAGGGTTGCACACGCGCTCGCCCATGTACGGGGCAGGCATGCCAATCAACGCGTCCTGGTGCGTGTGCGTCTCGCACACAGGACACCAGTCGCTGCGCCACTTTGGCCGCTCCGAGCCGGCAGGCACGTCAACAAGCGACTCCATCTCGTGGCCGCACACGCTGCACGCGAAGTCGATCAGCTTAAACGCCATTGTGTCTACCTTGCAAAGCGCGGGTGG
>Ga0272440_1003794_pt1 | contig 11108 bp, 8 predicted proteins | sample SSMMMBAug17_FD_192440 | JGI IMG/M metagenome (GOLD analysis project Ga0272440, IMG submission 192440) | Marine sediment archaeal communities from Little Sippewissett salt marsh, Falmouth, MA, United States - SSM-MMB-Aug17 | ecosystem: Environmental > Aquatic > Marine > Wetlands > Sediment ... | reverse complement strand
AGATGAATAAGATGAATTAAAAGTGTCTCATTTCATCTTATTCATCTTCTTCAGTGTAATCCTGGTTCAAAAAAGAATAGCATTTACTCTTTCTGAAATGAGGAACTTATTATCAGAGATTTCCTAAATAAATTGTAAATCAAACAAATGACGTCCAAATTATATATAGAAATGTAAAAACTTTGTAAAAGCAAAAAAATTGACTTGTATTTATCAAAGAATATACTATATGTTAATTTTTCATGTGTTTTATGTTCAAAATATAATCATTTAAGGAAAAAACTATGTACTTACCAGAAAAAACAATTTTCGATTCAAAAATTGCAAATTTTTTTTTACATTACCTTGCGCGTTTTATTCTGTTTATCATGGGCTGGCAGGTAAAAGGGGGATCTCCTGATGTTAAAAAATTCGTATTAATTGCCGCCCCGCATACATCAAACTGGGATTATTTTTTTACATTACTCATGGCATTTGCTTTAAAGCTTCGTATTTATGCTATGGGAAAAAAAGAATTGTGCGAAGGTCTGTCTGGCAAAGTTATTATGTGGCTGGGTATCATTCCAATTGATCGAACAAAATCCAACAATACAGTGGATAGTGCGATAGAAGCATTTAAGCTTAGTGATAGAATGGTTATGGTGATACCGCCATCTGGCACACGCGGTCGTGTCAAACGATGGAAAAGTGGATTCTACTATATCGCACTGGGTGCAGAGGTGCCCATTTCATTGGGATATCTGGATTATTCAACCAAAACAGGCAGTTTGGGGCCATTGTTTACACCAACGGGCAATTATGAAGCTGACATGATTGATATTAAAAAGCATTATAAGAATTTTCAAGGGAAATATCCTGATATGACACTGCATTATTTGCCAGTTGAAGTACCCGTATAAGAAAATTACTGACGCAAGATAATGCCTGATGGCAAAGATTCACCGAATATTGTTTTTTCCTCAATTTGTGAAACAGCAATTACCCGAGACAAATATTTTATTTGGTTATTTTCAGCCCCGTGTGATTGCATCCAGTCAATGATTGATTGCTGAAAGTTATCGTCAAAATCGCGCTTACGATCCCCTGTTTTACGCGCCATTTGAGAAAGAGCTGAAAAAATGGGTTTCATATTACGCCATTCTTGTTTCATGATCCATTGAATCCATTGCTGAAGATTTTGTTTGTCATTCACCCTGTCAACAGGGCCATAGAGAAGTTCGCGGGCACATAATCGGGACAACGCCCACCAATGCTGTTGTTTCACTTTTTTGGGTGTCATTTCCTTAAGTAGACGATTTACCCATTCCATTTTATCTTCACTGCTCAAACGTTCGAGATTGGCAATGGTCATCCATAACTCTATCCGCTCCTGAGGTAAGATTCTGCGGCTGGCATTTTTTTTGGATTTAAACAAGGGATTTAAGTCTTGCATAAATTGTCGCTGTTGTCCAGCAGTTAACCCACCACTGATACGTCGCCAAAAAATCCACCATTCACTAAGTACTTGCGGATTCCTGGGGTTTTGAGGGCCGGATTTATATAGTTTCCACAGTTGAGCAACGCGATGTTCATCCAGCGGATCACCAAATCCAGGACGAATCGCATAGCCTGTAAGATTGAGCCATCGGCTTTCATGCTGGGGGCTGAGACCTCTTTGTTTTTTGAGGGAAACCATTAGATCTACCAGTTCCCGAAGCATCCCAAGGGGCCAGTCTTCTTTTTGACGGTCAGTTATTTCGCTGATTCGTTGCATGAGTTTTTCAGGTGATTCTTCAACATTTGGTGAAAATACCTTGCGAACAGCATCACGAACGTATTCTATTTGAGACTCTTCCAATGTATCAATCGCTAATATTTCTTTTTGTTTTATTTTTTCCCGCAATTCAAATCGTAATTGCCATCGATGCTCTGATTGTTTTGCTCTGCACCAGATCGACAGGGCCCCCAATTCTGAATACTGAGTTTCTATTATAATGGGAATATGCTTTTGGATTGAACTTTTGCCATATTGGATAACTGTTTGAAGCGGGGGAAGTAATGAAAAAGAATCATCTACATTAAAAATTTCACCAATATTATCGCCGGAGCGATAGCTAGAGCTAAACAAGTCAAAACGAACAGGTTGATTGGCCAGCACCTCAAAGGTTTTGTTGTCAAAATTGTTTTCACTACCTTCTTCCTGCCCACGTTCAACAATACACATGGCTTGTTTTCCCTCATTTGTATCAATACCAAGATAGTATGATCGTGCACTGCCACTTCCAACACGAACGCCGTGTCCCATTTTAACCAGACCATAATAGGCTGCACCAACAGCAACAGCAAGAAAAGGCTCAGGATTTTTCAATATTGACGGCGTTTGCTCCGATTTTGACCATGATTTTATGGATTCACCTATGCGATTCTGAATCCATGCAGGTTTTAATGAGCCACCATTAAATAAGATGACATCCGGCTGATACACATTTTCTGTTTGAATAAAATTTTGAATATCCGATTGATGGTTGGATAAAAATTGACATAAATGTTTGGTAATCGCAGGTTCTTTCTCGTAGGGTAAACCAAACTCAGTGATTCCTTTTCGTTGCTTTTTATCTCCCATTGTTTTCAAATCTGAATCTTCAATTATGGGAAAAAAACCATCCAGCACAGTTTTTTCAATTTCGTTTTTATCCAGATTTGATGATAATGTACCTGCAATAAGGCTTCTGCCTTCACCAATGAGTGTGATTGTTTTAGATTCAGCAGCATCCGATAAAATGGCTTCTTTGGCTTCTCGACATTGATGACACAATGATTGCCATCGATCAAGGCTCAATTGTTGTCCAGTAGATCCTTGCATTTTTTCTGCAATGGTGCGAGCAAGTGTTAAATCGATATTGTCCCCACCTAAAATCAGATGATCCCCCACAGCGATTCGTTCAAATCTTTGATTGCCATCAATTTCCTGTAATGCAATTAATGTAAAATCTGTGGTGCCGCCACCAACATCACAAACAAGAATAAGGTTTCCCGAACTAACATGACGTTGCCATTCTGTTTCATGTCGTCCTAACCAGCTATAGAATGCTGCCAGTGGTTCTTCAAGTAATACAACATTAGAAATACCCGCCATACGTGCAGCTTCAACAGTAAGGTCTCGTGCGACTTCATCAAAAGAGGCTGGCACAGTCAGGATGACCATTTGATTTTCCATCCAGGCATCTTCATCATCTCCCATTCGTGTATTCCATGCCATGCGAATATGGTTGAGGTAAACAGATGATGCTGCAACCGGAGAAACTTTTTTAACGCTTTTATCACTTCCCCAGGGAAGTATTGACGATTTTCTATCCACCTTGCTATGACAAAGCCAGCTTTTTGCAGAGAATACCAATCGTGATGGCACCTTTTTACCATAGTCTCTGGCATACGCCCCTGAAATTTTTGAGGGGCGATTATCCCAGGGCAAAGATGTTGATTCAATATCAATATCGTATTCGCCGGTAATAAATAAAAATGAGGGCAACACAGATAGACGAGATATCTCTCCCGGTGCTGTCACTTGAGGAATGCGAAATATTTGAATTTGAGGTTTAGATATGGATTCATCAGATAAATCCACATACGACACAGCAGAGTTGGTTGTGCCCAAGTCTATGCCTATTATATAACGATGTTGCTTCACAGGGTACTTTATCTCCTTTGATCGTCCTGCTTTGGTTTTTCATTCACACAAATACGTGAGTTTGTGCTTAATTGAGTCAGTGCGAAAAAAAATTAAATGGGATGATCATCTTTCTTTATCTTAATTCTGAAAATTCTATAATTCTGAAAATTCTGATTCTATAAAAGGACGAACAAATATATAATATAAGTATTTGAATTTATTGATCCCCAAAATCCGATATAATCAGAATTGGTTTATAATTGATAACAATTCGGCATATAAAACACAAGTAATTTTTCCATATCTGAAAATTAAGTCAAATATGAACACCTGTCCCATTGCCCAATTTTTGGGGAGCATTATACACAAAAAAGTTGACACAATAACATTGCAATGTTATTATTTTTTTATTTTATGATCGACCAACTTTGGTTTTTTCTGGCATAGTAATTGCCTTCTGCTAAGAAATCGATCCCCCCAAAAAAAATGAGATGGATATTATTCTCGATATGCAACAGTCAACCCCGATTGAAAATTAGAAAGCGGGATATAAAGAATACAATATCATTTATGAAAAAATTCAATATTAACAAAGGTCTAGTTATTCAAAAGTCTATGAGGATATCTTGGATATTACTGGGCAAAGGTTAAATATTACACCATACTGGAAATATTGGATAATTAAACGATTCTTATCGAGTGAGGTATCGCAAAACAATGAAAAACATCGTACAATTTTTATTTGAGGCCAACATTTTAAAATCTGTGCGGCGAACCGGATTTCAATTTCTTGGCAGTGGTAAAGAATCAGTGGCGGATCATTCATTTATGATCACAATAATTGCCTATGTCATGAGCAAACTGAATCCTGAGGTTGATCCCTTAAAAATTATGACAATGGCACTGGTGCATGATATTCCTGAAGCCCGTATAGGTGAATTAAATTATGTACACAGGCGTTATACCACAGCGCATGAGGATCAGGCATTGAAGGATTTGGCCCAAAATATCCCTTTTGGTCAGGAAATTGGTGATCTGGTTGATGAATTCAATCAGTGTCAAACCATGGAATCACAATTGGCAAAGGATGCGGACAATCTGTCATTAATGCTGGAACTCAAAGCATTGCATGATCAGGGCAAACGCGGCCCCAAAAAATGGCTGATAGCTGCACAGGATAGATTAATTACAAATACTGGTAAGCAACTGGCTGAAACAATTATGACTACCGAATGGGACGAATGGTGGTTTCAAGCCTTGCCACCACTCAAATAACATACATGTAAAAAAGGAGGAATAATGGAAGTTGTCTCGCAAATATTAAACCGATCCATCGGAAAAAAAATATTGATGGCATTAACAGGTTTGGGATTCTGCCTGTTTTTAACAATTCATCTTATCGGCAACCTTTTTATTTATGGTGGACAGGATTTGTTCCATGCCTATGTGGATCATCTGCATGCACTTGGGCCGTTGATCTATATTTCTGAGATTGGCCTGTTAGTACTTTTAGGAATTCATTTGACAATGGCCATTACCCTGTATTTTCAAAATCTTACCGCCAGACCGATTACATATGTCAAAAAACGTAATGCTGGCGGAAGAACCCTGTCATCCGGAACCATGCCATATACAGGATTACTGATTCTGATATTTATTGTAGTTCATTTGATCACGTTCAAATTTGCGGATCATTCAAAGCAAACGGTCTTTGAAATTGTATCGTCCACATTAACACAACCCGGCTACCTGGCCATGTATGTGTTTGCCATGATCATTGTGGGACTTCATGTTAATCATGGCTTATGGAGTGCATTTCAGACACTGGGACTGGATCATCCAAAATATATGCCTGCTGTCAAAACATTGAGTGTGGTATACAGTTTGATATTGATCGTTGGATTTGGTTTTATTCCAATTTATATAATGATGCTTTCGCTTCGTTAAAATCAGGGAGTTTATTATGGAATTAAATGCCCATATCCCATCAGGTCCATTATCTGAAAAATGGGATAAGCACCGATTTGAATTAAAGCTGGTCAATCCGGCAAACAAAAGAAAATATGAGATTATTGTCGTTGGAACCGGTCTGGCAGGAAGTTCAGCGGCTGCATCTCTGGCAGAACTGGGGTACCACGTAAAAATATTTTGTATTCAAGACAGCCCCCGACGTGCGCACAGTATTGCGGCACAAGGTGGGATCAATGCTGCCAAGAATTATCCCAATGATGGGGACAGTATTCAACGCCTGTTCTATGACACCATAAAAGGTGGTGATTTTCGGGCACGTGAGGCCAATGTGTACCGACTGGCACAGATCAGCAATCATATCATTGATCATTGTGTGGCATTGGGGGTTCCTTTTGCAAGGGAATATGGCGGATTACTGGCCAATCGATCATTTGGCGGCGCACAAGTTTCCCGCACTTTCTATGCACGCGGCCAGACAGGTCAACAGTTACTGCTTGGGGCGTATAGTGCCTTAAGTCGTCAGATTGCATTGGGTAATGTTGAAATGTTTACTCGAAGAGAAATGATGGATCTGGTGATGATTAATGATCATGCCAAAGGCATTATTGTCCGAAATCTTGTGACCGGAAAACTGGAACGCTTTGGTGCCCATGCGGTTGTGCTGGCAACCGGGGGTTATGGAAACGTTTTTTTTCTTTCAACCAATGCAATGAATTCTAACGTTTCCGCAGCATGGCGGTCATATTTAAAAGGGGCCTGCTTTGCAAATCCAGCATTTACACAGATTCATCCCACTTGTATTCCTGTTCATGGAGATTATCAGTCCAAACTGACCCTCATGAGTGAGAGTTTACGCAATGATGGTCGTGTCTGGGTGCCCAAAGGGCAAAAAGATAACCGTCCGGCAAAAGATATTCCGGAATCTGAACGTTTATATTATTTAGAGCAAAAATATCCCAGCTTTGGTAATCTGGTTCCCAGAGATGTGGCATCACGAAATGCAAAAGAACAATGTGATGCCGGTCGCGGTGTGGGAGAAACCGGATATGCTGTTTATCTGGATTTCCGGGATGCCATTGCTCGAGATGGCCGTGCCACAATTGAAAAAAAATATGGGAATCTTTTTCAGATGTATGAACGTATCACCGGCGAAAATCCCTATGACGTGCCCATGAAAATTTATCCGGCAGTTCATTACACCATGGGTGGCCTTTGGGTAGATTATAACCTGATGACCACTGTTCCCGGCCTTTTTGCACTGGGTGAAGCCAACTTTTCCGATCATGGGGCCAATCGGCTTGGGGCAAGCGCATTGATGCAAGGGCTGGCTGATGGTTTTTTTATTATTCCATATACCATTGGCCATTACTTGAATGGTCAGTCTCAACCCAATATTGATACATCGCATGAAGCCTTTAAAGAAGCTGAAGTTGCTACAAATGAGCGTATTTATCGCCTGATGTCAATTGATGGCAAACGGACTGTGGATGATTTCCACAAATCGCTGGGCCATATCATGTGGGAATATTGCGGCATGGCGCGTAATGAAGCTGGTCTGGAAAAAGCTCTGGGCAAATTGCCTGAACTGCGTGAAGAATTCTGGAAAAACCTTAAGTTGACAGGAAGCAGTGAAAGTTTCAATCAAAGCCTGGAGCGGGCAATCAGAGTGGCCGATTTTATGGAACTGGGTGAACTTATGGTTCTTGATGCCCTCGAAAGAGAGGAATCCTGTGGATGTCACTTACGAGAAGAGTATCAAACCGATGAAAATGAAGCCCTTCGAAATGATGATGAATACTGTTATGTTTCTGTATGGAAACATCAGGAAGATGATGATCCTGAGCTTCACACAGAGCCATTAAAATTTGAAAATGTTCAATTATCGCAAAGGAGCTATAAGTGAGTACGCAAACAATCAACCTGACATTAAAAGTATGGCGTCAAGATGGGCCAACCGATAAAGGCCGTCTGGATACCTTTCACGCCAAAAATATATCCAAAGACATGTCTTTTTTGGAAATGCTTGATGTTGTCAACGAGGGGCTTGCTAAGCAAGGTAAGGAACCAGTTGCTTTTGATAGTGATTGCCGAGAGGGCATCTGCGGCATGTGTGGTGCCATGATTAATGGTCACGCCCATGGTCCTGAAACAGAAACCACACTATGTCAACTTCATATGCGTCATTTTAAGGATGGCGACAAAATATTTATTGAGCCTTTTCGTGCACGGGCATTCAAGATTATCAAGGATCTGGTGATTGATCGCAGTGCTTTTGACAGTATTATTCAAAAGGGAGGATATATATCTGTGAATACCGGCGGGGCGGCTGATGCCAATGCCATTCCTGTTTCTCAAGAAAATTCAAGTCTGGCAATGGATGCGGCTGCCTGTATTGGTTGTGGTGCCTGCGTGGCAGCTTGTCCCAATGCTTCTGCCATGTTATTTGTATCTGCAAAAATATCCCATCTGGGCTTATTGCCTCAGGGCAAACCTGAAGCCAGCATGAGAACATCAAAAATGATTTGCGAAATGGATCGTCTTGGATTTGGCAATTGTTCAAATGAACGAGAATGTGAGGCCGCCTGTCCAAAAGGTATTAAAATTGAAAATATTGCCCGAATGAATCGTGCATTTTTGAAATCGGTTTTTTTGGCGCGGACGAATGAAAATTAAGAATCCTTCATATTTGTTGAAATGTTGTTATTCGACTTTTGTTCATTCGTGCTTGTTGACGCAATAATAAAAGGGTTTGTTATGCATATTCTTCACATACTGCCTCATCTTGCAAATGGTGGTGCTGAACGACAGATGTTTTATTTAACACAGGAATTAATCCATCTTGGGCATAAAGTTGACATTGCGTATCTATATGAAGGTAAAAAAGACCTGTATCCCAAATTTGTTGAAAATGCAAATTACTATCAAATCAAATGTAAAGGCAATTATGATCCTTTAATATTATTGCAATTAATTCGGTTGATTAAATCACGTAAACCAGATATTGTTCAAACATGGATTCGTCAAATGGATATTCTTGGTGGTCTTGCAGCTATTTTTACCCAAACGAACTGGTTGATTCGGGAGCCAAGTTCTTCAAAAGCTTATCCTCCAAATTGGAAACATTTGTTGCGAATACGCATGGCGAAATTGTCACGGATGATTGTGGCAAACTCAAAAGAGGGATTAAATTATTGGAAACCATTTTATCCACATAAGAAAATGCGTTTTGTTCCGAATGGGGTGCCATTACAATCTATTGAAGGTTTTTCAATTAATGCGAATAACACTCATGTGTTTCAGATCAAAAATTTTGTTTTGTATGCCGGTCGAATTGAAAAGCTAAAAAATATTGACGTACTCATTAGAGCAATATATAAACTGAATCAAAAGCAGGAACTTAATTTAATTATTTGTGGAGATGGCAGTCAAAAACAGCTTCTTGAAAAACTTATCTATGATTTGAATCTTAATAACAATGTTTTTATGACAGGAGCAGTATCGCCTGAAAATGTCTGGTTTTTTATGAAACGTGCAAAAGCATTTGTATTGTTGAGTGCTTATGAAGGCTGTCCAAATGTATTGTTAGAGGCAATGGTATGTCAATGTCCACTTATCGTTTCAGATATTCCCGCTCATCGGGCTTTTTTAAATGAAAATAATTCATTATGGGTAAATCAAATTACGCCTGAATTTGTTGCAGATAAAATTTTGGATCTTGTTACGAAACAAAACGATGCGAACAATCGTGCTAAAATTGCCAGGCAACTCGTGGAAAAATGGTCATTACAAAAAATGGCCAGAAAATATGAACAACTATATCAATGGATCATACAAAACAATTAAAAATATTATTTGCAATACACGCATATAAACCAGCCTGGAAATTCGGTGGACCGGTGATTAGTGTTTCATCACTGGCTGAAACTCTAGTTAAAAAAGGCCATAAGGTTTTTGTCTGCACGACCAATACTAATTTAAATGAAAAATTGAACGTTACGCCCAATATTTCGCATGAGATTAATGGGGTCAAAGTCTGGTATTTTGACTATTCTAATTATATTCAAACCTTATTTCCATATATTCCTTATCTGTCAAAATCGGTTGGTTTTTTATATGCACCTGCAATGAAAAAACATTTGTTACGAACAATGGGCTTCATCGACGTTGTTCACACACAATTGCCATTTGCTTACCCCACATATGTTGCAGCAAACATTGCGAATAAATTATCTATCCCATATTTTTACAGTCAGCGCGGTGTTTTGAATCAAAAACGTTTAAAATACCGATCTTTCAAAAAGAAATTATACTTATATGCGATTGAAAATAAAATTTTAAATGGCGCAAAATCTTTAGTTGCACTCAATCAACAAGAGATGGAAAGCTATAGAATACTGGGTTTAAACAATCCCTGCCATATTATCCCAAATGGTATCAATGTCGATAACTATTGGCAGCACCATAGAGGCATTACTCAGAAAAAATTAAATATCCCTGATTCAGCAAAAGTTATTTTATTTTTAGGAAGACTTCACTGGATAAAGAATCTGGATTGTTTGCTAGATGCATTTATTGAGATTTCTAAAAAAGAAAAACAGGTCTGTTTGATTATTGCCGGTCCTGATGAATCAGGTATTTCAAATTCATTAATGACAAAGGCCAGAGAAAATGGTATTGCTAATCGTGTATTTTTTCCAGGAACGGTCATAGGTGATGAAAAGAAAGATTTGCTGGCACGCGCAGATATTTTTTGTTTGCCATCTGTGGAAGAAGGCTTTTCCATGGCAATACTGGAATCGCTTGCCAGTCAAACACCTGTTGTCATATCTCATGGTTGTCATTTTGATGAAGTTGAAAAGAGTCAGTCAGGGCTTGTGAGTTATAATGAGCCATTAATCTTGAGTCGTGCAATTGAAGGGATCCTGTCAAACGCAGACAAACTTTCTCAAATGGGTGAAAATGGTTTTCGACTCGTCAAACAGAAATACACATGGGATTTGATTGCAGACAAACATATTGAAATGTATAAAACATATTTATGAATTTCTGATAATCGAAAAAAAATGATAGGCAAATATACAAATGTTTCTGAATCACATCCAACTGCTGTGATCTGATTCGACGATTATGTAACAAAGATAAACCGAAACTAAAAGAATGGCAGTTTAGTGACACCTGCCTTATAGGATTGTTATAATGGACACAGAACTAATCAGATCATGGTGTCTAGAATTTCCTGAAACAATACTTGAATATTCCGGTAAGGATGAAATATACAAAATACAAAACAGGCAGTTTGCAATAATTGATTGCAATGGATTAACGTTAAAGTGTCATTCTGAAAACTATCAGACGAATTTAAGCCATCACGATATTGTTCCGGCAAAAAAGTTGGCACGGCATTACTGGATAACAATCACTCGTTATGATCAATTCAAGGTTGAAGAATTATTTGATCTGGTTATCAAGTCATATCAACTGATTGTTG
>Ga0272440_1003793_pt1 | contig 11110 bp, 8 predicted proteins | sample SSMMMBAug17_FD_192440 | JGI IMG/M metagenome (GOLD analysis project Ga0272440, IMG submission 192440) | Marine sediment archaeal communities from Little Sippewissett salt marsh, Falmouth, MA, United States - SSM-MMB-Aug17 | ecosystem: Environmental > Aquatic > Marine > Wetlands > Sediment ... | reverse complement strand
CTTTATGTTGCGCCCTTACAGGGCTTAAATATTGGTTAATCGTTCCCCAGGGCGTTGCCCTGGGCTGGTATGTTGCCGCCCTTTCAGGGCTAAGAAAAAAAATGTATACACTTGTAGACCTATCCGGGAATCAATATTTATTTCAAATAGCACCTAATTGACCACAGGCGGCCATAACACGCTGACCTTTTGTGGCACGTTTTCTCACGTACAATTTTTTTTCAATCAGCCAATCACAAAACTGATGGAATTGTTCAGGAGTTGGGGGTTGAAATGAATCATTGGTTTGAGGGTTATAAGGTATTACATTAATACGTACACGTAAAGGGGATACAAAGTCTGCCAATTCTGAGGCATCTGTTTGCGAATCATTGATGCCCTTGATCAAAACATATTCGATAAAAAGTACCCCTTTAGATTTTAAAGGAAAATGTATCAGACTGTCTTGAAGTGTTGCTAATGGGTATTTTCGATTAATCGGCATCAACTGATTTCGAAGATTATCATTTGCAGCATTTATGGATACAGCAAGATGGATCCCTTTTGGGCCATTCTTTGATAAGTGACGTATACCTGGAACATGTCCTGATGTTGACAGGGTGATAAATTTTTTTGGAAAATCAAATCCTTGAGGATCAGTCAGAATATAAATGGCCTTAATGACAGCATCAATATTGTCAAAGGGCTCTCCCATACCCATAAACACAATATTTCGAATAGGTGCATTCAAATGAAATACAGCGCAATAGACTTGTGCGACGATTTCTTCAGCAGTCAGATGCCGAATAAATCCCATTTGACCGGTCTGACAAAACTTACAGCCCATCCGACACCCCACCTGTGATGAAATACAGAGTGTATGATGGTACAACATGGGAATGATGACTGATTCGATGCAATGACCATCGGCCAAACGACTGGTATATTTCATGACACCATCGTCTGCTTTTTTATCAACAATGGGAAGTGTCAAAACGTCAATGGATTCCTGAATGCGCGTTGCAAGAATGCCAGAACGTGAAAATTCCCTGACTTTTGAAAAATGGGTATTGCCATGCAAATAAATTTCACGCATGATGGCCTTTGCATGATATTCACCCTTGCCAAATTTTTTTTTAAGCTCCTGGGTGAGATCATCGCAGGTCATTGCTAGTATTGGGATTGCTTCAGGCATAAAATTATTAGATTCATGCACCCCTTAAATAATTACCGAAATAGACCCAAAAAACCTTTCTTTTTGGCTTCAGGGGCAATTTTATTAATAATTTTTGGGGAGAACTTTTCTTTTTCTAGAAGCTTCCGGATGGCATCATTCTTTTTAAGACCTGATTTATCAATACATTTCTGAGCCCGTGCCATGTCATCTTGCATTTGATCCTGACGTTTGTCATCCATAAGTCCTTGAACTTCATCAATATAACGTCGCATTTTTCTGGCATCCGCTGCCATTTGGGACATTTCACCGATTGTTGGTTTTTTGGGATCATCATCGGAGATACGACGTAATTTTTTTCGACGATCCTCGAAATGTCGAAGCAACTCCCTTGCACGTTCGATATATTTTCTGGCATCGGTTAATTCATTGATTTTTAGAAATATTCTTGAAATTAAAAGCACCAAATCAACTTCTGCCTGATCACTTTTAATTGTTGTCGTTCCTGTTAAGGTTTTTTCGTAAAAATAAATCGACAATTTTAACGCCTGGGTTTCATCAAAAGGGACATCTCTCCAGTATTTTTGTAAACTGTTTGTCAAATTTATAATATCTGGAATAAACTGTTTTTTGAGTTTTTCACTGGACTCAATATCGCGAAAAAGCCATGCCAGACGCAGTGAATAACGACCAATATTAATCGGTTCTTTGTTCACAAAATCATCAACGAGCTGCATTTGATAGATGGCCAGCAGATAGAGTTGGACAGCATTATAATGCGTCATGTTTTCATCGTAAGTTTTGGGGGTCAAGAGGTCAAAAACCTGGTGTATGGATGGATCATTTTTGTATGCCAAAACAATTGCTTTTTTCAATTTTTCAGGGCTTACAACGCTGTCTTGCAGCGGGTTTTCATATTCTGAGCGCGCAGCAGTAAAATGACAATATGGACAGTGCCACATAAAAAATACAGCAGGATGAATATGCCCTAGCCCTTTCTTTTTACGAAGAATTGTCAGCGGTTTGAGATCAATGTCTCGCCCTTGTTCTATAAAAAGGTGTGATTTTAACTTGGTTTGTTCATGCTCCATACCACAAACTGGACAAACCACATTGGCCTTAAGAAAGGGGTTTTGACTCTCTTCAGCACCTTTTGATTTAGCCGCGTTTTTTGAATGATCTTTTTCTTTCATATCGCCTTCTCTTTTAATTATTATTAAATAGCTGAAATTATTGTTAGTTCAAATGTATCAATAGATTAATGCAATTTCCGTGCAAAAAATATTTAGGAAGTGTTGCCAAAGATATTTAAAAAGTGTAACATAATTCTACAAGACTTTCAACAAAAATTGTCCGGTATATGAATTTTCAATTGTCGACAAAGCTTCTGGGGTGCCCTCAGCAATAATTTGTCCGCCATTATCGCCCCCTTCAGGGCCTAAATCAATGATATGATCAGCAGACTTGATAACATCAAGGTTATGTTCGATCACCACAATCGTATTGCCATTATCCACCAATCGATTTAACACATTCAATAATTTTTGAACATCTGCAAAGTGAAGACCTGTAGTGGGTTCATCCAGGATATACATGGTTCGGCCAGTACCGCGCTTGCTTAATTCTCGTGAAAGCTTGACTCGTTGGGCTTCTCCACCAGAAAGTGTGGTTGCAGATTGTCCTAACTTGACATAACCCAATCCAACATCAACCAGTGTTTGTAATTTATTTTTAATTTTTTCGATATTTTCAAAAAAAGCAAGGCATTGATTGATTGTCATATTTAGAATATCAGCAATGCTTTTACCTTTATATTTAATCTCTAAGGTTTCACGATTATACCTTGCACCATTGCAGACATCACAGGTAACAAAGACATCGGGTAAAAAATGCATTTCAATTCGAATGATTCCATCCCCAGAGCATGCTTCACATCGCCCTCCTTTAACATTGAAACTGAAACGACCTGGAGAATAACCGCGTGCTCGAGAATCAGGGGTGCGGGCAAATAATTCACGAATATATGTAAATACACCTGTATAGGTTCCTGGATTGGAACGTGGCGTCCGACCAATAGGGGATTGATCAATATGAATCACTTTGTCAACATGTCGCAAACCGCGTATGGCATCATGCATGCCAGCCTGTACCCGGGTGCTATACAGATACTGACACAGCGCTTTGTAAAGGGTCTCAAGTACAAGTGTAGATTTTCCAGAACCTGAAACACCGGTCACACAAATCAATTGCCCCAAAGGAAATGTAACAGTAATTGATTTTAAATTATTCTGACAGGCGCCTTCAACAATCAGTTTTTTTGATGATGGTTTTCGTCGTTTTGATGGTACAGGTATTTCTTTTTTTCCAGATAGATATAATCCAGTCAGGGAATTGTCACTTTTAACAAGATCATCAGGTTTGCCATTAAAAACAACCTCGCCGCCATTCACACCTGCTGCCGGCCCCATATCGACGACATGATCAGCAGAAAGAATGGTTTCTTCATCATGCTCTACAACAATGACTGTGTTTCCCAAATTCCGCATTTCTGCCAGTGTGTGTAAAAGTCGTTGGTTATCCCTTTGGTGAAGTCCGATGCTGGGTTCATCCAAAACATACATAACACCTGTTAATTTGGAACCAATTTGAGTGGCCAGGCGAATTCGTTGGCTTTCTCCCCCAGAAAGCGTAGCAGCAGCGCGATCCAGTGTAAGATAATCCAGACCCACATTACTTAAAAAGGTTAATCGTTCTTGAATTTCCTTTAAAATCTTTTCTGCGATCATTTGTTTTTTTGAATCTAATCTTAATTCATCAAAAAAAAGTTGTGCCTGTTTGACAGTATGTGCGGTACATTCTGAAATATTCTTTCCAACAATTTTGACCGCAAGGCTTTCCTTTTTCAGGCGAAGCCCATTGCATTGCGGGCAGGGTTTAAAAGTCATGTATTGTTCAATATCTTCACGTGATTGAGGCGATTGCGTTTCACGATAACGTCTTTCCAGTGATGGAATAATCCCTTCATAAGGTTTTTTGTATGTAAAGCGTCGATTATCACGCTCACCATAAAATGTAATGGCTTCTTCACCAGAGCCATAAAATAAAACAGATTGAAACGATTCAGGCAAGTCTTCAAAAGGGGTTCCAAGATCCACCTGATAATGTTGGGTCAGTGCATCCAAAAATTCATAATAAAAAATGGATGACCGATTGGCCCATAAGGCCACTGCACCATCTCTTAAAGATAATTTACTGTTTGGCACAATCAGGTTTGGATCAAATTCCATGTGTGATCCAAGACCATCACATCGACTACACGCTCCCTGGGGCGAGTTAAAGGAAAAACTGGCAGGGGTAAATTCTGGATAACTGATTCCACATGTCACGCATGCTGATGTTTCGCTGAATAATATATTTTCACCATCAATGATTTGAATCGAAACCAGACCTTGTGATTGGGCCAATGCGAGTTCTATGGAATCTGCCAGGCGATTTTTGATATCTGATCGAATCACCAGGCGGTCAACGATCACATCAATTGTATGCTTTTTGTTTTTTTTTAATGGTTTGATGTCTTCTAGTAAAAGAATCTCTCCATTCACCTGAACCCTGGCAAACCCCTCTTTTTTGAGCTTTGTAAACAGTTTGTCATGCGTCCCTTTTTGACCGGAAATGAGCGGCGCCAAAACCATAAATTTGGTTGATTCAGGTAGGGACAAAACTTGATCCACCATTTGATCTACTGTTTGCGAGGATATAACTTTCCCGCATTTGTAGCAATGAGGTGTCCCCACACGCGCATAAAGCAAACGTAAATAGTCATAAATTTCAGTCACAGTACCCACTGTAGATCGGGGATTATGACTGGCAGTTTTTTGTTCGATAGCAATGGCGGGTGAGAGCCCCTCAATGGTTTCTACATCAGGCTTTTCCATACGTTCCAGAAATTGTCGGGCATAGGTTGACAGGGATTCCACATAACGTCTCTGACCTTCAGCATAAAGGGTATCAAACGCCAGTGTTGATTTTCCAGAACCTGAAAGACCGGTTACAACAATCAGATTATTTTTGGGAAGATCCAGATCAATATTTTTTAAATTATGTTGTCTGGCACCACGAATTCTTAACATGAATCACTCCAATCGTTATTGTTTTGCTCTTGTCCATTGAAAAGGTTTTTGAATCAGGTCGATAAGTGTATCAAGAATCGTTCCAATAATACCAATGGCAATAACAATTGCCATCAGGCGGTCGTATGACATGGTATCTCTGGCATCATTAATCAGATAGCCAAGTCCACTTGATATGCCTAAAAATTCAGCAGGAACCAAAACGATCCATGCAACGCCCAGCGCCATGCGTAAACTGGTTAGCATATAAGGTATGGTTGATGGGATAATAATCTTGAAAATGAGCTGGTAATTTTTTGCGCCCTGGTTGATGGCCATCAATAACCATCGTGATTCAACCCGAGTAACCCCCAAAGTTGTGTTGATTATGATTGGCCAAATTGTTGCCATAATTAACAAAAATACAATCGCAGATTCAAAGCTTTGAAATACCAACAAAGCAATCGGCATCCAGGATATGGGGCTTATCATTCGAAGGAATTGAATAGGCGGATATGAAATCATTTTCAATTTTTCATAGAATCCTAAAAGTACGCCCAAAGGGATCCCTATAGTCGCAGCAATAAAAATGCTGATGACAATGCGTCTCAAACTGGCATACACCGAACTCCAGAACGAATATTCCTGAACCAATTCAATTAGCGATTTTAATGTTGGTATCGGCAAAAAACCAGAAAATTGTTCATAGCTTTCCTGTGAAAATATCAGAAATCCAATCACTGTCCAACTAAAAACTAACAACACCATTCCAAGAAAGCCATAGCCAATTTTTTCCCTCATAATGTACCTCTTTCAAAGCGCAACAGTCTCAACTCTACGCCAGGGGTTGGAAATATCCATCGCGTGCGAAAATTGATTTAATCCGCCAGCATTCTGAATTGCTATTCTGGCAAAAGAATCATCCACAAGCTGATGTGTTGCAGAATCCAGTTCAATATGTTTTAAAAAATTTACATTTCCTTCCATTCTGGTGTGTTGCATTTCTTTGATGATCAGTCGGGTTGCTGATGGATATGGATATGGTTGAAAACCAATTCGTCGTACCTGCCATTTAGGATGTTTAATTGCCTGTGGGGAATTTCCGCTGCCATATTTGGATAATTCATAACCGGTAAAAACACGACTCAGAATTTTTTCAGATACCGGCAGATAGTTTTTTCCCGCTTTACTGAGAATTTTTGCTGTTTTTAAGGGATGTTGCGTAATCCAAAGTTGGGCTCTCACAATGGCATTCATAATTTTTTGAGTAAAAATTGGATTGGCCTTAACGATACGTTCGTTCATGACAACCACACAGCATGGATGATTTTTCCAGATATCACCAGTAAATCGCAGTATTTTTGCGCCAATTTTCATTTCAGCGATTGCATTGAAAGGTTCTGCAACAATATAACCATCTATTTTATTCGCAATCATCGCTGATGGCATTTCTGGAGGAGGTAATATAAAAAGATTGACCTCGTGAGGTTTCAAAGGAACAGTATGAGACTGAATGACAGGTTTCAATCCAACATGTCTCAGGCCCATCTGAAGAATGATATTATGCATTGAATACCAGTAAGGAACAGCAATCTGACAACCGCCAAGGTCTTTAAATGTTGTTATGTTGGATTTTTTTTTTACAGTCAGGGCACTTCCATTTATATGATTCCAGGCAAGAATTTTGACCGGAAATTTTCGGTTAAAACGCATCCATACAGGAATCGGAAACAACATATGGGTAAGATTGAACTTATTTGTTAAAAAGGACTCGGAGAGTGTGGACCATCTGCGCACTTTGACTGGAGGGGCGACATGAATGCCCTCATCCTGAAAATACTTGTTTTCATAAGCAATGAGCAGCGGGGTGGCATCAGTAATAGGAAGATAACCCAATCGGAGTTCTTGTGTTTTTTCTTTTGCAAATGATATGGATGACATTCCGAACGAAGCAACAGTTCCACATAATCCTTTAATAAAATTACGTCTGTTTATAGCGGACGAATCGATCATAACCCTCCTCAATGGACTGGTGATGTTTGTCACGATTGCTCTTATATATTTTTTCTAATTGCATCATGATATGGATGCGTTTTAATGCTAACTGCCTGTCTGTTATTTTTCTTGGATAGGGCATCGAAATGTCAATAATTTTTCTGACATTACAAGGTTTACCGCCTAAGAGCACCACTTTGTTTCCCAAAACAATGGCTTCGTCAACATCATGCGTGACAAATATCGCAGTAAATTGTTCATATTCCCATAATTTAATAAGTTCTTGCTGCATACGTGTGCGTGTAAAGGTATCCAATGAAACAAAAGGTTCATCCATAAGTATGACTTTGGGATGTCCGATTAATGCACGTGCTAATGAAACACGACAGGCCATTCCTAAAGACAGTTCTGAGGGGTATATTTTTTCAAAACCATCCAGGCCGATCAGGTCAATAAAGTACCTGATGCGATCATTCAGGTCTTTGGTATCACCTCTGAGTTTACAGCCAAAAGCAATATTCTCAAAAACATTGAGCCAGGGAAGCAAACTGGGTTGCTGAAAAAGTAAAGAAATTTCAGGATCCGGCCTGGTAACAATTTTGTTATCAACCAAAACCTTTCCAGATGTTGGCGGTTCAATTCCTGCAATAATGTTCAGCAGCGTGGATTTACCGCAGCCTGATTCTCCCAATAGCATGACAAACTCACCTTTTTCAACAGGAATCTGAATATTTTTTAATACTGGCACTGTTGTTTTATCTGGTAGATAAAATGTTTTTTCAATTTTTTCGATTAATAATTTCACTGATCTATCTTGCCAGTGCGTTTATTTGCACCATTTCTTTTTTTTATGTCCTAAAAAAGAATTCCAATTATTGAGCCATGAAAACAATATAAATATGAATATAATGATTCAGCTTTGATTTTTTCCGATTAAAGTGTAAGTCTGTGTTTGTTCATACAACTAATGTAGGATCATTATATCTTTAAAAAGGCTTATTTTTGGAATTTCATAATGAATATCGAAAAAAAAAGCAACTAAAATAATATATTAATTACCCATAATTCGAATGTATTGTTATGGGCTGGGTTTGATATCAGTGAAAATATGTTTTGCGGATTTTTTATAAAAAAGAATATGAAGTATTGGTGCTTTCCAAAAATTCACATTCTTCCTCATGGGTGAGATGCCTGACAATGCCTCTTTTTTTATAACGATTGATTGCCTGTCTCATAACTTTATAACTGGCAGGCCACATTTTGGCATATCCATCATCTGAAGTTGTAATTAAGTATCGGCAATTTGGAGAAAAAATAACACTGTTGACTCCCTGATCATGACCTTTGAAACGATGCAATTGTTTACCGAAAAGAACATCCCAAATACGAACAGTTCTATCTTTTGAAGCACTGGCAACCAGTTTCCCATCTTGAGAAAAAACAGCATTGTTGATTTGACCTTCATGGCCTTTTAATGTGTAACGAATTTTTCCTGTATTCACATTAACCAGATCCATTTTATTATCTCCAGCGGTTGTTAAAAACAAGTTACCATCAGGTGAAACAGACAACTGATGTTTATATCTACAGCAACCAATTTTATGGATGTGTTTTTGCGCACCCGATTGAACATCCCAATAACGTATCATTGAGGCATCTGAAGTGACGATGGTTTGATCATTTTGCACAAACCAGACTTCCTGAATGGACAAACTATGTCCGGCTAGATTGTACAATAACTTTCGTGAAGCCAGATCCCAAACATAAGCGGTATTGTCTTTGGAAATAAAAGGAGACCCGCCGGCTGTAACCAGATATTTCCCCTTTTTTGAAAAAGCGACCGCGTTGATACTGTCTTTATGACCTTTAAACTGATACAGTGGTTTACCATTTTTAGCATTCCACATGCGGGCTGTATGATCTGCGGAACCTGTTACAATATACTGGTTATCATTTGAATACGTACCACACAACACATTGTCATTATGACCTTCAAGCTTCAATAGAACATTGCCTGTTTCAACATCACACACATAGGACACGTTACTTTCAACAGCATAAAGATATCGTGCGCCATCTGAACATGGCGCAAAGAATTTATAGTTTCCGCCAAAATCAAAGGAATGAAGTAATTTTCCAGACCGGGTTTCCCATATTCGAGCCTGATCATCATTGGCAAGGGTCAATACGTGTCGGCCATCAGGAAAAAATTCTGCCCACCACACAGGGCAACTTGAATGATCAAAGGTCTGTATGTGCTTTCCGGGTTGTAATTCCCATATTCTGACTGTTCGATCTATTGATGCTGATGCGATATTTTTTCCATTGTTAGAAAAAAATATCTGTTCAACCCAGTCTTCATGACCTTTTAAGATATTTTTCAATGCTCCGGTATGCGTATTCCATATTCGGATGGTCATATCCCATGATGATGTTGCAATGGCCTCATTATCATTTGAAAAAACAATATCGGTTAATTGATCATCATGCCCACTGAAAATGACAGTATTTTTTCCTGTGGACATATCCCACAATCGGGCAGTATGATCATTTGAAATGGTTGCCACAAATGAATTATCATTAGAAAATATTGCTTTTTTTACTGCACGTTTATGGCCTTCAAAAACAAATTCAATGGTTCCATTGTATGCATTCCATACAATTGATGTACAGTCTTTTGATGATGTAACAATGTATTTTCCATTTGGTGAGAATCTGGCATGTACAATTTCTTGTTTATGTCCACTTAACAAATGTATTTGTTTACCAGTTAGAACATCCCATATAATGGCGGTATGATCATACGAAGCTGTCACGAAGGTCTGGTTGTCTGGAGAAAAAGTGGCATATTCAATGCGGTCATTATGATACACTGTGCAGACCAACGTGCCGCTGTCCACCAACCAGACACGTGCAGAACGATCTCCAGATGTTGTAACGACATATTCACCTCCGGGCGAAAAATTACATGAGGTGATATAACTTTGATGACCGCTGAATGTATGGATGCATTTACCTGAATTTGTTTTCCATAGTTTGGATGTGCCATCAAATGATGCGGTCAGTATGTGTTCATCATTGGGAGAAAATGAGACTTGATTTACATATTCGGTATGACCTTTTAAGACTTGAATAATATGCGCTGTTTTGACATCCCATATATGGGCTTTATGATCGTCAGTTCCAGAAACAATAAACTTGCCATTATGAGAATAGCACAGACAATGCACCACTGAATTATGATACAGGGCATTATGAAGAGAATGCTCCAGGGCCATATCAAGGGCTTGAATTGCCATTAGATTGGGATCAATTTTCAAAGATGCCTCTGCAAGGCGGAAAGAGCGGGTTGCATCTTTGTGAAGCATTAACATCGCATAAGCTGCCAGTTCTCTAGATCGAGACATATCAGAACTGTTTAGCTTGCTAAAGTGATCAGGGATGATTTCCGATTGCATAGTGTTCCTCTAAATATATTTATGGTTAAGGTTGATTATCAAAATATCTTGCGCAAAATTCATACCATAAATAATATTTTGAGATAAAAATCATTTCTGACAACCTTTTTTAGATTTTTGAAATACAATTTTAAGAAAAAATGAAAAAAAATAAAAAAAAGCTTGACGAATTGAAAAATCGTTGGTATATTCACCAGATAATTGCTTGGGCGGGTAGCTCAGTTGGGAGAGCATCGGCCTTACAAGCCGAGGGTCACAGGTTCAAGCCCTGTTCCGCCTATCTAAACCCCGAGCAATACAAATCTTTAATATATGGGGGCGTAGCTCAGTTTGGTTAGAGCGCCGGCCTGTCACGCCGGAGGTCGCGAGTTCGAGTCTCGTCGTCCCCGCCTTAT
>Ga0272440_1003792_pt1 | contig 11116 bp, 9 predicted proteins | sample SSMMMBAug17_FD_192440 | JGI IMG/M metagenome (GOLD analysis project Ga0272440, IMG submission 192440) | Marine sediment archaeal communities from Little Sippewissett salt marsh, Falmouth, MA, United States - SSM-MMB-Aug17 | ecosystem: Environmental > Aquatic > Marine > Wetlands > Sediment ... | reverse complement strand
GCTTGACTGTTCAACAATTTAAAATCAAGCATATGCGTACCAAACTTTTCATTTTTGTTTTTGAACCAGGATTACACTGAAAAAGATGAATAAGATGAATTAAAAGTGTTTTATTTCATCTTATTCAGTGTAATCCTGGTTCAAAAACAAAATGAACAATTATTAAATGAGGAACTTATTTTCAGAGATTTCCAAAGAGAGTCTGATTTATGTCAAACAATCCATCTACCCAAATGCCCATTCTCATCGCAGAAGATAATGAAGTCAATCTCTTTTTGCTCAACAAAGTTTTTGAGCAGGAAGGATATAATCCGACATTATGTTCAGATGGTTTATCTGCTTATGAGGCCTTCCAAAAAAAATTCTATGCATTGGTCATCTTAGATATTGGCCTGCCAGGTTTAGATGGGTTAACTTTATGTAAAAAAATTCGTAAACTGCCGAAAGGCGATCAATGCTTTATTTTAATCTACACAGGTTATTCTGATTCAGAAAAACTTCACGCTGCTTTAGAATCCGGTGCAGATGATTTTCTTAATAAATCAATCAGCCCAACCCAATTTCGTCTGCGAATCAAAATAGCGATTCGGACTGTCCGCAGCCAGATGGAAAAATACCAGGCGGCTATTTCCATTCTTGAAAGTGAGCGAAAAGTCAGAGCCATTATAGATGCCAGTCCGGATATTGTTGTAATGATTGATAAAGAAGGCATGATACTTGATGCCAACAGCATGCTATGTAAAGTTTTAAATGTGAATCGATCATTGATTTTGGGAAAAAATATTTTTTCATTATTACCAGAAAAAATTGGAAAAAAAAGAAAGTCTATTTTAGATCAGGTGATTTGTTCAAAAAAAGCGTTTCAATATTTCGACAGCAGTGACAATACATACTACAAACATAATATATATCCTGTTTCTGATGCAAATAATTGTATTGAAAAAATTGTTGTTTATTCAACTGATATCACCCGAGAAAAAGAACTCTTTACCCAAAGAAAAGAAAGTGAAGATCGCTATCGTCATCTTTTTGACTACACATCAGTGCCGTTGTGGGAAAGAGATTATTCAGACATTATGGATGATCTTGATGAATTCTATCAGGCTTATGGTGCTGAAGGATTTACTGATTATCTATTATACCATCCGGATATTTTCTGGGGGTTAATCAAAAGAATAAAAACATTAACTGTCAATCAGGCCTCATTAGATATTTTTGGCGCATCGAATGCCCAACACTTTATAGAACAAACATCCGATATTGTCACGAAAGAATCTATTCCAAGCATGTTACGCATCTTTCAAACAATGGCCCAAAAAAAACGAATGCTATCTGATAGTATTAGTCTTCAACGATTTGATGGAACATATCTAGACATGCTATTTCAATGGGTGGTCATGCCCGGTGCTGAGCAGGATTATTCACGTGTATTGGTATCCATGATTGATATCACTGCGTTGAAAGAAACTGAAAATAAATTGCGTAATGAAAGAAATTTCAATACTGCCATACTTGATAATGCCAAAACCTTAATCATGGTCACCGACTGGCATGGACATATTGTTCGATTTAACCGCACATGTCAACAATTGATAGGCTGTTTAGAATCCGATGTTTTAAATACCTGTTATTGGGAGTTACCTTTTGCAAAGGATTCTGAGCATTCATCAAGACAATCTTTTGAGTATATTCGAAATTCCAGGCAAATTAATACAATTGAATGTATCTGGAAAGGAAAAAACGATAAAGCGTATCTTATATCATGGTCTAAAACAACAATGGGTGAAAAAGATGGTCATCCATTGCATATTGTTTTTGTGGGGATGGATATCACTGAAAAAAGAAAGGCTGAAAACGATGCCAAACAACGTCAACAACAATTGATGCAAGCGGATAAAATGGTTGCTCTGGGAACGTTGGTTTCAGGTGTTGCGCATGAAATTAATAACCCCACAGGCGTAATATCATTGAATGCGCCGATGTTACAAAAATCATGGGATGCGATTCTTTCGGTAATTCACACAAATAAAAATGTACAGGAAATATTTGAATCTTGTGGTGTTTCCTTGAAAAAGCATCAAAAACGTATTCCTTATTTAATTGAGCAAATCATTGGCAGTGCCCGAAGAATTAAACAGATTGTGACCGAACTAAAAGATTATGCGCGTCAAGATTTGACTGATATCAACCAGGAATTTGATATCAACGATGTTGTCAAGACCTCAGTGAACCTGGTCATCAATAAAATAAAGAAATCCACCCATCATTATACGTTTCAATACTATCCCAACGCATTGATGGTCAAAGGCAATTTTCAACGCCTGGAACAGATCGTTATTAATGTATTGATTAATGCGTGTGAAGCACTGACTGACATGAATCAGCATATTGCAGTGAATACCTACCCAGATGAAACCCATGTATGGGCAGTCATTCAAATAACTGATCAGGGGGTTGGGATTTCAGAGCAGGCATTAAAAACGTTGTTTGACCCATTCTTTACAACCAAGCGCGACACCGGTGGGACAGGCCTGGGGATGTCAGTTTCTCGTGGTATTATTGAAGAACATGGCGGAGAGATCAATTATTCTTCTCGACCTGGGAAAGGAACGATTTGTCGTATAAAAATTCCCATTATTTCATCTGCTCAATGATGGTTCTATTACGTCCTTGATTTTTTGCTGAATAAAGGGCACGATCGGCAATTCTTATCAAATTTAGCTCAGCGCACTCCTGTTCGGATGGTTTTATCCATGTTGCCCCAAGACTGATAGACACGTTAACAGGCCCTTCTTTGGTGTCATAAGGTTGTTTACAGACTGTTTGACGAAGTCTTTCCGCAACACAACGCACTTCTGCTTCAGCACATTGCGGCAAAACGATAATAAATTCTTCCCCTCCATAGCGGCCAATGGTATCATACTGCCGGGTACACTGTTTCATTTGCTCTGCCAGCTTTATTAAAACTTCATCACCCACAAGATGACCATATGTATCATTGATGGTTTTAAAATGATCAATATCAATCATTACAATGCCAATAGATGATTGATCTCGTCTTGATCTTGATATTTCACGCTCCATCATGTTCATCAATGCCGATCGATTGTACAATTGGGTCAGGGAATCATGGGTTGCCTGAATTCGAAGATCTTCGCGTGCAGCAATTAATTCATTCTGAAGCGTTGTAATGCGCTTGCCCGCTCTGAGGCGAACTTTTAGTATATGCGGATCAAAAGGTTTGGTAATAAAATCATCTGCACCGGCCTCCATGGCTTCAATCAGGTCTTGTTTTCCTTTCCTGGCGGTTAACAAAATAATATAGATGTAAGGTTCTTTAATCTGTTTGCGAATTTTTTTACATAGCTCTATTCCATTCATATTGGGCATCATCCAGTCAAGAAGGATGATTTCGGGTCTGCCTTTCTTTTGAAGAATATTCCAGGCTTCGTAACCATCACTTGCATTGATAATTTGATAACCCCATTGCGAAAGACGACCTTGAAGAATCATGCGCGTCATTTCTGAATCATCTGCAATTAATATTTTCACGTGATCATTTTTCCTTATAAGAATGTGTGTAGGATCAACGCCTACGCTACTTTTTGATTAACATCAATGTTGAATACCGACCTTGACTTTTTTTCCCAGTATTGACATCCATGGATACATACATTGTATTTTCAGGAATATCAAAGTTTTTTTTGCCATATTTGTTTCGAACAGCCTTCATGATATCAATCCAGATTGGCAAAGCAGTTCGACCGCCTGTTTCTTTCGGGCCAACCACTTGATTGCTATCCGAACCGACCCATACACCAATACAAATATCAACAGAAAAACCAATGAACCAGGCATCTTTACAATTGTCAGTGGTGCCTGTTTTTCCAGCAACAGGAAAATCTAAATGCTGTGCGTTTTTTGCTGTTCCATCAGTGACAACAGCTTTGAGCATATCACACATGATCGCAGCCCCCGCTTTTGACATGACCCATTTTTTTTGGGGGCGATTCACCCATAAGATTCTGCCACGACGATCTTTCACCTGGCAAATGACATTCGGTTTCACAAGAATACCTTGATTGGGAAAAACCATATACGCTGTTGTTAACGCTATCAAATCGATTTCTGAACTGCCCAATGCGAAAGTCAAATTCTGATTTTTACTGACACGAACGCCCATCTTTTTGCAAAAGCCGATCACAGACGGCAGGCCCAACTGATCCAACAACCGCACACAGGGGATATTGAGAGAAAGGGAGAGCGCTTTTCTTAATGTAATGTCACCCGAATATGTTTTGGAATAGTTTTCAGGTCGCCATTTTCCATAGATAACCGGTGCATCCAGAATCAACGAAGCCTGTGTATAGCCGCTTTCAATTGCATAGGCATAAATCAATGGCTTGATTGCAGAACCTGGCTGGCGCCTGGCTTTTAATGCACGATTATAATAACTTTCTTTTTGCTTTCTTCCCCCAACCATTGCCAGAATATTGCCCGAACTGTTTTCAATAACAACAACTGCAGCCTGAAGGTCATCAGGTTCAAGGTGGGGATTTCGTTTCTCAATGATTTTCAACTGTTTTTCTACTGCCTGTTCAGCAGATTGCTGTAAATCTGTATCAATGGTTGTTTGAACGCTTAAGCCTTTTCGATAAATATATTCCGAGCCGAATCGTTCTTCAAGTCTTGTTCTTACTGTATCTAAAAAAAAAACCGGCCTGTTTCGAGAACGTTTATCTTTTTTTAGATGAATTGGGGATTTATGAGCATTCTGGTAATCTGTTTGTGAAATAATACCTGTGTCAAACATCTGTTTGAGTACAATATTTCGACGTCTGGTGGCTTTTTTGATGTTAATTAAAGGGGAATACCAGGAAGGTGCTTTTGGAAGTCCGGCGATCAATGCGCATTCGGCAATGGTCAATTCATTTATTGATTTTCCAAAATATATTTTTGCAGCCGATTTGATACCATACGCACCACTCCCAAAATAAACCTGATTGAGATATCGTGTCAAAATCTCATTTTTGGAGTAAGTACGTTCAAGTTGAAAGGCGAGAATCGCTTCTTTTATTTTTCGTGAAATCTTTTTTTTATTGGTTAAAAAAAGGGTTTTAGCGAGTTGTTGCGTGATGGTGCTGGCACCTTCAACATACCTGCCAGCGATAAGATCCTTATATATTGCCCGAAAAATACCCCGAAGACATACACCATTGTGGGAATAAAACGACCGATCTTCAGTCGTAAGTATTGCCTTTATTAATAATTGTGGAATTTCAGAATATGATAGTTGCTCTCTTTTTTCAATAAACCATTCATCCAATAATTCATCATTTCGACTATAGATACCTGTTGTTGAAGGCGGACGCATCGTGTCCAATTGTCTGATTTCGGGTAAATCCAGTTTTAATACAATCAGTCCACCGATGACACTTCCGCTGATCATGGCAGCAATTATCGCGATAACAATCAGTTTCAAGGAAATAAACTTTTTCAATGTATCATGTACTTTCCTGAAGTCTTTTGTTGACATACGACTGCCATTCAAAAGGTAGCATGGTCTTTTTTTTGGTATTGCATTCTTTACAGGCTGGCGCGACATTGTTTCGGGTGGTTCGTCCGCCACGACTGATTGGAACAATATGATCCATTGTCAACTTTTTAGGTGAGACTTTTTGACCACAGTAACGACATATCCCCTTTGCACATTTACGTTTCCACCATTGAGATTGCCTTAACTCTCTGGCCTTAAATTTTTCTTTAGCGATAAATGCATTATCGCCCAAGTCTGCAAAAGGATCTAACATATTATGCAAATAGATCTAACAATACGCCCAGATTATTCGTATCTGAGGTTTGTCTTAAAATGTCCTCAAAATTTTCTTCAGACAATTCCTTTATCACCACATTCTGTTCTATGTTGATTAATTCGACATAGAAACCTTCATCATCTTCATTCAATCGAAATTGAGCACCATCAATGTTGGGTCCTTTTTCCGATTTTTTCAACTCTTCAAGTTTTAAGTTCAGATGATAAATATCTGATTCGAGTTTTTCACGTACTTTTTCATCTTTAACAAAAGGAAGTTCCGATCGTTTTACAGCCAATTCTTTTTCTTTGTAAAACAGTTTTTGGGACTTTTGAAAGGTTTCTTTTTCTTTAAATTCAGGATCTTCAATTTTTTCTTTTTTCTGAGGAAGCAGCTGAAGATCACTGTAGTGCCCTATTTTTTTGGTTTCCTTGGAGACGAGATTAATTGTATCTGTATCTTGCGTATTGTTTTTAGCGGGCTGATAGGGTTTGTTGGGTTGTTGTTGATTCACCGATGGTGAAACTGGTTTGGTCAACGGCGTAAGTGTAATTTCTGACATCATATACCTCCATGTTTGAATGTTTTTCTGACAAAACATTAAATGAATGATTTATCTGTTAAATTTACACTTATTATCGACACTTTTCAACCAATCCTTGACCCCGGATATAAGTATCTTATAGAAAGCTTCACCACCACCCAGGCCTTTTCTGCCAAAAAAATAATTAATTTCCAGAAATAGGGGGGTGCGATGTTTTTCGTGAAAAATAAAGTCAAAGCCAGCCAGGTTGATATGTGTTTTTTGGCAAAAATCAATCATCAGGGATTTGGCAGACGCCTCAAGCTCCGGTTCAATGCCATGCGCAATGGTTGCACCCTTTGCGATGTTGGAATAAAATGAATCTGCATGAATTCGCCAATAGGAATAAATGGATTGATACACGATGACCATCCGAAGGCTTCGTCCCTGGCAGGGAATGTATTCCTGAATAATAAACCCATATTGCCCTGTTTTTTCATATTCCGCTGCTTTGGCGATTTGCGAATCAAGATTCTTTTTTGAATCTATATAGTATACAGTATGCCCTTCACCGCCCCATGAAAATTTAAAAACACATGGAAAGCGAATGTTCAAATTTGTGGCTTGATGCCATTGATCTAAAGCGTCAAATACAAGGGATTTTGGATGGGGTACCTGCCATTTTTGAAACAATCGAATTTGTCCGGTTTTACCTGGATATTGAATCATGGCATTATAATTGGGAAAAACATGATGGCAATGCTGCACTGCCATCTGATAAAGACGTATTCGACAGCCCTGAGGTAAAATTACAGCACGCGCATTTTGAATGGCTTTCTTATCGGTATCGTCGGGGTCACGACCGGCACAAATAATATTTTTATCTGCTTCGATCATGGGATGAAAGGAAAGAATCATATCATTTTTCCTGAGAAATGGCATCTTAACCCTGTAAGATGCCATTTTTTAAAAATTACTGTAGCCAGGAGTTTACCTGATCCTGATTATAACGTATCCAACGTAGTGCCTTTTCATAAGGATACATGCTATCGTCATCCTTGATCCAGACCATTAATTGGTCCATTTCTTCTGCATTCCAATTGAAACGATCCAAAAAACGATACACCATAGGCATATCTTTTTGAAGACCTTTTCTGGCAATGGTTGAAATATATTCTTTGTTACCATAGACTTTTTTGGGATCTTCCAAGAATTTCAGATTCCATCGGCCAAACATCCAATGGGGAATCCAGCCAGTAACGACAATCCATCGCTGTTTTCGGATGGCATTGGATAATTCCGCAGTCATGGAAACTTCACTTCCGGTAATCAAACGATATTGATTCAAGCCATAAGCCTTGATCGCTTCACGCGTGCGTTCCATAATCCCGGCTGCTGGATCAATTCCAATAATTTTTCCCTTAAACTCCCGAACATATTCAGGCAATTCGGTAATGCTGTTGGTTGTGATATAGGGTTTATTTCTAAGCCCTGTGCCCATTGTCTGACGTCCGACTGTGATATTCGGAACAACAAGCCCAACCCTTGCATTGTTTAAATTAGGGCCAAGATTGACCACCTGACCCTTATATTTTTGATACAATTTCCGCTGCGTTTCAGGTAACCATGCAGATACCATGGCATCAACAGTGCCTCTGGCAACAGCATTCCACATTTCATCTGCTTCCATCGGGAGAATATGACATGTTTTGCCCATTTTTTCCTGAATAATTGCCTGAACCAGATGTGTGCTCGCAATTTCTGAAGACCATTCAACATAGGCTAAACGAACGATCGTTGATTTATTTCCATAGCTTTGCGCAGCCATTACCGCAAGCAAAATGGTAACAATACTTAAAACGCGTGCGATATGTTTTATTCTCATAAAAACCTCCTGTTCTATTCACTTATAATCAAGCATCCCATCCATATTTTTTGACATAATCTTTCAATCCTTTATAGATGGCCCAACACATCATCATCACAATCACTGCAAATGGTAATCCTGTGGTAATCGCCGCAGTTTGTAATGCAACCAGGCCTCCTCCCATAAGAAGTACCGCAGCCACACAACCTTCAGTGATTGCCCAAAAAAGGCGTTGCGGTTTCGGTGGGTCGGGATTGCCACCGGCTGTGATAATGTCAATGACCATCGAACCGGAGTCAGAGGATGTGACAAAAAAAGAGATGACAACCAGAATGGCAAGCATGGATGTAATTGTACTCAAAGGAAAATTTTCCAGAAATACAAACAATGAAACCGGAATATTCTCTTGAACTGCTTTTGCCAATCCACCGGCTCCAAATCGTTCGATATATATGGCACTGTTTCCAAAAACTGTCATCCAGACAAATGTCAGTAAAACAGGAACAAATAAGACACCCAATAAATATTCCCGAATTTGTCGGCCATAGGACACACGTGCGATAAACATGCCCACAAATGGCGACCACGCAATCCACCATCCCCAATAAAAAATTGTCCAGTTGTCCTGCCAGTTGTCGCCAGTAAAGGTTTCGTTCCAGGTGGCGATGGCAATAAAGTTATTTAAATAATTGCCCACATTTTCTATAAATCCATTTAACACAAACAAAGTGGGGCCTAAAATAAACACAAATAGCATTAATAAAATGGCAAAAGCCATATTCAGCTCACTTAAAAATTTAATTCCACTCTCGAGCCCACGAACAACAGACCAGGTTGCAATGGCTGTGATGCCAATAATCAGCAATACCTGAACCCATGTCTCTTGTGGAATTCCAAACAAATGAGATAGCCCCGCATTCACCTGCTGAACGCCCAAACCCAATGATGTCGCCACACCATAAAGACAGGCGACTGTCGCAAGCGTATCAATGACATTTCCGATCCATCCATAAATACGATTACCCAAAAGCGGATAAAAGACATTGCGTATGGACAGGGGCAAGTTTTCCGAGAATCCAAAAAAAGCCAGCCCCAGCCCAACGATGGCATATATTGCCCAAGGATGCAGCCCCCAATGCAAAAATGTTAATGTCATGGCCATTTCAGCACTTTTAATCGATCCGGGCTCTGAAAGGGGGTTGGCCACATAATGAAACATCGGCTCTGCCACCCCATAAAATAAAATTCCAATCCCCATTCCTGCACTGAACAACATGGCAAACCAACCTACTGTAGAAAACTCGGGTTCGGCATCTGATCCACCAATGCGAAGCTTTCCATACTTTGAAAATAACATGCCAATACAGAAAAACAATACAATGTTCATGACTAACACAAAAAACCAACCGGTATAATTGGAAATCCATGCCTGAATATTGGCAAACAATGTTTTGGCAAAATCTCCTGCTATCAGTGTAAACAAAACGCCCAGAATGATTAACCCCGCACCTGCAAAAAAGACCCAGGGATGGATATCATATTTCATTATTTTGTTATCCATATTCTTCCAGGTCGCTGTGGTCCTGAACGTTTCGGCTGTATATTGCTCACTCATCAAAAAGCCTCCTTCTTAACTGTTATTCATCCTCATTTGGAAGTTTCTTTAGAATAATCTGATCTTCTTCCACGATCATCTCAAATGCATCACCTGATTTAAAATCTGTATTTTCAAGCATTTTATTTGAAAAGATCACCCCTTCTTTGGGGATTGGTTTTTTATCTGAATCTTGTTTTTCATTAAAAAGCCCTTCAATCACATAGATTTTCTTATCTCTTTCCTGAAGCAATACCAGATGTTCTCTCAGGGTATAATTTGAAATTTTACAGGCTTTCATGATTTCTTTCGCTGTTTTGCCATCTGAAATCATATTTCGCAAACGATCCGCATCAAATCGGATACTGTAATCTCCTTTTGCCATAAATAACCTCCATTGAATGGATAAGTCCGATAACCAGATTTCTTTATGATCCAGGTGTTTGGCTTATCCTGATTAAAATGAACTGAAAAATATATTGATGACCCCTTTTTTGATCAAACTGTAGAACAATACGTCAGAAATAATCAAAATTGTATCACCAATAATATCAACCAGATACAATACTAACTATCCTCTATTGATAATCTTGATATATATTATAACAGCTTTTAAAATAGTTCAACACTTAGTTTGTAAAAATAAAAGTATTATTTACTTTTACTCCCTTTGTAACTACTTATATGTAATGGATAAATAATTGTGAAGAATGCAAAAATTTATTTCACAATATTAAATGTTGGTTTTATATCAATTGAGAGATTAAATTTCGGGCATTGACTAAAAAAAGCATTGATAAGTAGGGTTTAGAAGAGCTCTATGTTTCTGAATGGTAGTACGAATATATTCATGGACAATGTTTCAAAAAGGGGACGTCTATGATTTTATGTTTAAATGACAAATCATTATCCCTAGTCACCATCCCCGAATAAAATAATTTTGTCCTTGCTTTTAAATTTTTTATATTGTAACGTATATTATATTGTAACGTAAGAGGAGATTTTACGCAAACAAAAATGAAATTATTTAATTAATATTATTAGTTAAAGTATAATTATAAAAAAGTTCCATAAAGTATGGTTACACGAATAACTGTTAAATGTCCATGAAATGAATAAAAAAAGTGACATGCTAATGTTACATTTTTATACATGAATTGTGACTCGTGACTTGAGGCAATACCCTGGTCCGCTAACGTATCGTTTCCATAAATATAAACTGCATAACAAAAAAATACCCATTCGGAGTTAAAGTGCAAAAAAATAAAACAAACGAATCCAAACCGGCTGATAGTTTAATAATACAAAATGAAGAATTT
>Ga0272440_1003791_pt1 | contig 11117 bp, 9 predicted proteins | sample SSMMMBAug17_FD_192440 | JGI IMG/M metagenome (GOLD analysis project Ga0272440, IMG submission 192440) | Marine sediment archaeal communities from Little Sippewissett salt marsh, Falmouth, MA, United States - SSM-MMB-Aug17 | ecosystem: Environmental > Aquatic > Marine > Wetlands > Sediment ... | reverse complement strand
CAGGAAAACCAGTGCGAAGGTAAATGTATTCTGGGCAAAAAAGGGGAACCTGTTGCTATTGGAAATTTAGAGCGTTTTGTTGCAGACTATGAACGAAAAAAACAACTGGCGACAAGGCCTGCAAAATCAGAACCAACAGGTAAAAAGGTCGCTGTTGTTGGTTCTGGACCCGCAGGTTTAACTGTTGCAGGAGATCTTGTTATCAAAGGTCATGATGTCACAATTTATGAGGCATTCCATAAACCCGGTGGCGTACTTGTTTATGGTATCCCCGAATTCAGGTTACCAAAAGAAATTGTTTTTTCAGAAGTTGCGGGTTTAGAGGAAATGGGCGTAAAGGTATTGACGATTCTATCAGGGAAAAATATGAAATTGAAAATTGAACATATTACACCAGATACAGGGATAAATGGTTGAAATTGTGTTTATCGCGTGTGAGGAGGATGGGATAGTGCTACAAATTTTTAAAAGATGAATTATTTTGATCTTTTGTTGAAATAATGGGGTTAGTAATAGGCCAATCAATGTTGAGTTGAGAGTCTGCCCAAAAAATTCCATCCTCGTCTTCAGGATGATAAAATTCTGTGCATTTGTAATGAACATAGGCATCTTCACTCAATACACAAAATCCATGTGCAAAACCTTGTGGAATAAAAAATTGTTTATGATTATCCCCAGACAAAATAATACCTGTCCATTGGCCAAATGTTTCAGAAGATGGACGAAGATCAACAGCAACATCAAAAATTTCACCCTTAATAACTGTGATTAATTTAGCTTGAGGAAATTGTCGTTGAAAATGAAGCCCACGTAAAATGTTTTTTTTTGAAAAAGAGAGGTTATCCTGGACAAATTGACAATCAATACCCGCTTCACTGTATGTTTTTTGGTGATGTGTTTCTGTAAAAAAACCCCTCTTATCACCATAAATTTTCATGTTTATAATCAATACGCCAGGAATTTGTGTTTTAACCACTTCCATTTTACATTTTCCTTATGACTGAACAAGATCCATTAAATATAAGCCATAATCACTTTTCATTAAAGGTTGTGCGAGACGTTCGAGCTGTTCTTTATTAATATATTTCATAAGAAAGGCAATTTCTTCAAGACAGGCAATTTTAAGTCCCTGTCTGGCTTCGATCGTTTCAATATAATTTGAAGCTTGTATGAGCGTTTTATGGGTACCTGTATCCAGCCATGCAAAGCCTCTACCAAGAGGAATGACACGTAGCTTTTTTGCTTTTAAATAGATTCGGTTTATATCAGTTATTTCCAGTTCACCTCGGGCCGAAGGTTTTAATGTCCTTGCCATATCCAGGACCTGATTATCATAATAATATAAACCTGTTACTGCTAAACGTGATTTCGGTTTTTCAGGTTTTTCGACAATATCAATAGGATTATCGTTGGCATCGACATATACAACACCATAACGTTCAGGGTCTTTGACCTGATAGGCGAAAACTGTTGCACCTTCATTTTGCGCAACAGCTTCCATTAAAATTTTTCTTAGACCTCGTCCATAAAAAATATTATCACCCAGAATCAACGAAACAGAATCGTTACCCACAAAATCTCTGCCAATGATAAATGCCTGCGCCAAACCTTCAGGTCGGGGTTGTTCTGCATAAGATAATGAAATTCCCCACTGAGAACCATCACCCAATAAACGATTATAAAGCGGTAAGTCATGAGGGGTCGATATAATAAGAATGTTTTTGATACCTGAAAGCATATGCACTGATAAAGGGTAATAAATCATTGGTTTATCATAAATTGGTAACAACTGTTTACTAATAACATGAGTGATGGGATATAAACGTGTTCCCATGCCACCTGCGAGAATTATTCCTTTCAATGAGTATTCTCCTTTTTACAGATTATATCGTATCATTATGATTGTAAGAAATGGTTGGATGCATTCTGCGTCTTTGTGGTATTCAAAAAAATTGAATGCAAACAACCCCATACTGTTATCGACTTAATCCTCTTCCGCCAGCTCCTTCCGGGCTGAAAAGTTCAACCTGGTCCATTTTCAATTCTTTTAATTTTAAATTATGGCAGGCGCGAATAATAAAAGGTCTCATTTCATTTTCATCAGGGTGGGCCTTAAAAAAACGTTCATAAGCATCATATGCAGCACCGCCAATATCAAACTGATCCAACCGCATTCCAAGTATTAGCAAATTACCATTTGCCATTTTGTCAATTAATGATTTGGCATTCAGCAATGGTTTGATTTTATCATCTGAAAGAACTATTAATGTTTTCGTACGTTTAGGCTTATAAATAACTTCACCATCCTTTAAAACTGTAACGCCATATTCATATTCACCAGGTTTTACATCAGGCAAAGAAAAACGAACCACAGCATCCTTTGATGAAGGAACATCATAATTATTGTTTCCAATGGTTAAACGATAGCTGTATTCTTCTCCACAATTTTTCCATATTAACAAAGGATATGCTTTGCAAATTGAAATGGATTTGGGAAGTTTTACTGAAACTTTTTCTTTTTTTCTTTTTGACTTTCTACAAATCGTATATTTCATAGCATGCAAAAATTCTCGATCAATATCTTCTAAGACCTTTTGTGATGATTCCAGATCGTTAAATTTTCCTGTAACTTTTTTTATATAACCATTGATAATTTCAATATGAGAATCAGGTTGAATTTCACACATATTTTCTTGTTGTAAAAAAAGAATGACACCTTTTCCATTTGCACCTGTTTGAATGTGAAATCCATCTAAAATGAATCTTTCTTTGGTATTAATCGGAAAAAATTTATGTCCATCTTTTGAAATACTGACATCTCCTTCAATATTGATGATCAATGCAAGAGGGACTTTACTTGGAGATGCCAGCACAAGTCCTGGAATACTCATGAATGCCAATAAAAGGGTTAACCGAAAAAATTTCATAATGACTCCTTTCTTTTAATCAAAATTACATTTAATGAACAAAATGGATCGTTTCCAAATATTCATTATTAAGGATTATTTTCGACTATATAAGACTATTGTTGAAAATTCAATTTTAATAATATTTTTCATATATTATCCATAACATTATGGATGAATAATGTATCATAAAATTTTTTTTTGTCAAAGAGATACTATTTAATTTTGAAATTGACGATTTTGACGAACTTTTTCTTTTTTGCTTTCAACAGATTGTTCAATCATCTTTTTAAGCTTGTGTTGTAAAGCACGCAATTCAAGTTTTTCCTGTTCAAGAGCCTGAATTTGTTCTTGTAAGTCCTTACGTTCTCTAACAACAGAGCTATTTTCTAAAGCTTTTTTTTCTGATTCCAATGTTGCAATTTTAGTTTTATAAGACAATAGCTCTTTACGAAGCTCTGCTGTAATCATTTGCTGTTTTTTTAATCGATCTTCCAAATCAAGAACATCAACATTTGTCGAAGCCATGTGAAAATACCGGCTGGTCTCCCGAAAGAGTGGATTCAACGAAATAACTTTTACAAATAATTGTATGGATTTATTTCTATTATTCTGTTTCAATGACTGAATTGCTTCAAGATACAGTGCATTTAAATGAATTGTTTGCTTAACATTTTCTATTTTATCAGAATTACCCGCTTTTTCATAGGCAGTCAGTGCAAAATCGTAATTATTCTGTTTAAAAGCATGATCCCCTTTTTTTTCCCATAATCGTGAACATTCTGAAAGTGCTTCAGGTTGATGTTCATCTAAATTCAAAACTGTTTCATATAATGACAATTGCTCAGATTCATCAGATAACTGTTTGGCCTGGCTTAACAGCGTTTGAATCAGTCGGGGACGAGCCAGGGATGGATTATATTCATAAAGCATTTCAAGCAATTTTCGTGCTTCTAAAAAATTTCCTTCGTCGATTAGAATATCGGCCAGCAGTTGATTGGCTTTCATATGATTTGGATTATGTCCAAGTGAACGTTTTAATAAATGTCGGGTTTCATTTAATTCACCACTTTGATACAAACGATAGGCCGCTTGAAACAAATTTTCTGCTACAGGTACAATACGATCTAATTCATCTTTAACACGAAAGAGAGGTTTCTTTTCAACAATCCATTGTCTGAGCATCTCAACTCGCATTCGAAATCCGCCATTTTCCGATAAAATATAATTCCATTCCTCAAGAACTCGTGGAGCATCATGTAATTCATCACTTACAATTCGAACACCATTTTCCTGAAGCTTATTTTTTAAATTTTCTTGAGAAATCAATTCAGGTCCACATTCTGCTAAAGCAGAAATAATTACTCGTTCTGCAGGGCCGAGTCCATCCCATAACCATTCCAATGAGTTCGTTGAACACGCAAGTGCTTTTGATAATGAATTCTCTATATCCTGATATTCAACGTACACTGTTGATAATCGTTTTTTTTCATGTTTTTTATCCCAAATGACCTGACACAATTGTTGCGTTAAATAGGGATGTCCACTTGTTAATTCTATAACCTTTTCAATAGTTTGAGAACTCCAAATCATGCTTTCATTTTGTTCTGATAATCGGATCAACGATTCTGCCTCTTGTGGATTTAATAGTGACACATGATTAGATTTCAAATCAATAAAGTTAGAATGGTAAACATTGGATAACTCTTCCGGGCGACGACCAATGACAAATACAAATTTGAGATGATTGCTATCTAAAGCCATCAACTTTTTCACAAAAGGAAAAAAAGCACTGACAGCTTGATCATGTGTTGGTGTGTCCAAAATATCAAATTCATCAAAAAGTAAAACAAGGCAATTTTGTTGATGAAGTTGTTCCAATACATATGGAATAAAAACATGTTGAAAGTCATACTGAATGTCTGTTGTCCATTGATCAAAGGATTCAGAACCTGTATAATATGATATGTTTTCTGCCAGTTGTTTAAGAAGCTGATCTAATGTCAATGCGGCTTTATCTTGAAGATCTACATAGACCGGCACAAATCGGCTGTGATCGGAAAGTTGTTGAGCCAGACGTTGAAGAACAGAAGATTTTCCAATGCGTCGTTGCCCATATAAAAACGTTCCATATTCATTGGGATTATCAAGTGTATTGACAATGTTTTCTAAAAGATCCCTTCTTCCAATATATGCATGTCCTTTGCCGACTGGATTAGCTGAAATATATGGATTGTATCGTTTTTTGGGAAAACGTCCTTTGATTGAGCTTGTTTTTTGCGAGCCATCTGGAAATTTTCGGTGATAACAATGTTGATCAGAGAATAATCCTTTATTTTTCCATATAGAAATATTTTTTTCTATATCCGGACGAATACGTTCCAGCATATCCTTTTCAATTGAACTCATATGACTGTTTGCATCAACATTGATACGTTGAAAATAAGTGATCAATAATTTGCTGGATACGTTTAGCTCTTTTGCCAGCTCATGGACTCTGATTTTCGCCATTGAATTATTTCATTCCACTGTTGTTTATATTTTGTAAAAAATGGTCAGCCATTTCATCCTTCTGTCCTAAATTATTTATGGTGGATTACAAAAGAGGCTCTCAGATGGTAACCATAATTTTTCACCTGGATAGTATCTGACATTGTTATATTTAAAAGCATTTTGAGATCGAATCATGTCAATTGTCACAAGAGCCTGACAGGGCCTTTCATTCACTTTTTCAATAATAACAACTATATATCCTTTTTGATGTTTTAAATGATAGTACGCTTTTTCTTCTGGGACAATACAGGGTTTACCTGGAATTTTTGGAGATATTTCTTTAGGGATTTCAATTAGTTCCTCTTGTGTCGCATATTCATATATTTTAACAGAATATTGATACATCACAGTAAGTACTTTTTGAATATCTAAAAAAAAGAATGAAAGAATACCAAAAATAAGAATCAGCAATAAACTTCTGAATTTCATTAATACCCCTTATGAAACGATCATACCCAAAAATTATCATGTATCAGAATTATTTGAAGACTTCTGTTTGTCCTTTTGATTATTTTCGCGCATACGATTTTTATAAATTGGTGTAATTTTTGTAGGTGTTTTGACAGAAGATAGATCCTTTTCTTGAATGTCATCATCATCATCATAATAATAATCCAGTTCATCGTCAAATTCTTCACTTTCGGGATCTAAAACATATATCATTTCTCCCAATCTGATCCAGAGAGAAATAATACCTACAAGCAATGCTAAAAATCCCATCACCAGTAATGGAATAAGTGTGGCTTCAAACAATCTAAATTCTGAAAAAGCCATAGTCAGCACCCACCCCATAGTAATCAAAAAAACAGATATAATCATCAAAAAAACAAAGAAAAACAGAATCATTTTGATCAGACTGGCCAGTCCAAATCTTATGATGTCACTTGATGAAGAGTCTTCCATGAATTTTTCCTTTCCACAAATAAAAAAATTGTCAAAATTGATATTGAATAGGTAATGCGTTTAGATTGTGTGCGGGACCATCTTTCACAACAACCATATTCTCAAGCCGAATCCCCCATCGATTGGGAATGTAAATGCCAGGTTCAACAGTTACCACAGAATTCTTTTTTAAAACAGTATCTTTTATCAAACTTAAGTGAGGACTTTCATGTGTTGCTAATCCAACGCCATGACCGAGTCCATGAGCAAATTTGACTTCAGCATACCCTTTTTTTTCTAAATAATCATGTGCTTTTTTTGCAATATCTTTTGCTTTTTTTCCTTCAGATATTTCATTAATTGCCATTTGTTGAGTTTCAGCAAGTACATTAAATGCCTGAATAAATTCGGATTCAGGTTCTCCTAAAACAATGGTTCTGGAAATATCTGAACGATAGCCATTGATTCTTGCACCCCAGTCAAATAAAACAGGAGTGTTTGCTCCAATAACTCTGTCTGTTGGAATTGCGTGGGGAAGTGCGGCATTAGGCCCGGATGCAACAATTATTGAAAATGCAAGACTGTCTGCTCCGGATTGTCGTATTTCACTTTCCAGATTCCATGCGATCTCTTTTTCAGTCATCGTTGGTTTGAGTGTGTTGACCACTTTTAAAAAAGATGATTCGGCAATATCCAGAGCACGTTGAATCATTTTTATTTCATTATCTTCTTTTGTGGTCCGGTCGTCTTCAACAAAAGTTGGAACAGGAATCAATCTGACTAAAAGATGTTGATCTATAATTGATCGTTGAAGTTTTTCATATAAGGAAACCGGAATACGTGTGCTTTCAAATCCTAATGATTGAACAGATAATTTTTTTAGGATAGCGGGTATGACTTTTTCTAATTTATCGTTGTAGCAAAAAATTTCAATATCTGTGGTTTCAGACTGTGCTTGAACATAATATCGTGAGTCTGTTGCTAAAAGCACCTTTTTTTCAGTGATAAACAAAAGACCAGATATTTCGTCAATTTGATCATCATCAACAAAAAAACCGGTTAAATAAAATCTATTTTCAGCATTGCAAATCATAAATGCATTAAACGATTTTTCTTTTAGTTTTTGCTGAATGTTATGAATACGTTTTTTGTAGTTATAAGCGTCTTTATGACTGGTCATCATATATACTGCCTTATGGATTATTTTTGTGAGATGAAAGAACATGGTCTTTCAATATAAAACAAGTCAGTTGACCTTCAAAAATAATATGTTGATTATTTTTTACTGTTACATCGACCTGATACTTTTTTTCCTGTATTGAAACAACATTAGCTTCTGCAATTAACAGTTCATCTGGTTGAGTTGGTTTTAAAAATTTTACTGAAGCCGATGCCAAAACAACGTTCGGATGATTGACAGCCAGCATGGCGGCATGATCTGCCAATCCAAAAACAAATCCTCCATGAATCAATTTATAATGATCAACAGTCATGACTGATGTTGTTGTCAACTCAACTCGAGCATATCTGTTTTTGAGTTCAACAGGTTTGCCGCATAAATTATAGTCAATGCCTTTGTGAGTATTAATTGTCATTTTTTCCACCATTGATGGATATCAAATGAAACCCTATTTTGCAAAAAATATTCTGTTTCATTCTTTTCGTTTAACCAGAGAAGATAGATGCTCAACCGCCTTTTGGTAACGCCTCAATAAAGAACTATCATAACGATCTGAAATAGGACCTATGAATTCCCATTCTTCCTGTATGACTTTCATTCGTTTTAGCGCATTCGCTCGAGTGGCTGAACCATCATTGGGGATAAATATTTCATCTTTAAATTTTAAGGCCATGTCTAACTGCTCAGCAATAGGTATAAACTTATTGTACTCAAAGTTTGCAGAAGTTGAGATTGTTAATTTGGCCAATATTTCAAGGCGTAAACAAATGCTTTCTTTTTGTTTAAGTTTTTCTTTTTTTTCACTATCCAGAGATTCAAAGTGTTTAATTTGTTGAGAAAAGAAATGATCATTGGCTTCTTGAAATCGACTCCATAGTTCACGTTCAATTTTTCGAGGTGTACTGCCAATTTGCTGCCATTTTTTTTGTAAATCTGTGAATTTTTCTGACGTTACTTTCCAGTCTGTTGAAGAAGCCATCGATTCTGCAATTTCCAGCAATTGCTCTTTTTGTTTTTGATTTTCTTCCCACTGACGTTTTCGTTGTTTCAGGTAATCGCTTTTCCGCTCAAAAAAAGAATTACAAGGCGTTTGAAAACGATCCCATACTTTCTGAGACATTTCCTGCGGAACAGGGCCGATTTGTTTCCACTGTTGCTGTAGGCTTAATATTTGTTCTGTTAATGTATCAAATGCATTTGATTGATCCAGTTGAGTCAGTATTTGTTCAACTTTTTCACACAAAGCTTCCTTTTTTTCCAAATTTTTGGGCAACTCATTTTCAAGACGCTGAAAAAAAGTATTACACGCTTTACGAAAATTTGCCCATAAGGCATCACTTTCATTTTTGGGAACAGGGCCAATACTTTTCCATTTTCGTTGAAGTGATTTTAATTGTCGAGATGTTTCTGCCCAATCTGTTGAATGGGATAATTTTTCAGCCTGTTCACATATGGTCTTTTTACGAGCAAGATTGTTTTTTCTATCTTGATCTCTTTTTTGGTAAAATTCACGTTGCCTTTCAAAAAAGATGTTGCACATGGCTTGAAAAGAGAATCTGAGATCCTTTTCTACAGATTTTGGTAATACACCAATGTTATTCCAACTCTCTTGAATTTTTTTTACTTTTTCAGTCGTATCTTTCCAATTAATATCGTTATCAATATCGTGCATAATTTCTTTTAATTCTTGATAAATTTTAGTTTTTTCTTCAAAACAACGTTTATAAATGGTGTCGCAATTTGCATGAAATCTGGCCCAAATTGTTTCTGATTTATTTCGGTCCACAGATCCAAGTTCTCGCCATTTTTCCTGGGCTTCTCTGGCTTTTTTGGCTAATTCTTGAAGAGAATCATTTTGAATCGATAATTCAAGAGCCTCACATAATTCTTCTTTCAGGGCAAGATTGGCCCATTGCTCCCAACTTTTTTTATCCCAAAAATCTCTTTGTATGGTATAAAATTCCTTACACGCTTTTTTAAAACGAGAGCTTAATTCTTCTTTTTTTTGTGGTGCATTTTTACCTGATGATCGCCATTCATCTTGAGCAGATTTCACCTTTTTTTCCAAACCAGCTCTGATTTCTGCAACCCTGGCTTGTTCGACAATTTCACATAATTCAATCAATCGTTTTTCTTCATTATCTTTGATTTCAATAATTTCATCTTCCAAATCTTTTTGTTTTTGAGCAAATAAGGTGTCAATTTTTCTATATTGATCCGAAAGATAAGCGGGAGGTGCACAAGGCATTTGCTTTAATATATTGTTCCATTCATTTCTATGTTGATTATAATGGATTAAGACTTCTTTGTCATCAGAATTAGAATCTAATTGTTCGAGTGCGTTGCAAATTTTAGTCAATTTTTCAAGGGAGGTTTTGTATGTAACATATGCAGTTTTTCTTTGTGAAAGAATTCGATCAAGTTGTTCTATTGATCGACTGTAGCGAGAACTAAGATTGTGATATATTGAAAAAGGAATAATACCATCTTGAACACTCAACTCAGCATTGTCCCAGCTATCCCTGATGGATTGTATTTGTTGCTTATAATATGTTAAGTTGTCTGAAGTATTGGAAGGAATACTTGATTGTTGAATATTTTCAAATAACAGTTCAAGCTTTTTACATAATTCAGTCATTTGAAAAACAGTATCTTGCTTGCGGTCAATGTGATCCAGTTGCTCCTCAATTTTTCTTTCAAATTCATTGAAACGCTTTCTCAAAGGATGTGTATTATCAGGATCAATTTGATCCCATTTCTTTTTTAAATGATTTAATAACGAATAACTTTCTGACCACTTTTCAGTTGCAACAATTTTTTCCAATGAAAGACACAGTTCTTCAAGTTCCCATTCCATTTGTTTTTCTGGCGAAACAGAATCCATATTATCCCAGAGATCAGTGAGTTTTTTTAATGCATATTTTTTTATTTTTTTGTTGCTGGCATTTTTAGAAATTATTTCTAAATGCTTTGGATTGGAGATTTTGTTAACAATTGCTTTTCCAGGTTTCAATCCACAATTGTTTTCTGTTATCTGGCATAATAACTGAGTATTATCGATTCGATCTATTGCCTTTAAACGAACTTCGGGGAGTTGGGCTTCACTGGCTATTCGAGCTAATATTTTTTCATCGGTAATATGCACCAGTAATGAAGATTGTAAGGATGGATCATTGCTGCTAAAAATCTGATTGGCATAACAAAGATTCAGCTTATTGACAGCAGCTTTTCGTGTATCAGGGTCAGGATCGGTTTCCATGATTTGTTTAAGAAAATCAATATCTTTTAATTGACGAATCGTTTCGATACGTACAAGCGGATCTGGATCCTTTTCAATAACTTGTTTAAATACATCCAACATATCTGGATTCAGTGAACGAATCGCCTGGATTCTAATTTGTGGATTACTGTGTTTCCATCGAGGTACAATAAAATCTTTGATAGCCATACGTAAATTCTCTATAATGTTTATGTTATACAACTTAATAACAATAATTAATTGATTTTAGACAATTAATATCAAGCTGCATTGAACTTTAAGGTTATTGGTTAGAATTTTTAATCACAAAATTTTAACTAATAACATGCTCTTTATA
>Ga0272440_1003790_pt1 | contig 11119 bp, 8 predicted proteins | sample SSMMMBAug17_FD_192440 | JGI IMG/M metagenome (GOLD analysis project Ga0272440, IMG submission 192440) | Marine sediment archaeal communities from Little Sippewissett salt marsh, Falmouth, MA, United States - SSM-MMB-Aug17 | ecosystem: Environmental > Aquatic > Marine > Wetlands > Sediment ... | reverse complement strand
TAACGAGCCATCTTTTTCCAACAGTTTTAAACCACTATTGAACGATTTCAATTTAGACTCATAATCCTTTGCTTTTTTTGAAAACGCAATATACAGAGGTTTGACTTCAAGTGGTGGCTCCATAAATTCGAGTTCACCCAGGTAATGCGGATATTTGGTTACAATAATATGCTTGGCAACATATTTATCAATGAAAATAAAATCGATACGTCCTTTAAACAACTTTTTTAAATTGGTTTCATCACTATTAACTTCTTCTTTTTTCAAAAAGGTCGCTTCATCAAATTCTTTTGTATTGACATACCCCCTGACAACACCAAATTTATATTGTTGAAGAGCTTTTAGAGCTGCTGTCTGGTATTTTTGAGGATCCACAGAGTATGAAATTTTATTATCTTTACGTTTATATAATCCCACAGGCCCCCCAGGAAAGGAGTCAGAAAAAACAAAATCTGCAAGACGACCTTCATCATAATATTCTGGAAATAATCCATCCCGTTTTCCTGTTTGTACCGTATTGACAGCTCTAGCCCAGGGAAGAAACCGAATATCAACAGCTATGTTTGATCGTTTAAGAGCTTGTTCGACAATCTCATAAACGTAACCATTGCTTTTCATGTTAGGGCCAATATATGGCTCCCATTCAAGTGTCGCCAATGTAACCGTTTCCCCTGCAAAAAGAACCTGTGAAAAGAACAAACCAAAAAAGACTAAAATAAACCCTTTTTTCATAATGAGACTCCTTTCTAATAATCAATGATAATAAAAAAATGCCAAACCCGTAGTACTATAAAGCAATTAAAGAATAAATCAAATTATTTTTATAAGTTAAATGTTTTTTTTTCGAATACAGATTGTCTATAAAACATTTTTTTGCTGTCGTTCTTCGGACATTATAGAACATTTGCATCTTTACTGAATCTTTGCTATAATTTTAAATTTTATTTTTTATTCGGGTTTTATCATGTCATGAAACAAAAGCGCTTAAATATTTGTTTTCTCAGCTATCGCAGTAATCCTCATTGTGGAGGGCAGGGCGTTTATATCAGACACCTTTCTGGTGCATTAAAAGCGTATGGACATCAAGTGGATGTTATTTCAGGTCAGCCGTATCCAGAGCTATCCCGAAATATACGTCTTATCGGCTTACAAAGCCTGAATCTTTACGATCCAGAAAATTTATTTCGAACGCCCAATGTTCAGGAGTTGCGTTCTTTAATTAATGTATACGAATGGCTTAGTGTATGTACCATGGGGTTTCCCGAACCTACTTCTTTTGGTTTTCGTGCATTTCAATTTTTGAAATCAAGATTGAATAACTATGATATTATTCACGATAATCAAAGTCTGTCTTATGGGGTTTACGGGATTAGTAGAAAAAAGCCTATTGTCGCAACAATTCATCATCCCATGACAGTAGACCGTCAAATAGCCATTCAAACAGCACCTAATTTTCTGAGAAAACTACAGGCCATCAGGTGGTATTCATTTATCGGAATGCAGAAAAGAATTGCCAGAAAAATTTCCAGGATTGTAACGGTTTCAAAATGTGCGGCTATAGATATTCATCGAGAGTTTCGAATTCCAATTGATCGATTTTCTGTTGTTCCCAATGGTATTGATATTCAATCATTTAAACCGATACCTTCTATACAGAGAGATTTTTCGAGAATATTAACCACAAATAGTGCAGATATGCCATTAAAAGGCTTGAAATATTTATTGGATGCTGTTGCAATTATCCGTAAAACACGAAAAATATGCTTATATGTTGTAGGATCTCCTAAACCCGATGGTTTGATCGAAAAACATGTGAAACAAAAACAATTGGACTCTCATGTTCATTTTTTAGGAAGAATTGATCAACAAACATACAACATTCAATACGCAAAAGCTGGTATGGCAGTAATTCCATCGGTCTATGAAGGTTTTGGGCTTCCGGCAGGAGAAGCAATGGCATGTGCTGTACCCGTTATCAGCACAACGGGTGGTGCTTTACCTGAAGTTGTTGGGAATGCAGGAGTATTAATTCCTCCTGCTGATACAAATGCTTTGGTCGAAAAAATTACGTATTTGATGGATCATCCGGAGGAAGCACACCGATTGGGACGAAAAGGCTTTCAACGAGTCCATCAAGAATTTACATGGGAAAAGGCAGCAGAAAAATTGACAGATGTTTATTTGGATGTGCTTGATAGAAAGGGTTCTGTCCTTTGATAACAGTATCTTTTGAAAAATTATCGTTACAACCGGGAGACAGGATTCTGGATATTGGATGTGGGGCAGGACGTCACGTATGTGCTTGTGCTCGTAACAAAGGTGTGCGGGTCTGGGGAGTGGATCGTTGCGAATCAGATCTTTCAAAAGCAAAAGAAAATTTGCACTTTGAAAAATGTTATGGTGTTTCTCATGGTATATGGCAGTTGTTAAGTGGCGATATTAATCACCTTCCTTTTCCCAATGAATTTTTTGACCTGGTTATCTGCTCTGAGGTTTTGGAACATATTCCCAATGACCACTGTGCAATGACTGAAATAATTCGGGTTTTAAAACCCAATAAACACCTGGTGGTGAGTGTCCCCCGATTTTGGCCAGAACGTATTTGTTGGATGCTTTCAAAACAATATTGTAATACTCCTGGTGGACACATTCGAATATATCACCAAAAACAGCTTACGAAACATCTGGAAACTTTGGGTGTAAAAAAATGGTATCACCATTATGCGCATGGCCTACATTCCATGTATTGGTGGATAAAATGTTTTGTGGGGCCTGAAAAGGAGCAAAATATTTGGGTAAAATGCTATCATGACTTTTTAGTGTGGGACATGGTTCATAAGTCTCAATGGGTTCGATTAATTGAAAAACTATTGAACCCACTGATGGGTAAAAGTCTGGTTATTTACTGTCAAAAAACAGATCAGGGATAAAATGTAAATGATAGAAATACAATTTTTCTCCCCCTAATTGAAAAAAGGATTAGCAATGTTTGACGGCTCAGCTTCTCGAAAAATTCAACCGTTGTATGTGGATATAGATCTTACAACAAAATACATTCAAAATGTTCAAAAAAAATCAGGCGAAATTCCCTGGTCTTTTGGTGGCAAAACAGATCCGTGGGACCATGTTGAAAGTGCAATGGGACTAACTGTTGGCGGTCATTCGCTTGATGCAAGACGTGCTTTTTTGTGGCTGGCAAACCATCAGTTATCCGATGGAAGCTGGTGGGCAGAATATCGAAATGGTGAACCAGCAAAAGCCACATACAAAGATACCAATATGACGGCATACATTGCCGTGGGATTACTTCATTATTATATGGTTACCGGGGATAAATCTTTTCTATTGGATATCTGGCCAGCCTTATGCAAAGCGATAGATTTTGTGATCAATCATCAGGGGATAGATGGGCAAATCTATTGGGCAGAAAGCGCAGATGGAACCATTGAGAAACGAGCCTTACTAACAGGTTCCAGTTCAATTTTCATGAGTCTTAGTTGTGCTGTGCGTCTGGTTTCGATTATTGGCGATAAAAAACCACATTGGGAAGCTGCTCGTATGAAATTAGCTCAGGCACTAAGAAATTATTCTCATGTTTTTGATCAAACCAAATCTAATTTTGCAATGGACTGGTATTACCCTGTTTTATGTGGCGTGTTAACAGGGAAAGCAGCACATCAACGTATTGATGAACATTGGGATACATTTGCTATTCCTGAATGGGGAATTCGTTGCGTTTCAGAACGTCCCTGGGTAACAATGGCTGAATCAGCAGAGTTGATTATGGCATTGGCATCTATTGGACGTATGGCTGAGGCTGACTTAGTGTTTTCATGGATTAAAGACAACCAATACGACAATGGGGCGTACTGGATGGGAATCAATGTCCCGGATGAAATTATCTATACGGATGAACAAACAACCTGGACAGGTGCAGCCATTCTTTTAGCTGCTGATATGGTATATAATTTAACGCCTGCCAGTCGTTTATTTAAACATAATTATTTAAAAACACATCGATTTATGTATGAGGTCAATTAACAATGAAGACAAACAAAAGATATGAATTTATCATACCTTTCGTCTTGTTTTGTTTCGTAGTTTTTGTATTTTCTGGCTGTGGACTTTTCAAAAAGACGAAAACAGGGATGATCATGTTAAACTCTGATGACGTCAGAAAAATCAGCTGGACAGATGATCTTAAATTTACCAATTTAACGCAATCTATCCAACAATCAATAGCCTATTACAAACGATTACCAGATCACTACCGCTTTTCATACAATGATTTAAAATATTCTCCTCAGGAAATGATCACATCCATGAATATTTTTTGGGAGTTAATTGAAACGATTGATCCCGCAGAGCTTTCCAATGCAATTGATAAAATGTTTCATGTGTTTGAAAGCAAAAAATCAGAAACAGGTGCTTTTTTTACAGGATATTATGAACCTGTTCTTGAAGGTTGTTACCAACGATCTGAACATTTTCCTGTCCCGTTGTATGAAACGCCACCAGATCTTGCGCGTGTTCACGTTGGTAATTTTGATGAAAAATACAAAGGGGTATGGATAACCGGTCGAGTTAAAGGTAAAAAATTTGTTCCTTATGAAAGCCGAGATGCTATTGTTTATAAAAAAGCGTTGGAAAGTCGAGCAGAAGTCATTGCATTTGTAAAAAACCATATTGAACTATTTTTTTTACAGATACAAGGCTCTGGTCGAATTTGTTTTAAAGATGGTTCCTGTATTCGAGTCAATTATGCCAATCAAAATGGACATCCATACCGTGCTGTTGGCGCTTTGTTGAAAGATATCATTCCAAAAGAAGAAATGTCATTACAATCAATTAAACAGTACCTTTATGATCATCCTGATGAAGTTAGAAGTATATTGAAATACAATCCCAGTTATACATTTTTTAGAACGGTTTCTGAAGGGCCGTTAGGGAATATTCAGGTGCCACTCACTGCCTGGCGTTCAATCGCAATGGATCATAGAATTATCCCAAAAGGAGGATTAGTCTTTTATCAAACCACCTGCCCCAAATATGATAAAGACCAGATTATTGATTGGAAACCTGTTCAAAATTTTGCTTTGGTTCAGGATACCGGTGGCGCTATTACGGGACATGGACGTGCAGATATTTTTATGGGAAGTGGTAATACAGCTGGAAAATTGGCAGGCCCTATGAAACAAGACGGTCGTATCTATTTACTGGTTGCCCGCAAATCATACATAGAACTTCGGAAACCGTTGATTGATTGACTTTTTTGCTTAAATCATTACCGCAAAAAAGTTATTCATTGACAGGAAAGGAAAAAAAATGGAAGAAACCGTTAAACTCATTATTGATAATCAAACAATAGAACTACCTGTAATCATTGGAAGTGAAGGTGAACGTGGGATTGATATTTCAACACTCAGGCAAAAAACAGGTTATATTACGATGGATCCAGGATTTCGGAATACAGGGAGTTGTGCGAGTTGTATTAGCTATGTTGACGGAAAAAAAGGAATTATGAGATATCGCGGTATTCCCATTGAAGAATTGGCTGAAAAGTCTTCTTTCAGGGAAACCGTTTATTTACTGGTTAATGGCGTATTACCCACAACACAAGAAATTAAAGACTTTTCTAACATGTTAAATGAACATTCAATGGTTCACGAAGACATGCAAACTTTTTATCAAAATTTTCCGAGATACTCTCATCCCATGGGTATTTTATCCTCCATGGTAAATGCGCTTCAAAGTTTCTATCCATCGCTGAGAACATCATCTGATGAAGAACGTATAAATATGATTGTTACCCGACTCATATCAAAAGTCAGAACTCTTGCAGCCATGTCCTATAAAATTTCAAGAGGACATAAAGCTGTTTATCCTCGTCCTGAACTTAGCTATTGTCAAAATTTTTTAAATATGCTGTTTGATTCACCAGTAAAACCTTATGAAATTAATGATCAAAAAGTGAAAGCGCTCAGTAAATTTTTACTTGTTCATGCAGATCATGAACAAAATTGTTCAACCGCAACCGTTAGAATGGTTGGTAGTGGTCGAGTCAATCTGTATGCTGCTATTTCAGCAGGAATATCAGCTTTATGGGGGAGATTGCATGGAGGCGGCATTCAGGCTGTCATAGAAATGTTAGAAAACATTCACAAAGAAAATGGAGATATTCATAAGTTTATCGCTCGTTCAAAAGACCCCAACGATTCTTTTGAATTGGAAGGCTTTGGACATCATATATATGAAACAATTGATCCCAGATCAAAAATAATGAAAGACTCTTTTGAAGAGCTACTGGAAAGTTTGAAAATTAATGATCCACTAATCGACACTGCATTAGAATTGGAAAGAATTGTGTTATCAGATGAAGAGCTTTTGCAGCAGAATTGTTTGCCCAATCATTATTTTTACAGTTCGCTTGTGCTATATTTAATTGGCATTCCTAAAAATATGCACACACTCTTTTTTGCCGTTGGCCGCTTGCCAGGATGGATTGCTCAATGGAAAGAAGGTCACGATGATCCCAAATGGAAAATTGCTCGCCCACGCCAAATATATATAGGCCCGATAGTACATGATTATGTTCCAATGGAAAAACGTCATTAATATTTTTTTATAGTTTGAGAAAGATGCTTCATGGATATTCCTATGCAACTGATAGACGCCATTCCAACAGATAAGGATGCATTCGATAAGACTATTCAGGATATCCGCGAAGCTTTTTGTCAAAGCCTGACACCAGACCAACAAAGTCTGATCAATAGCTTACCATATCCAGAAAGTCAGATTTACAGACGGATGAATGCGACTTGTCCCGTTTTATGGGTAGCGCCTCATGGCTTTTTTGGTGATGCGCTCCACACTGATTATCTGGGTATTATTGCGGCTGAAATGATGGCTGGTTCATGCCTGGTCAACAACAAAAAATTTCGTCGCCCTTTGCCGCAGTCTGGTTATGGAGAAATTGCGAATTTAAATGATCCAGAAGATCTCGGTTCACAGACACGTTCTTTTATCAAAAAATTGATTTCTGCAATTTCAATTATTCGTCTAAAATCGAATCAGGTTCCTTATATTGTTTTCTTGCTAAATTTATACAACGAAAACAAACAGTTGAAAATCACTGTTGCAACAAGTGATGAACAACATGACTGTCCGTCTTCAAAATGGATTTCTCGACTCAAGCAGTCTTTTTCAACCGATCAGTATGACATTTCTTTTTTGGAAAAAAAACAGCCTGAATATGATCGTACCTTATTCTCTAACCTTTTTCAAAAACAGCCAGAATTAGGACATCTTCGATTGATACAGATTCAGTTGAATTGTGTAGAAATTTTAAAACCAGATTCCATTGTATCCGTGTCCAATTTTTTATCGAAAGCATTATCTTACGCAACACAAGTAGAAATGTTACCACAAAAAATGACCCATCAGGATTCTTCCATTGCGCCTGTAGAAAAAGAAGCCGATATGCGGTTAGTTGAAAAAGCTGGTATGAAGTTGACACAGATTATATCCAAGCATTATGAAAATGCCATGATTGAAGCCGGAAACTACCTTGTTCAAATGTTTTTTGATAATGATATCGAACGTGCACGAAAAAAGAAACCCGCAAAAGAAAAATCACTTTACCAATTAATTTTGTATCTCCAGCGCCAAAAAAATAACGCGCCTTCAAAGTCATGGATTTATAATGCCGTAAATCTGGCGGTTGATTATTCGGATTATAAACATTTCCATACGTATGGAAAGTTACTCTTAAGTCATAAAATTCTATTATTACCGATAGATAAGAAAGAGCTAAAAAAAAATCTTATCCAGGAAGTCGCAAACAATCAATTAACAGTTTCACAATTAAAAAATCGGATCGATGAGCTTAAAAACGATCCATCGTTAACTGAACAGCTTATTGAAATTTCTAAAAATACCAAAAAGAAAAAAATAATATCAAAGAAAAATTCTCCTCGATTAGTCAAAAAATCTGAAAAATCAGGAGAGCTTCTTTCCCAGAAAATTTTGGAGGCAGTGGATGAACCCCCCAAGTTATTCAGGCCAGAAGTCAGGCAGTATTTTAATCAAGAATCTCTTACAGAGATAAAATCAGTAAAACGAAGACAAATTCTTCGAAAGTTACAAAAAAAACATACCGGAATTTTATCAGATATCAAGCAATTAAAATCATTGATTCAGGAACATGAAAATTACCTTCAACATTATCAGAGCTTAATGGTCGAAATGGAAAATACATTCAAATAAATACTATTTTTGTCAAAGACCTAAACGCTTTGGGTTCAAATGTTGAGCAAACACACAGAACGTGACTGGCATGAATATAATAAATAAAAGATAATCAGGCATAGTGATAAAATATTTTTCCGGGGGCTGGCTATTAAATTTTTATAATTCACAATTCAAGGTATGCCCCTTCTGCCCCTCGTTTGCCCCCACTATCGCTAACTTAATTAATGAGTTTTTGGTAGAAATTCATTGTGTCAGGCAGTTCAAACACAGCAATCTTTGCTCAATTATCCTTCTAAGTTAGCGCTTATGCCCTTTGTGCCCCTCTGCTATTGCCCCCTCTGCTTCTGTTATACTGCATGCATACAGCTAATTAATTCGCTAACTTCAACAGTTGCTATTCCAGAATTGATATCAGACATAGCGTATGGGATAATCATTGTCTCATTATGAATTATCGCACCGCAGGAATAAACAACATTGGGAACATATCCTTCACGCTCTTTTTCATGTGGGACGAGCAACGGCTCCTTTAGGCGGGCGATCATTTTCGAAGGATTCTCAAGATCAAGAAGTATGGCACCGATGCAATATTGACGCATTGCTCCGACACCGTGTGTAAGAACAATCCAGCCTTTATCGGTCTCCAGTGGGGAACCGCAGTTTCCGATCTGAATGAATTCCCATGGATATCGAGGCTCTTGAAAGATTTGGGACTGTTGCCAGAAATGGATATCATCTGAAAACATGATATGATTGTTTTCTCCATCCTGCCGTGAAAGCATTGTATAACGACCACCAATTTTCCGAGGAAATAACGCCATACCTTTGTTTTGTACTGCTTTACCATTAAGCGTTATAATCTTGAATTTAACAAAATCTTTTGTTTCAATCAACTGCGGTAAAATCGTAATGCCGTTATAGGCTGTATAAGTTGCGAAATAAACAGCCTCACTGTTTTCATTAACAAATTGAACGAAACGGGCGTCTTCAATACCTCTGCTTTCATTCTTCGAAACAGGAAAAATGACCCGTTCGGATATGCTGTGGTCAGGGTGGAAGTTAACTTCATAATTGGAATCCGCAAGCCAGCGTATGATCTCTAATGCTCTTTTTTTATAAGATTTGTCAGATTTAGATGATTTCTTTGTTTCTTGAAGTATTTCAATTCTTTTTATTAATTCTTTATAAGTAAAATCTTCCGGCATCTGATTAAAAACATAATCGTATACATTTTTTTTGACTCCCATCTCGTCAAGTTTACGTTGGAAAAGATTGCGATTGTAAACAGTGTCTAATTGGAGATCCGGCGTTTCCACAAAATCACTGACCTGATCAAAAAGTAATTCATTATCCCTATCAAGAATTCCGCTTCGAAAGACAATTGATGAGATATGACCTTCGCCTGTTGCCCGAAGACACATGACAAAGCGAAAACTACCTTTATTCAAAAAACTTTGGTCAGGATGAGGGACTATTGAAGGGTTGAAAAGAGCCGCTGATTCAATGGCATACTCTTTCGTAAAATAAGCACCAATGAGAGCCCTTTGATTGTTGCTGAGTATTATACCCTGAGGAAGATATTTTTTTACTTCTTTAAGATGCCGTTCAAAAATGTGTCCGATGTATTTGTGTCGCTCGGAAAAATCAATCATGATTTGAGTAATTAATTTTTTGCCCTCAGTTTCAGACAGGTTAAGTATCCGTTGAATGATTTTAGATATGCGATTACTGTTATCAGGAAGATGAAGAAGCGCAATTACTCGTGATGTATCCCCTTCAATTTTATTTGGTTTTCTTTCAATGTTCAGTATTTGATTTTTTTTTGATTGCATATTGTTATTTCCTTAAAGTTTGCCCAATTGATTTATTTATAAATGCTATATTAAGTTATCTACAATGGCGGACGGGAATCTGAAAGACAAATCGAAATCAGATCATCAATTACGGCAGTACCAACGCACATGACTGTATCTGCACCGCCCCAGTATATTTTTACTGTACCATCGTTTTCTGGTACAGCACCGCAGGAAAAAACAACATTCGGAACATAGCCGCTTACCTCCCAGTGATCTTTAGGCTGCAAGATCCACTGATCGGAAACGCCCAAGATGTTGGCTGGATTTTCAAGTTCATGCAGCGCAACTCCAAGTCGATAAACTACTCCGGACATTGTTTTAAAGACACCATGGAAAATATTAATCCAGCCTTTATCTGTTTTAAATGGTGTTGCTCCTGGCCCGATTTTCATTTCATCCCAGTGGTAAGCCAAAGGCTTTATAATTATCCGAGAATCGCCCCAATGTACGAGATCAGGTGAATATGAAATCCAGATCGACCAGGGCGAAATTTCAGAATGTGGTCGATCTAAGCGCACATATCTACCATCAAATTTTTCAGGAAAAATCACTACGTTCCGGAGGTCAGCCTGGGTAATCATCGCAATTCGATTCACTTTTTCAAAATCCCTTGTGCGCGCCAGAGCTATTCTAACACCATGACGAGAATAGGCGCTATATGTCAGTAAATACTCATTTTCTATAAAAGAAATCCTTATGTCTTCAACTCCGAATGTTTCATATTCAGAAAAATAATTGTCTGTTGATGGTACAAGAAAGGGTTTGGGATGTACCTTAAATGCAAAACCATCCTCGCTGTCAGCCCTTCCTATGATAGAACGTCCGTTTAGCAAATGTGATCTGAAAAGCATAATGTATTGACCATCATGTTTGACCATTCCCGCATTGTGGACAGTCGCTACTGGATAAGGCACATCCTTTATTGTCAGTATAGGATTATTGCTAAATCGCGTTATTATTGGATGATGAATTTTCATAATGGTTTATCCTGCAAAATTATTTTTACTCGATGT
>Ga0272440_1003789_pt1 | contig 11122 bp, 2 predicted proteins | sample SSMMMBAug17_FD_192440 | JGI IMG/M metagenome (GOLD analysis project Ga0272440, IMG submission 192440) | Marine sediment archaeal communities from Little Sippewissett salt marsh, Falmouth, MA, United States - SSM-MMB-Aug17 | ecosystem: Environmental > Aquatic > Marine > Wetlands > Sediment ... | reverse complement strand
GGTCTGTAAAGAAACATAATATCCGGGTATTTGTTTTCAATTTCTGGTTCGCTTTTGATAAAATAGAGCCTGGAAAGTGATGCAAATCCCACAAAAAGCGCTTTAACATGTTTTTCATCAAACTTCTTATAATCCTGGTTGGATAGCGTTTTTAATGCATTTTCAATCAGTTCTAAAAAAGACTGTATGTTGTTCTTTTCAGCCAGTTCAATTAATGCATTACTGACATATGTTGTGTCAAAATCCAGCTTGTTTTGTGTTTTAATGAAATCAAGAAAAAAAGCTCTGTATAGCTCTTTGATGACATAATTTGGAATGGAAAAAACCAATCTGTTTAAAAATGATTTTTTGATGCTGATAAGGCCAAGATAAAATAACAGACTAACAAAATCATCCTGATCAAAATCTCTTTCAAAGCTATATTGGGCAGTCAAAGCAGCAGTTGTTTTTCCCAATTCCATAAGTTCGTCAAGCACCTGGCTGTTGCGAAAGGGTTCTTTCAGGGCAAATAGTTTCTTGATTTTTCCATAATCGCTTGCAATGTTAGTATCAATGAGTTCATCGGGTTGGATATCGTTTTTTTGAAATTCGTTTAAATAGTACAAAACCATGTCTGGATTGTATATTCGTTTATCTGCATGACGTGAGAAAAGATATCCATTATACATCTTGTTGATATCTTCCAATATCTCAGAATGATTTTGATTGGGTAAGGTTAATTGAATGAGCTGTTCAACTTCTTGATGGGTAAACCCCAGGGCTTCATTAAAACTTTTTTGTGTTGATAAATTTGTAGCAATATTGAAACCACTGGTCATGCTATCTAAAGTAATGGGTGTTACACCGGTTCCAAAAAAGTAGTCAACAATGCCATCGCCTGCGGCAGTTTTGATTGTTTCATAGAATTTTCGGACAAAGCCATTTTTACCAACAAAGGTTGTAAATTCATCAAAATTAAATGCAAGGATTTCATTGGCAAAATGATCGTATTCATCAATGATAACATAGATTTTGGTTTCTCTGTATGCGCTGAATAGCTTCATTAGCATGACATTGGGTCGCGTTTCAGTGAGAATGTCTGTTGCATCTGTAGGGTTGATGTTACCATACTGTCTAATAAACGCTTTAATACCATTTCTTGTATTTTCTAAAAAACCCTCATATGTTTTAGTTTCAGTACTTGTATCAATTCTTGAGAATTCAAAGTGGAGTACGTGATATGTGTTTGCTTTTGAAGTTGGGTTTTTGCCAATGTAGCAATTAGCAAAAATTTTATTAAACTGATCTTTGTGTTCTAAACCATAATAATATCGTAATTGTGAGACAAAAAGGCTTTTTCCAAAACGCCTGGGCCTCAGGAAAAACATATAGGGTTCGTTGCATGATTCAAATTGTTCGATGTATTTGGTTTTATCAATATAATAGTAGCCATCTGTAATCAGTCGTTTGAAGTTGCTGATGCCATATGGTAATTTTATTTTTTTCATTGTATTTTTCTCCTTTTGTCTGAACCATGATGCGTCTGATTAGCATGATGAACCATGATTTAATCTCGATTTTATCATGGTAATCATTTAATCAGATGCATCATGGTTTAGACAATTACGTGCATTTGTCTGAACCATGATTCGTCTGATGACTATGATGAACCATGATTAAAATCGAGACCACATCATGGTAATCATATAATCAGATGCATCATGGTTCAGACAATTACGCACATTTGTCTGAACCATGATTCGTCTGATGACTATGATGAACCATGATTAAAACCGAGACCACATCATGGTCATCATATACTCAGATGCATCATGGTTCTGACAATTACGTGCTTTTGTCTGAACCATGATTCGTCTGATGACTATGATGACCATGATAAAACCGAGACTCCATCATGGTCATCATGTAGTCAGACGCATCATGGTTCTGACAATTACGTGCATTTGTCTGAACCATGATTCGTCTGATGACTATGATTACCATGATAAAACCGAGACCACATCATGGTAATCATATAATCAGACGCATCATGGTTCAGACAATTACGTGCTTTTGTCTGAACCATGATTCGTCTGATGACTATGATGAGCATGATTAAAACCGAGACCACATCATGGTAATCATATAATCAGATTCATCATGGTTCAGACAATTACGTGCTTTTGTCTGAACCATGATTCGTCTGATGACTATGATTACCATGATAAAACCGAGACCACATCATGGTAATCATATAATCAGATGCATCATGGTTCAGACAATTACGTGCTTTTGTCTGAACCATGATTCGTCTGATGACTATGATGAGCATGATTAAAACCGAGACCACATCATGGTAATCATATAATCAGATGCATCATGGTTCAGACAATTACGTGCATTTGTCTGAACCATGGTTAGCCGAAATCTCATCAATTAAGATTCAAGATCAATTATGAATATTTGCAATTACTTCAAGAATGAATATTATTTCTTGCATACCAATTCTATTGTCGCCATCAATATCTGCATTTATAAATAAAGTGTTATTGTCTTGTACTATTGAACATTCAATCATCAGTAACAACAATACATCTTCAATCCCGATAAATCCATTATTATCAATATCACCAGGTATATGACAGATTTTTTCACCTTGAACATCTAATACAATTTCTTTTGTAGTGACATTAAGACTTTCGTCTTTTACGTAGTATGTCAGAATATACCCACCACTACATTGAAAATCATAATTTATCTGATATATGTTGCTTTTATTGGAATTATTAAAAAACACGTTATTTAATTCAAAAGTCTCAGATTCATACAAGCCTGTTGATATATGTTTTGTATAATTTGGCGGTATGATGTTTACAAACACTTGATCAATATTATCTTGAGCAGATAATTCAATAAGGATAGGAAAATTACCTGAATCAATGCTCTGAGCAGGTGTACTTGAAATTATTTCTGGCTTTTCAAAACCAAAAAGACCTGTCCCGCCAACATAAAATTCTGATGCTATTTCTCCGGATTTGCCATCATAAAATTCTGGTGTTTGTGATTGAAAAAAAGACATTTGTTTTAATTCATCAAAAGCTTTGTCAAAACTTAATTTGATATTATTTCCTTCATATATTTTTTCAAATAGTAGTTTTGAAAATGAAAGCTCTCCATCATAGTTATAATTAGATAGTTCGGTACCACTTGAACTAATCAATATTCTTTCCTGGTCGTTTTCAGGATATAGTTGGTTTATAAATGTTCCTGAATGACAGGCTTCAACAATTAAGAGGATTTTACAATTTGTTTTATCTTGAAGGTCATCCAACCATTGATCTAAATTTTCAGCATTGAGCCTTTCGCCTTTATTGACAATAAATTGACCATAATCACCATGATCGACCAAATAAATTGTCAACGTTTTTAAATTATTTCCAACAATTATTTCCGACTGATTTGCTAGATTTTCAATGTAACACCTAATGTCTTCAACTGATGGATCGTTATCATCAATAAGTATATCATCGTTACCATCATTGTCTAAGTCAATGTCATGACTTTCATCTGAAATATACATAATACTATCATGTGTAAAGCGTCTTTGTTTTAACAATAAATAAAAGCTGTTAGCAAGGTTTCGTGTCGTCTTCCACAAATAATTGGTTGAACCTCCGCCTGCTACAATTAATGCCTCTCCAGTTTCAATACCTGGATATAATACAAGCGGTAGACTTATCGAGCCAAGATAATCATTATTTCCTTTCCAAATAGCTTTGAATTTCCATACACCCGGTAAATTTACATCAAGATTGTAAATAAAATGACGTTTACCTTCTTCCAGAGTATACAAGCCTTCAATCTTATCAAATACTTCTTTACCAGGCTTATGAATTTCCAAAATAAGTGGTTCTTCAGAAATACCAGGTTCTAAATTAATCATAATGTCTATGGTTTCTCCCGGCATAATGTTTTTTGATGTTGTACTACAAACTAGTTTTGATTTACCCTTTCCTACATAAAAGTCAACATTTTCACTTTCAACTTTTGCATAATCCTGATGTCCAATCCATAAAGATTTTATCAGATATTGACCTTGTATGCCGGGTTGGTACTCAAGATGATAAGAACCTTTATTGTCTATTACTGCGGGATAGATAATCCAATCTCCAAATGGAGGTTTTAATGATATTTGAATTTCTTTTGCATGATATGGAACTGGTATCAACTGGCCCTTTATTTTTACAGTTTCATTTAGTAAATATTTGGATTTATCTGAACTGATTGAAAGAAAACTTTCTCCCAATGAATGGCTCACGATCTTTAAGTCTAAATAAACTTCATGACTTCGACGATCACTCAAAGCATCTACTTTAATAGAATAGTTTCCTGGTTCAATGCCAAAAGGAACTTGTACTTGTAAGGTTGTTGTTCCAGTGGGCTGAATCTTTTCATGGCTAAATCTAAAAACGACTGGAGAAGATAAGTTGATGCTGGTTGCTTTTAGAAAGACTTCTTGACCAAATTCATCTATTGATACAATATTTATAGTAAAGGATGTAATATTACCTGATGAAACAACTTTTGATGATTCAGAAATGAGCATTCTAAAATCACCTTCTATAATTTTTTGGGGTTTTATACTTACAGGATTTGATAAATGACTTTCTCGACCATCTGTTGATTTTGAGCTAACTTTGTACCAGTATATTTTATTGGGGATAAGCTCATTATCAACATATCTCTGAAAAAATGCACTATTGATTGATTCAATGTCATAAACTGGAAATGCGTTTATCATAAGATACAAACCATTTTCTTCATCACTCCGATAAACATTGTAATGGCTTATATTTGATAGAAATTGCTCTTCCCATAATAATTTAATGGAGCGACTATTTAGTGATTTTGCCTGCAATTCATATGGCGGCATTATTATATCTGAATCGTTTATGATTACATAAACAGTTTTGATATCACTGGTATTGCCAGCCTCATCTTTAGACTGAACATGTAAAAACCATTTGCCAGTCACATTTTCAAGAGATGCTGTTTGAATATCAGAAAAGGGAATGGATGGATTGCTCCAGGTTTCATTTTGATCTATTTGATAACGAAAGAAAGTTTTTGAACTATCTACAGCATCCCAATTCCAAACTTTTTGTGTTTGAAAATGAGTATCATTGCTAATACCAGTAATCGTTGGAGGCGTTGTATCAACGATCCATTCAATTGTTGTAGAATTCTCCTCTTCTTGCCAGTTTCCCGCAGCATCTTTTGCAATGACAGATAAAACATGTTTACCATCATTTAAATTTCTCAGATTAATAATTTCATTGATTTTAAATTCAATACTATAGCTATCATTGTTTAGCTGATACCTGTAATGAGTTATTTGATCCCCTGAGATAGCTATATTAGCAGAATTCTCATTGGTTAGAGGGTCAGGATAATTGGTTAAGAGGGCTTCTGGAGGAATGGTATCTTGAATAGGCGTTGATAGCCAAAAAGACTTCCCTTTGACAGGTCCCCAACGATCTTCATTGTCTTTTGCCCTGAAAAATATAGTGTGAACACCTGAAGAAAGATTGGATAAATTTAGGTTGTTCATTTGAAAAGTTTCAAAAGTACTATCATAAAGATTATCTTTTGGAAGAAAATAGAATCCATTTCCTTCACCAGGATCAGTATCAAAAAAGTATTCAGCAGAAATAATTGATTCTGGAGAAACTGTATACAAATTGACAAATACAGTTGTAACTGGGCTTTCATTTCCAGCAATATCGATTGCTTGAACATGGAGATACCATTTTCCATTTTTGCCTGTAATTGAGGCTGTTTGTGGATGCTGATAATTTCCTGTCAATACACAATCCGGGTTCGCATTTATTTTATAGCGAAATCTTGCAGATTTTTCAGAATCCCATTTCCAGGTCTTGTTTAAAACAGGATCTATCGTATCCGATAAATTATAAATGATAGGCGGGGTTTGATCAATTATCCATGAAGTAGTTGTGGCATTATCTATAGTCTGCCAAATTCCATTTTCATCACAAGCGATTACAGATAGCGTCTGCTTTCCTTCTAAAAGGTTGTCTAGTGTAATTGTTTTTGATATTTCATATTCTTTGCTATATTCATTTCCATCTAATTTATATTTGTAGAATTTTATCCTTTCTCCATGAATCGTAAAGTTTGCAATTGTGCTATTTGTAGGAGAATCTGGTTTTCCTGAAATAAGGGCTTTGGGTGGAATAATTGTGTCACCAACATGATTAACAAAAAAAACAGATGATTGTGGAGGGCCCCATCGATTATTTGAATCTTTCCCTCGAAAAAATATTTTATGAATACCATGAGGCAAGTCTGATATATTGATTTCATTTAATAAAAATTGTTCCGTAAGGTTATCAAAAATACTATCTTTCGCAATAATTGACGTTCCTTTACCTTCACCGGGGTCAACATCAACAAAATATTCAGCAGCAGCAATTGATTCTGGAAATGTTTCTGTTTTTAGTATCGCTGTTACAGATACAATTTCACTTTCATTTCCTGCGATATCCCTTGCCTGAACATGACAATACCAGATACCATTTTTTCCTTTTATTGAAGCGGTATTCACATCATAAAAGCTATCAGTTATAATGCTATCAGACGTTTGATTTATTCTATATCGAAAACTTGATGTTTCGTTGGCTGACCATGTCCATGTTTTATAAATCGTCGTTTTGTTATCATGAGATAGACCATTAATGACAGGAGGCGTTGTATCTAAAATCCACGATATTGAAGTTGCTTGATAAATACTTTGCCAATTACCTAAGTCATCTCTAACAATGACAGAAAGTGTATTCCTTCCCTCTATAAGTTGATGACCAAGGGTAATATTTTTAGCAACACTATATTCATGGCTGTATGCTTCATTATTTATTTTGTATTTATAATATGTTGCACCATCACCGCCTACAGATAAAATTACATTTGAGTCATTTGATGGTGATGCCGGTTTTCCAAAAATTTTTGCTATTGGTGGTTTGTTAAGATTTTGAAATATATTTTTCCAAAAAGGAATTTTTTTTGTTGGCCCCCAGCGATTTTTACTATCTCTTGCTCTGATACTAAATGTATGCAAACCTGAATCTAAATCAGAAATGTCTATTATATCCAAATCTATTATTTCTGTAAGATGGTCAAAATTTCCATCTTTTGGAATGAAGACTATTCCATTGCCGATACCAGGGTCATTATCAAAGAAATATTCAGCTGACATGATTGATTCAGGCATATTATTTTTTATCATATTCACTGAAACAGTTTTAATAATCGATTCATTTCCTGCAAGATCTCTGGCCTGAACATGACAATACCACATACCACTCTTTCCAAAAAGGGTAGCAGTGTTCACATCATTATAATTTCCTGATAAAATACATTCATATTTCTGATCAATTACATATCGATAAGTGGATATCTCACTTGCACTCCATGACCATGTTTTAAATGTTGTTGGATTTATTTCATCATTTAAATGAATGATTGTTGGTGGTGTTGTATCGATAATCCATGAGCAAGCACTCGCATTGTTTGTACTTTGCCAGGTACCATGTAAATCACGACCAATTACAGATAAAGTATGTTTTCCATCCGGAAGATCTTTAATTTTAATATTTTCATTTATTTCAAATTCTTGAGAGAAAGCATTATTATCTATCTTATATTTATAGTGGGATAAATATTCTCCTGTTATTGAAAACTCAAAGATTTGTAAATTAGTTGGTGATGTCGGTTTTCCAGATATAGTCGCACGTGGTGGAGTAATTGTTACAACAGGCTCATATTTCCAAAAGACCTCTTTTTGTATAGGTCCCCAATTATTCTCCGAATCTTTGCACCTTATATTTAATGTATGCAAACCTGTTGCTAGAAAAGATAAATCAATATTATTAATTGAAAAATATTCTATTAAACTATCAAAAACTTCGTCATTGGGTAGCAAAAGAGTGGCTTTGCCATTTCCAGGGTCATCATCAAAGAAGTATTCTGCATAAACAATTGAGTTGGTTTGGGCGTTTTGTTTTAATATTGCAGATACAGTAACCACATCACTTTGATTACCAGCCAAATCTTTTGCTTGAACATGGCAGTACCAGATACCATCTTTTTCACTAACAGATACTGTTGTTATGTCACCATAATTACTAAATGTTTGCGTTTTAGGACTTTGGTTAATAGAATAACGAAATACTGATGGCTCATCTGTATTCCAGTTCCATTCTTTCATATGTTTTGGTGTGAGATCGTTTGACAGGCCTGAAATTATAGGCGGTCTGGTATCAATTGTCCACGAAAACGTTGTTGCTACTTTTGGATCTTGCCAATTGCCAAATGTTTCTTTACCAATAACTGAAATTGTGTGTTTACCCTCAGAAATGCTGTCATGTTCAATTGGAGAAGAAATCGAGATTTCCTGACTATATGGTTTATCATCCATTGAATATTTATAATGCGTTATATGATCTCCCTTGATGGATAATCGAATATTGTTTTGCCTTGAGAGTGATACAGGTTGATTATAAATAATTGCTTTTGGTTGAATCACGTATGGAGCTGGATCAAATATCCAAAAAGCAATACTTTTAGTAGGACCCCATCGGTTGTCATTATCTTTACATCTGAAAGATATTGTATGAATTCCTGGCTGAAGGGTTGAAACCATAATGTTTTTAACATTCAGGATTTCGTCACTAGACAATTCTTCTATCATTGTTTGAGTTCCATTACCTTCACCAGGATCATTGTCAAAAAAATATTCTACTGAAATCATACCGGGATATACAATTGTAAGAGGTAGAAAACAAGCAATAATACAACAAAAAATATAGAAGCATTTTATTCGAATGTGTTTCATTTCGAACCCCCCTTCTATTCCAGGCTCATTGTTCCTTGAGCAGAAATAGAACCATCTTGTGGAACGATTGTCGGGGTTATTGTCAAATCTTTAATAACAGGTAGTTTCGGTGGTATACTATGTTCATTTTCTGCGATATTGAATCTAAAATGAGAGGTTAATTTTGGGGAAGTTAATTTTCCATCATGATTTTCAACTCTAACATGTAAGTAATGTGTCCCTGGAGTTTGAGCAGGAATTACAAATTCATGCACTTTTATGGGTGACGATTCATCAGGAATAGTATCTGGTATATCATCAATAACACATCGTAATGGTGCATCAGGTATTTGACTTTCTACTTTTATAGTAACATTTTTTTTATCATACCATTCACCTTGATTTGGGTGCGTTGTTGACGATATTTGTGGAAGAACAGGTGTGATATTAAATCGAAAATGTGAAGTTAAATCTTCTGTGGCCATTACACCTTCTGAATTTTCAGAGCGAACGTGTAGATAATGTATTCCTGGTATCTGGTTTTTAATTGTTAATTTACTGTTGCTGGTTTCATCAGAAGATTTTTCAGGAATAGTATTTGGCTCATCATCAATGATATAATGTAGTTTCATTCCAGAAACCCACTGTCCAATAAAGAATGTTACATCAGGAGAAGTGTACCATTCGCTTTGGTTCGGGTGTGTTGAAGATGAAATTGGGTGTGGGAGTGACTTAATGTTGAATTTAAAATGGGTTACACATTCAATGGGGGCTAAAGCATCATCGCCTCCATCGTTTTGTGTTCTTATATGAAGGTAGTTAGTGCCTGGCTTCTGACCTTTAAGAATTAAATCAGTATGATACCAAGATGGTTCAAAATAGTTCGATGATTTATCTGGGATGCTATATGGGTCATTATCAACAACGTATCTGAATTGTATATCTGAAGGACCTCCTGTTAATATTTGAATTGAAACATTTGTTGACTCATACCAATCTTCAGAGTCTGGATGTGAAGATGATTCAACTATTGGCTTTGGATATGTTTTGTAAGGGATATGAAATGTTTCTTCAGGTATTAAATTCTCATTCGCACGAGCAATATGAAGATACCTGGTTTCTAAATTTGAATTTGCTTCTATACTAATTATATCATTTTTAGTATATTTGCTATTCTCAGGTGTTATAATTGTTTTTTGATTTTCATCTACAAGAAAATATAGACCATTTATATTTCCACTAAAATCAAATTCAACTGGGTTTGTAAAAATGTAACCATTTGGAATGGGATTTTTGGGGCAAGATATTATGCTGACTGTTACTCCAGGATAGTTTGTACTTGAATTCCTTATAAACCATACTTTGATTGATGTGTCTTCTATATGATAATATCTGTCAATTTTTGTTTCTTCTCGAGAAGAATAAACATTTACGACTTCTTTTAGTGAGCTATTAATTACCTTATAGTCCTGCCAACGATCAATTTCGCCTTCAATATGCAATAATAGAGATTCTGCATCAGGAATTGAAAGAGGTATATTAATTTCTTTATTACTTCCTGGTTTATAAAAACCATGAGTCGTATCTGCAAAAGTAGGATTAGCATTTAGGATTGATAAAGAACAATAAATTAACCCTAAAACTATACATGAAGCATGTTTGCTGTACGTTTTTTTGTTGTTTGACATTTTAAACATGTTTTCCTCCAATGTTTTTATTCGTTTTTTGTTGTCTGAACCATGATTCGTTTGATTACCATGATGACCATGATTAAATTTAGCCCCCATCATGGTCATCATGTAATCAGATGCATCATGGTTCTGACAATTACGTGCATTTGTCTGAACCATGATTCGTCTGATGACTATGATGACCATGATAAAACCGAGACCCCATCGTGGTAATCATATAATCAGATGCATCATGGTTCAGGCAATTACGTGCATTTGTCTGAACCATGATTCGTCTGATGACTATGATGACCATGATAAAACCGAGACTCCATCATGGTCATCATGTAGTCAGACGCATCATGGTTCAGACAATTACGTCCATTTGTCTGAACCATGATTCGTCTGATGACTATGATGACCATGATAAAACCGAGACTCCATCATGGTAATCATATAATCAGATGCATCATGGTTCTGACAATTACGTGCATTTGTCTGAACCATGATTCGTCTGATGACTATGATGAGCATGATTAAAACCGAGACCACATCATGGTAATCATATAATCAGATGCATCAT
>Ga0272440_1003788_pt1 | contig 11123 bp, 5 predicted proteins | sample SSMMMBAug17_FD_192440 | JGI IMG/M metagenome (GOLD analysis project Ga0272440, IMG submission 192440) | Marine sediment archaeal communities from Little Sippewissett salt marsh, Falmouth, MA, United States - SSM-MMB-Aug17 | ecosystem: Environmental > Aquatic > Marine > Wetlands > Sediment ... | reverse complement strand
GAACCTTATGTTCGCCCTCGAACGAATAACGCTTTCGTTCCTATGTACGATGGGCGAACATAAGGTTCGCCCCTACACGTTCTTGGCACATAAGTAAATGGGGAACTTATTTTTCGAGTTTTCCTAAGGAAATACAAAAAGATGCGATATAAATATTTTTTTCTCTTTTGTTTATTGATCTCCAGCCAGATCGAAGCCCGAAGCCTGGAATCCATATTAAAATCCGGACAACTCAATGCTGCATTTACACAAAAATCCTATGAAGGTATTCATCGAGATCTTGCGCAATCCTTTGCAGATCATCTGAATGTTAAGCTTGTACCTGTATTTGTTTCCTGGAAAGACATATTTTGCATTGCCGGACGATTTCCAGAAAATGTCACAACACATCCGACAGTAGCATATGATCCTGATATTTTTGAACGATGTGATATTATTTGTAACTCCATTACCATTTTGGATTGGCGAAAAAAATTAATGAATTTTGTCAGCGCATACAAGTTGACAGAATTGATGATTACACATGAAAACAAACGTATAAAACATTATCGACAGTTAAAAAATAAACGCATAACATTTCTGGAAAACACGACTTTTGAAAAATATTTACAAATCATTAATGAAAAAATTGATGGCGGCATTCTCTTTATCCCCACACATACAACAAAAGAGTGTTATGAAAATGTTTTGTCAGAAAAAGCCGATGGCCTGATCTTAGACTCTGATAATGCCCTGTTGTTTTTAAAAAAATACAAAGGATTTGAAATATCATTTCCTGTTGGGCCAGCCAAAAAATGTGGATGGGGGATAAAAAAAGCGCATATTGGACTTCAAAAAGAACTTCAGAACTTTTTTGATGGTCTTATTGGGACAAAAGAAATTAATGCATTTTTTTTAAAGTTCTTTGGTGTTAATTTTGAAACCTATGACAAAATTGTACAAACGCATAGTCAACAATTTCAAACAGACCTGGAATTTAAAAGAGACCTTGATGATATTGTGGCCTCAAAAGAATTAATTATTGGTGTCAGAGAAAGACCTTTTGTGTTTCTGGAGCATGGAAAGATACAATTCAATCATGCATTGGCGCTGGCTTTTGCTAAAGAGATTGGCGTAAAACCTGTTATCAAAAAAATTTCAACCTTTTCAGAATATTGGAAAAATAATCAGGGAAAAATTGAAAAAGACAAGTCGTATACTCCTGAAATGTTTAAGCATTTCGACATTGCCTGTGATGTCATCGAACCCATAAAATGGCGTGAATCAAAAGTGGATATTCTCACCTTTTTTCCCCTTGTACATACCATTATTGCACGTAAAAACATCCCCATTCAATACATAGATGATCTCCACGACTTCGAAGGAGTCACATCTAAAAGCAGCACATATGAAGAAATTTTACTGCATCATGAACTTCACAACTATCATTATGCAAAGGTTTCAGATTTTATCAATGAAATAAAATTGAATAAGGCAGACTATGCCATTGTTGAAAATGGATTTTTTTTCACATACAATCAGCCTGAATTAGAAGTGAAGATTGTTATTGGAAAGATTAGAGAACGTGGATGGGCCATAAAAAAGAATCTTCCGAGATTAAAACATAAACTTTATGAATTCTTTGAAAAAGCATCATCCAATGGACTGATGGATCGTTTACTTATCGAACAAACAGGGATGAACTTTGTGGAAATGAAAAGATTTACTCAAAGTTTTCATTGGAAATATCAGACAGGAACATTTTCTTTTATCAATTATAATAAAGATGATGGGCTGCCTCAAGAACCGGTTTTCTCCATATTTCAGGACTGTGATGGTTTGATGTGGTTTGGCACAGGGGGGGGTTTGGTTCGATATAATGGCAGAAACATGCAGATTATTGATGCGACTGATGGTTTATCCGGTAATGTAATCCATGCGATCAATCAGGATCAATCCAGGGCCATGTTTCTTGGCACTGATAATGGAGTGAGCATTATCAAAGAAAATCAAATCAAAAATATTGCCAATGGTGTTGATGTCAGAAAAATTATTATCGACAATCAAAATAATAAATGGCTGTTAAGTGAAGCGCTGTATGTGTATACCAAAAATAATCAAATGATGTGTATGAATGAGAAACACCCCATGCTTAATGATATTCTTAGGGATATAACACTTCAACAAAATCGTTCAGGTATTCTTTTAGCAACAACGCAGGGCGTTTATGCACTGAATCTTAAATTTCAACTCTCACAGGTCAATACCACACCATGTCATGCCCTGAGTCTTGGGGCCGATGGTTTTTTGTGGATGGCTTCAAAAGATAAAATTGTTGTGGATACCCATAAGGAAATAATAACTGCCAATTCACGCCTGGGTATCGATAATACGCAAATTAAAATAATTAAACAAATGAGAGATGGTTCTTTGTGCATGCTGTCTGATTCTAAAATTATTGAAATTATTTCCTTAAATCAGAATGCCATTATCTATGACACGCATGTGGGCATTCTACCTTCAACTTTGCGCAGTATTTTTCAAGATAATGAATTCAGCTATTGGATTGGCTTTATGGGAAATATTCAGAAATTAACCAATGTCAGTTTACGATTATTTTATCCAAATATTTTTAATGGGGAAATCAATCATATCTTTCAAGATCACAAAAAAAGAATGTGGATCAGCGGTTCTCATGGCGTCTATTGTTTCAAAGATCATGTTTTAGATATTACACCACGCTTAAAAGTTGTGGAAAGAAAATGTCATGTTGTTCCATATGGAAATGAAATTCTTATTGCAAACATTTCTGGTCTATACTTTTTAAATCAAGATCTGGAAGTGATACGTAAAAAAAGGTTTAGTCCGCCCATATTTCATTTAAAAGATGTGGTTGTTAGCGGAAAGAAGGAAATTTTTATTATCACAACACATGGTAACATCTTGTATTTAAAAGATTTCAAGAGTCACCTCAAATCATTAGACTTAAAAAAGATCCATACACTGCGATACGTTCAAAACCAGATTATTGGAGGGAATGCGGAAGGGCTTATTGCTTTTGAAGGTAATAAATTTAAGCAGATAGCACGTTTCAATGCGCATGTACGTTCTATTTATCCTGATGACAATCGTCTGTGGATAGGGACAGATAAAGGCTTGGGATTTTTAAAAAATAGTCAGTTGGTCATCCCAAAACATCTTGAAAGCCTGAATGTTTATGCGATTACCCGAAATCTAAATGATAAAAAGCTGTATTTAGGTACAGACAAAGGCTTTTCATATTTTAATCCAGATACCTTAGAAATAGAATTTTCTATGGATCAACGCGATGGCATGCCAGTCAATCGTGTTTCTTCAAATGCGCTGTTTGTGGATTCGGAGAACCTGTTATGGATTGGTACCTATCGTGGTATTTCCATTTTCGATATTACCAAAAGGCCTTTATTAAAATTTAAGCCTCAGTGCCATATTGAAAGCATTTTTGTTAATGGGAAAAATATCACCCCCGGATTTCAAATGGTATCCCCTGAAACGCCCATGTTTTTTTCATGGAATCAAAACAATCTCATGTTTAAATTGGCAGGCTTTTCATTTAAAGACGAACAATCAATGCGCTACGATTATTACATGAGAGGCGTGCGTATTCCTTATAAAATAGAAATTGATCATGGATCACCCATGGCGCATTTTCAAAATCTTTCACCCGGCAAGTACGATTTTAACTATCGGGCAAAAGGAAAAGATAACATTTGGAGTGCCTATCAATCTTTTTCCTTTGCAATCCAGACCCCCTTCTGGAAAACCCTTCCCTTTATCATTGGAATAATCTTGGTACTTTTGGGGTTAATAGGGGGGTGTATGATGGGTTACGCAAAAATTCGTTTAAAACAATCGCAAAAGCATGCTAAAATTCTTAAAAGAAAAGTCAGAGAACGAACAAAGAAGCTTGAACATATGAATCAAGAATTGTCAGAAATCAATGCCGCACAGAATAGATTTTTTACAATAATATCACAAGATTTGCGAAATCCATTCAGTGCAGTGATGGGACTTGCGGATCTGTTAAAAAGTTATTTTGATATGCTGGATGATAACGAAAAGAAAGGGTATATTGATGAGATTCATAACACAATAGATTTATTGAATAAAATTTTAGAAAATTTACATCAATTGTCCGGTATAAAAAATGATCGTTTAGGCACAGAACCTTCATTGTTTCAGTTATTGGATATTATTCAAGAGCAAATTCAGGTTTTTGAAAACGCTGCTCAGGCCAAGCAAGTTCGTATTAATAATCAGGTGGGTAAAGATGTCAAAATTTTTGCGGATGCGAATTTGTTAATGATATTAATAGAAAAGCTATTATCCAATGCAATCAAGTACAGTCATCCGGAAAGCAATGTTACCATTTCAGCAAATGAAAAAGAGGACATTACTGAACTTTTTGTTATGGATGAAGGTGTTGGTTTTTCTCAATCGCATTTGAACAAGGTGTTTAATATGGAGCATTATCATTATACACCAGGGACCGCCAATGAAAAGGGAACTGGCTTAGGACTGTTGATTTGTAAAGAAATTGTGAATAAAAATGATGGCAGAATAACAATTAAAAGCGAGGAAGGTAAAGGCACAAAAATTATTGTAAAACTGCCATCAAATCAGAATAATGATTAATCACTTCCTGTTAGCATACTTTTCTTTAAATATTTATCCGCAGGATAATCACATAACCAGATACCAAAAAGGGCTTTTTTAAATGCAAGACCTTTAATCGTTCCTTTTAATGTACCATTTTTTGATGCCTGAACCCCCTGTCCTGGATTATACACCAGATCATACACATCACCCACCTCAATTTTTTCCTGAAAAATAGAAAGCAACTGTTTAATTTCATTGGCTATAGGTGCTGTATTGCTTCCTGTTGCATTATCAAAACCTGCATTAACAGCATTGATCATTTTTTTGCTGGAAATCAGGCTTGATACAATATGCATTTTGATTGCCATTGGCTTATCTGCATTGATAATTTCGTTTTGATCAGAACTTTTTTGGGTGAGGTACAACGCGCCAACATAAATTTTCATAAAAAATTTGGTTCGATAGCCTGCACCATTCAAAATCAGCTTATTTTTTCCAGCTGAGAGCGTGTCAGGAATATTGACATCACCGAAAATTGCAGCGTAACCATGTGATACCATCAATAAAACTATTGATAGGCCAATCATAAATTGTTTCATAAAAAAAACCTCCTTATGGCGAACCTTCTGACATTGGTTCGCAAAATATTAATGATCAAGGGCGGAACATTGGGTGCGCCCTATCCTGTCAATTGCCGATAAATTACAGGTAATTTATCAGGCAATTCGCGAACATCCTGAATAAGGGTGTGCTTACCTTTACCATATAATGTATCCAGATCTTCAGATGCCTGAACATTTACTGTTATGCCATGAACATAAATATTTAATGCCCTGGTTTCACGAATTGCCATTCGTGTATCTGAAATGGCATAAGTGTTTTTATAATCCAGATCGTTGGGAAGGCCATCACTCAATATGATTAACAGGCGTACCTTTGATGGTGTTTGCAAAATCTGAGATGTTGCATGACGAACTGCTGCTCCCATTCGTGTACTTCGACAGGGCGATAATGCACTGATACGCCTTTTAATATCTGTTGAATGCGGTGCATCAAAGGATTTGACATTTATAAAATCAACACATTGTCTTCCCAGACCTGAAAAGGCTGCAATGGCAAATCGATCTCCTGATTGCTGAAGCGCTTCACAAAATAAAACAATGGCTTCTTTTTCAACTTGTAGTATGCGTTGATGAGAACCAGAAATTCTAAAGCCTGTTGATTTTGACAGATCAATCAACAAAAAAACAGATACATCGCGTTGTTGTTTGACATGTTTGATATACAACCGATCACAGGGTGTTTGTCTGATTTTGCGATCCACAGCATATTCTATCAAAGCCCGATAATCAAATTCATCACCTTCACACCATTGTCTCAAAAAAACCATCCCTTGTGGACGCAATAACTCGAAACTGCGTCGGATGCGTTTAAGAATTCCGCGATATCGCTTGAGGGTCAGTTCATAAAAATACAATCCTTTGGCAGCAGAATCTATAGATTTACAATATACACGTGTATGCGCGGGCAGATAGTCACAAAGATTACAATCCCACTCTTTATAAGTAAAATATGTATTTTTGCAGGGAGATGCAAATTCCGATGCTGCACGATCAGATTTTTCAAATAATTGACCGATTTGAGTGTCATCCATATCAAGTTGATTTCCAGTGCGTTGTTTATACATGCGACGAATATCCCGGATTGTAATAACCCCATTTTTTTCTTCCAGTCGTGTGCGAATATCAGATTGATATATCGGAATTTCCATTTTTTTCAATTTCTGTCGAATGATCTTTGCGCGTATATCAAAAGAATGCACATTCGTATAATACAATCCAATGCTGATTTTGCGGCCAAAGGGCGGATTTAATTTTTTATAGTCCATTTTGTTTTGTCTATACCATTGATATAATGAAGGAAAAGTCTTATAAACGAGCGCCGCAGCGTTTTCAACATCCATTGTATACGTTAATTCATCAACGATTGTTTGAATCAGCGATTCTAAGCCATCATAAGTGAAGCGACAGTATTTTTTGTTTAGATTCAATGCAATGCGCGCATATAAATAAAAAATGGGTGACGTATCGGTGTCAAGTTTCAGCATTCGCACAGCTTCTTTTTGAATCATGGGCATTGCATGACGAATCATTCCCGGGTAGTTTTTGGATAAACATAAGCGTATCCGCCCTTGTTCAATAACATTGAACAAATCCTTAGCCATTGTTGGGTGTTGAAACAATGAAAAGAAATACTGGGGATCCGGAGTGATTAAATCCTGGTTTTTTGCCAGGTCGGGTTTGCCAATATGCTCCAATACTTTTTCCAGATCAAAACGAAATGTGTGATACTCGCACAGGCCCGCTTCAAATCTGAGCAAACATTTATAAATCCTAACATTATCGCGTCTGCTGGAATAAATGCCCATTTCATCAGGTAAATAAATGGTTTTGCCATCTGTACATACCTGTATGGCTTTATTGTCATTCTCCAGATTTGATATTGGACGAATATTCAATGGCAGTCCAGTTCGCGCCTGGACATACTGAATCAAGGGCTGAATAATTTGTGAAAGGGCAACTACAGATTGCAGTTCACGATACGTATTCTGTGCCAATTCAGATTCGATTGTTAAAAACAAAGCACCATTTTCAGGATTGTTCTCATATCGGGTAATTACTTCCTGTATAAATTGTTCCAATGCCGATTCAGAAAGGATATTCAAACCATTTTGCATGCCTTTTGCGAAATGCGATACCCATTGGGGATAAACAGAAATTATTTTGGATAATTGATGCATTTGATACAATCGCCGGTCTTTATGCATTTCAGCACAGCACTCTGGAATTGTTTGTGAAAGTGTCTGGCTTTCCTGAAAGCGTAATGTCTGAGAAAAGGTTTGATGAAGTAGTTCGATATACCGGTCAGCACTGTCCTGATCGGGTTCATCCAAAAAATCACATAAAACATTGAACGGCGCGGTCAATGTATGCGGGCCAGTTTGACGCATATTTTCAATGGCTTGCAAGAATGTGATTTGCGTTTTTTTATGACAACGCAATAAAACACGATACAGGCTTTTGGCAATTGCCATTCCCTGAATGACCCCATATTGGCCATAAATCTTAACTTTTTGAATGTAAAATTGATAAGAATCAGGGGAATCCAAAAGTGCAAGGCCTCCTGAAGCCAGTATTTCTGATAAACGTCTGTCCAGCCGTCCAGCCCATTCTACATGGCGCGCAAAAGCCATCAATTCCTTATTTGAAAAATGATGGGGTAGATTCAGTCGATGCTTAAGTGAATCAACCAATTCAGGTGCATACCGGACAAAGGATTGAATGATTTGTTTCTGATGTTTCATGATACGTTAAAAAATATCTTCAATCAAATCATGAAGTGTTTCCTGTAATGAATCATCATCAGTAAGAGGTAAGCAAATGGCTGTTTTACAGGCATCTATTATGGGAATACCGCGTGTGATCAATTTTGCTGCATAAATTAACAGGCGCGTACTGGCACCCTCTGACAGGCCATGCTCACGAATGTTTCTTACCTTTGATGCCAACGCAACAAGTTGAGAAGCAACTTTGGAATCCACACCACCTTCATGGGACACAATTTTTGTTTCAAGATCCTGTGAAGGATAATTCAGGCTGATAGATACAAATCGTTGTCTGGTGCTCTGTTTCAGGTCTTTTATAACCGATTGATAGCCTGGATTGTATGATACCACTATGATAAAATTATCATGGGCTTTAAGAACTTCACCCTTTTTGTCAATATTTAACATGCGGCGGTCATCAGACAAAGGATGAATGACAACAGTGGTGTCTTTTCTGGCCTCAACAACTTCATCAAGATAACAAATCGCACCAATGCGAACAGCGGTTGTCAGCGGCCCATCCTGCCAGACAGTTTCATCTCCCTGGAGTAAGTACCGACCAATAAGATCTGATGCAAACAAATCTTCATGACAGGACACAGTTATCAATGGGCGTTCTAATCGGTACGCCATTGATTCGATAAAGCGGGTTTTTCCACATCCTGTAGGTCCTTTAAGCATTACAGGTAACCGAGCATCGTATGATGCCTTGAAAATATCAATTTCATTGCCGCTTGACAAATAATATGGCGCTTCATTTATCAAATGATCTTTATTTTTCATATAATAACCCCAAATAATTGAATGAACCAGTTTTAACTGCTCCATAATCTTAAATTTAAATCAATTTATTACATATTTTTCAATTATTCAAGGAATTAATCAGAAAAATTACAAGATTCTACAAGTACTTCAGAAAACGTATGATATTATTGATATGATGTGCAATCAATTTCAGGAATTTTTTCGTTTTTATTTTTATTATTATTATATAGGTTGATGAAAAAAAATAATACGTCAATAAGAACAATCTTGATATTTCTACCCAAATATGACAATACTCATCACAAAGAGCTGGCAGATACTGGACATTTTCTTGATCGTACAAAAAACAAGATCGTGTAGAGACGTAGCATGCTACGTCTCTACAGTACAATTACCTCAAAATGAACAATATCAGTAAAAGAGGACGCTATTTTCAGAGATTTACTGATTGAATAAAAAACACCCCCATAAAGGAATCCCAGAAATGAATATCTACTTAACAGAAAAAATTGGAAACCCTGATCTCTTTTCAGGAAGACAAAAAGAGCTGAGTTATTTTCTTCAATGGGTAGATCGCATTAACCAGGAGCTTTCCAAAAGCACCGCCATTTTATCCCGCAGAAAAACTGGCAAAACAGCACTTCTTCAACGAATATACAATCTTGTATTTGAGAAAAATCAAGGCGTGGTTCCATTTTTTTTTGAAATTGAAGAAGGAAAAAAATGGGCAGTGGATTTTTGCCGAATTTTTTTCATGACGTTTATTTATCAATATATTGCTTTTAAAACCCGGAAAACTGAATACTTGTATTTTTTCAATAGACAAAAATACATAAAAGCCATTGATATCGCTCGCAAAGAATCCCTTGAATATCTTATACCTTTGATTGAAAGTGTTTATGACTGTGAACAAAGTGAAAGCGTTGATACAATGTGGACAACTGTCAGAAATGCGCCTTTTACAGTGGCTCAATTGGCCCAAGAGAAAATTGTTCAAATTATAGATGAATTTCAATATTTAAACAGTGAAATTTATCGAGATAGAGAAACCAAAAACCTGATCAATGATTTTGCCGCAGGCTATATGGTTACAGCCGAGTATAAAAACGCTCCTTTGTTAATATCTGGCTCCTGGGTGGGTTGGTTGATGAAAGATCTGATAACAATGCTTCCCGGGCGCTTCCAAACCCTATCACTGGATCCATTGCCCTTAGATGAAGCCATTGAAATGATTCGTAAATATGCCAATTTCTATCAAATTCCCATTACTGATGATGTGATGTATTTAATGGCGTCTTTATGTGAGGGCAATCCTTTTTATATCAGTTCCATCATGCAAGGCACATACCTCAAAAAAGACCTGACTACCAGGCAAGGTTTCCTGGCCATACTGGAATTTGAAACCCTCAACCCCAATGGCACGATCAAAAAAACATGGCTGGACTATTTTCATGCTGCCATTTCAAAAATAAATGATCAACATGCCAGACATATTGTATTGTATTTATGCAAACACAGACATCGTTTTGTTTCCAAAAAAGAAATAAAAACCCAACTTCAGCTTGAAATGACTGATGATCAATTGGATCAAAAATTAAATGCCCTTTACATGGCAGATATGATCAATCGGGGCGGATTGAATTACCAATTTCAGGCAGTCAACGATAATATTTTTGATAAAGTCTTTATGGGGGAATATGGCAATGATGTGGATGATTTTGATACAAAAGAAATCACCCGGACCTATCAACGTATGATTGATGACATCCAGAAAAAATATCGTCAACTTTTAGGAAAATACAATCAAAAAATGGGCTTGTATACAGAATATGTTTTGATTGATCAATTGATGTATTCTGCCCATAAAAACAGTGATCATTTCAAAGCCTTGACACATAACCTGCCCCAAAATTTTGAATTTGAAAAATACGAACGTGTCTGGTCTTATAAAGCAAGCCCTGTATTACGAAATGATTTTCAAGTGGATATATTTGCAAAAGCAAAAGAAGGCACATATAGTATCATTGGCGAGGTCAAACGTCGAAGCACACAAAAGTTCAGTCTGAAAGAAGCCAGGCTGTTTTTTGAAAAAATTGAGACACTCATTCAAATGGAAGGGCTTGATAAAACATGGGTTCAGGCTTTTGTGTATTCTGTCAATGGTTTTTTCAAAAATGCCTTAACTTTTATGAAAAAAAATGGGATTGCATGGAGTGATGATAGCAACTGGTTAGGAAAACTCGAAAAATAAGTTCCCCATTTACTTATGTGCCAGCCCGATGTAGGGGCGAACCTTATGTTCGCCCTCGAACTAATAACGCTTTCGTTCCTATGTACGATGGGCGAACATAAGGTT
>Ga0272440_1003787_pt1 | contig 11127 bp, 11 predicted proteins | sample SSMMMBAug17_FD_192440 | JGI IMG/M metagenome (GOLD analysis project Ga0272440, IMG submission 192440) | Marine sediment archaeal communities from Little Sippewissett salt marsh, Falmouth, MA, United States - SSM-MMB-Aug17 | ecosystem: Environmental > Aquatic > Marine > Wetlands > Sediment ... | reverse complement strand
CAGACTACCGAAGCACATGCAGGAAGGGGCCAAGCTCTACGTCGAGCACGGCAAGCTCAGTGGCAGCTTCCTGACGGCGATCCTTGAGAACGACTTTGTGTCGGCCGCCTGCAATGCGGATCACATCAACCTGATGTTCCTGCACAACTGGGCGAGTTGGTTGCTGAACGACGCACCGATGACCTGCTGGGGATCACGCGAGGCTGTGACTGCGTGGTGCGACGCAGGAGGCCTCGAGGGGATGAAGGAGTAGTTGGATACCAGATCCGCGAAAAGATTGCACCACGGGCCAGGATTCGGCGCTCGTGGGCAATCAGCGCGGACCACTGCTCGAAAGATAGCGAGGGAAATTGAGTCTACTTGACCAACTGGTGGTAGAGTTCGTAGGATAGCAACCAACATAGGCCGGGAGTGCGTTCTTTCCCTCCGCACCGAAGGCCCTCGACCTTGCCCTCAGAGACCCTGAGGCTGCGAGCACGAGAAGCTGTGAGATCTCCCGGTCTCCGCTTCCCGTGCTCTTTTTTTTGTGGTGGTGCCATGGCAGATACGGCAATCGAAGAGGCCACAGAGACGCAAGCAGCTCCGAAGGAACCGCGCTACTACCTGGATCGGCTGAACGAGCTGGAGTCAGAGCGCTCGAGCTGGGAAGCCGAGTGGAAGCAAATCAACAAATACGTGTTCCCGCGACGCTCGATCTTCAGTGAGAAGAAGGGCCAGGCCCAGCGCGTGGGACAGGACATCTACGACGGGACCGCGATCATGGCCAACAACATGTTCGCCAACGGTCTCATGGGATACTTCATCAGCCAGGCCCACCCGTGGTTCAAGAACCAGCTCCCGTGGGAAGAGGCCAACGAGCTGCCGGACGTGCGCGAGTGGCTCGACACTGTCGAGAAGACGATCTACGACGACTTCCACAACAGCAATTTCTACGAGGAAGCGGTCGAGATCCTGAAGGACGCCGGCGCACTGGGCACGGCGTGTCTGTTCATGGAAGAGGACGAGAAGAACAACCGCCCGATCTTCCTCGCGATCCACCCGAAAGAGTTCTACATCGACACCGACAAGTACGGCCGCGTGGACACTGTCTACCGATCGTTCTACGCGAGCGTGAAGCAGCTCGTGGACAGGTTCGGCTACGAGAACTGCAGCGGCCAGGTCCAGGGCCTGTACAACTCGAACCAGCTCACCGAGCGGGTCGAGGTGCTGCACTGCGTGGAGCCGCGGGAAGAGCGCGACTCGACCATGCGCAACAAGCGGAACAAGCGATTCGCGTCGGTCTACCTCGAGCAGGAGACTGAGGTGCAGCTCGACGAGGGCGGCTACGACGTGTTCCCGTACTTCGTCCTGCGACTGTCCACCAACTCCGACGAGAAGTACGGCCGAGGCCCAGGATCTGACGCGCTCGTGGACGTGCTACGGCTCAACAGGATGTCGAAGGATCTGCTGAAGCAGTCGAACAAGCTCGCCGATCCTCCAGTCAACGTGCCGGAGGAGATGCGCAATCGCACCGACTTCCGCCCCGGTGGCGAGAACTACATCAGCCGGCCCGACATGGTGGTCTCACCGATCGAGCAGTCTCCCCAGTTTGCACTTGCCCTCGACCGCGAGCAGTGGCTCCGAGAACGCATAGAAGAGCACTTCATGGTGGACCTGTTCATGATGATGCAGCGCATCGGCGCTACGAACATGACGGCGACCGAGGTGATGGAAAGACAAGCGGAGAAGGCCGCGGTCCTGGGCACTCTCATCGGGCGGATCGCGTCCGACTTCCTCGATCCGCTGATCAACGCAATGTTCGTGTTCGGTCTGCGCTCGCAGCGGATTCCGGCGCCGCCCAACACGCTCGCTGTCTGGATGCAGCGCACCGGCCGGCGGACGGCCAGTCTCGGCATTGACTACATCGGGCCGCTCGCCCAGGCGCAGAAGAAGTTCCACGCCACCCGCGGCATCAAGCAGGCGATGTCAGCGGTGTTCCCGATCGCCCAGATCCGCCCCGAGGTCATGGACAACTTCAACTGGGACGAGATCTCGAGGGAGCTGACCGAGGCGGAGGGCCTGCCGGCGAGGCTGTTCGTTGACGAGCGCGTGGTCATGCAGATCCGCGAGCAGAAGATGCGAGCCCAGCAGGAAGCGATGCAGCAGCAGCAGCAGATGCAGGGCGCTGAGGCGTACCAGAAGATGAAGGACGCGCCCGGTGAGGGCAGTCCGATGCAGGGCATCAACGAGATGCTGCGAGGCGCAATGGGAGGTGGACAAGGTGCTGTTCCGGCGCAGTGATCCAAACGCGAAAGAGGTGTTTGAGATCGGGGAGGACTTCCGGCGGATGTTCTCTACCCCAGAGGGCTCGCGTGCGTTCGCGTACCTGGCGCTCATGTGGGGTCACTTTGGTGGCAGGATGGAAGGAATGCGCCCTGAGTTTCACGACGCGTTCAATTGGATTCTCGACGTGATGGGGTTGAACCACATCGACAACGTGCAGGAGCTGGCAAATGCGCTCCGCGGCGTATATCCGGTGATACCCAGGCGCGAGACGCTCGCTCCCGAGGGGCTGATCCTCGAGGACGAGTCTGACGAAATAGGCAACTGGCGCCGTACAGGCGCTTGAGGCAAAGGAGCTATAGATGGCATTGAGGCAGCTTGACCCTCTGTATTCCCCAGAAGGCGATGAGCCGGCTGGTGGCGCAGGACAGGGTGGCGACAGCGAACCGCAAGGCGACGGTGGTGCGGAAGACTCGTCGAGTTCGAACGCGCCCTCGTACCCCAGTTTTCACAACCAGTTCCCAGAACGCCTGCGTGGACACGAAGCGTTCGGTCAGAAATCTCTCGGAGAGATCGCCGAACAGTTCGTGGAGCTTGCAGGACGACAGGACCGGGTGGTGGAGATCCCGGGTGAAGACGCATCCCCTGAGAAGCGGCAGGAGTTCTACCGCAAGCTCGGCGTGCCGGAGAAGCCGGCAGAGTACGAGCTGAAGAAGCCTGAAGACTGGCCGAAGACCTACACCTGGGACCAGAAGGACGCTCAATCGTTCGCGGAAGCGGCGTACAAGAGCAACCTCACCAAGGAGCAGGCCGAGACGTTCTACAAAGCGATGCTCGACAGGAGCAGAACGGTGCGGGACGGATCGTACATGAAGAGCCAGACCGAGAAGGAAGAGTGGAACAATGCGCTGCAGCGGAAGTTCGGCGACAACGCGCCGGCGAAGCTGGAGCTGGCAGACAGGGCGATGGAGATGATCGGGTCACCGGCATTGAAGCAGAAGCTCGAGCAGGTCGGGCTGACGCGCTACCCGCCACTGGTGGACGCGTTCCTGAAGGCGTGGAATGAGATCGGCGAGGACAAGATCTTCGCGGGTGTCACTGACCGCAGCGGGACCAACTACCAGGAGCAGGTGAGCCGGAGGTATCCGAACACCAAGTTCTGATGAGTTTGGAGGCCGCATATGGCTAACAACAGTATGATGCTGCTGCACACCCTTGGAGAGGTTCGACAGCGGCTCGATCCAGACGGCATGATCGCCGATATCGCTGAGGCGATTGACGAGGTCAACAACATGCCGTCGGACTTCATGTGGATGGAGGCGAACGACAAGACTTCGCACCTCTACACCAAGCGGGTGGCGTATCCCACGCCATCGATTCGCAGGCTCAACGCCGGCGTGACGCCGTCGAAGAGTACGACCGGGCAGGATCGCGAGGCGATCATGATGCTCGAGGACTGGAGCGAGGTTGATGTCAAGCTCGCCGGCCTCAGCGGCAACCCGGCTGGCTACCGCTACACCGAGGACATTGCGTTCGCGGAAGGCTTCAGCCAGGGCATCCCCGGCTACATGATCTACGGATCTGGCGCCGACGAGGAAGTTCTCGGTCTCGCGAATCGGCTCAACGCTCTCTCCCACCGCAGCGTCTACGGCGCCGGCGGCACGGGCGGCAGCCTGAGTTCGATCTACATCGTCGATCACGGCGTGGATGTCTTCGGCATCTACCCCACCGGCTGCCCCGCGGGGCTGAGCTACGAGGACCTGGGCGAAGAGACGATCCAGCCCGCACTCGGAACTCGACTGCGCGTGTACCAGTCGCTGTTCGGCTGGGACTTCGGTCTCGTGGTCCGCGACGATCGCAAGATCGCCCGTATCGCGAACATCAACGTCGCCGACCCGACCAGCGGAACGCCGGCCGCGATCGACAACCAGGTGATCTACGCGCTGAACCGAATGCCGCGTGGCACCCGTGGAACTGGAGTCACCATGTACTGCAACAGTGACGTGATGACGATCTTCGACATCCTCGCGAAGGACAAGACGAACGGCAACTACGGATGGGATCTGAAGTTTGGTCAGCCCGTCATGATGTTCCGGAACTCGATTCCGATTCGCCAGGTCGACCAGATTCTGAGCACGGAAGCTCAGGTCAGCTAAGGAGGGCACAGATGAAGGGTTTTGTTGACGCAAATCTGATCCTCTCCGACTCGCAGGCTGTCCTCGGCGTCGATCTCCCCTCGACCAATGCAGTGGGCCTCCCTGAGGCACTGCTCGGCGAGGGGCATCCGCTCTACCTCCACATTGCTGTGGACGTGGCGTTCGCCGGCGGCACCAACATCAACTTCGAACTGCAGGACGCTGCCGACAACGGCAGTGGCGCTCCTGGCACGTTCGCTGCGATGGGCATTGAGAAGACGGTTCTGACCGCCGCTCTCACTGCGAACACGGAGATCTGGCGCGTGGCGCTCCCAAGCGACACCCGTCAGTGGGTACGCGTCCTGTACGACGTGACTGGCACGATGACTGCCGGCACGATCGATGCATGGATCAGCGACCACTAAGTTGAATCTCGCAGGGGCTTCGGCCCCTGCGTGTCGTTCCAACCAACAGGTAAACCATGAGCGATGAAAAGAAAGCAGACGACAAGAAGCCGGCGCCGAAGCCCAAAGCGAAAGAGCGGGTATTCAAAGCGAAAGTGAAGGTGTTCGTGAACGGCCGCCTTCTCCAGGAAGGAGAGGTGTACCAGGGATCGCAGCCGATTCCCGAGGGGTCGCTCGAGCACTTCGAGGAAATCAACGCGTGAGCACCGCGAGGATGGAGAGACGGAAGGCGTACTACTACAAGTGCGTCGAGAACTGCTTTTACCAGGGCCGACTGTGGCGCCGCGGAGAGCACGTTTACAAGTTCAACTCCATGCTCAGCGGGCCGATGTCGGACAACTTCGAGCTGGTCGATGAGAAGTACGAGCCGATGGTTCCGACAGACGAGCTTGCGTATGACGTGGTGGGCGACGAGAAGCGATTCCGACCCAGCGCGTGGGAGTAACCATGACGACACTCGAGCTTGCCAACCGTGCGCTCCGCATTCTCGGAGAACCGAAGCTGTCCTCGTTCGCTGACAATGGGTCAGTGTCCGCCGTGATCAACGACCTCTTCGAGCAGACGTTCAATCTGATGCTCAAGGAGGAGGACTGGTACTGGGCGCGGAAGCGAGCCGAGCTGGTCGAGGACACGCTGCTGACCCACTACTCAGAGTGGGAGTACGTGTTCGATCTGCCCACCGATCTGCTGCAGATCCGCAGCGTGACCAACCAGATCAAAGAGGAGATCCCGTATGAAGTAGAGCAGGGACATTTGTTCACCAACTTCCCGGCGTTCACCGACGCGGACGGGAACAACTACCCGCGGATGCTGTACACCGCGAAGGTGCTGGACTCCGGCTCGGTGGAGCCTGACCTACTGTCTGGTTACGCAGACACCATGACACCGGAGTTCGAGAAAGCGTTCGCCGCCCGGCTCGCGCTCGAGGCGTGCATGACCGTGACCAAGGATCAGCAGATGCTGCAGACGGTGCGCGGCGAGTACTTCCTCTCGCTACAGCGGGCCGCCCAGCTCAACGCGATTGCGCAGCCAGGGTTCGGAGCCCGCGAGTACGACGACTGGTCGGACCCGGTCGAGGGGGGCGGATGGCGCTCGAACGTAGGCTGGTAACCGACTTCTCGCTCGGGCAGATGTCCGACAGGTACGCAGGACGCATAGACGCTCAACTGCGCACCAGAGGAGCAGAGGAGATCACCGGGTTCGTGCTCGGCAAGGACGGCGGGCTGCGCCGGCGGCCGGGCTCGATCTTTGTGCGTGATGACCTGGGGATCGCGCCGGCGGCCGACCGGCTCTACAACACGAGCGGAATCCCTGCGTTCACTGTCTACCGTGACGGCGTGGCGCGGTGGCTCGCGTACATCGACAACATAGGCCCATCGTTTGAGGCCCGGCAGCTCAACGGCGTCGGCACCAAATCGATTGGCGACGGTGCCCTCGAGCCCGGCAAGCGGCTCTCGCACGCGGCTCCGTTCCGAGATCCTGGAACCACGTACGACTATCTGTTCTGCTGGACAGACGGCGATGCGTTCTACGTGGACCTCGACAACAACACGGTCGCACGATCGACCGACGTGGATCTGGCGACCTACTACCAGAACCGGCTGATCGGCATCCTGCGATCGACCGGCGTGATCAACATGAGCGAGGTGCTCGACCCGCTGGACTTCACAAACGACGAGGAGACGAATGCTCCGCTGACGGCCACGCCAGACTTTGCCGGCGTGGAGACCCCGAAGTGGATCAAGGGCCGCCAGTCGCTGTACGTCGGCACGGACGCCGCGGAGTACGAGATCTTCAGCGCAGAGCCCTACTTCACTGAGGAGCTGGGCGGACTGATCATCAGGCGTATCACCGACATCGGAGCCGAGCAGGCAGAGTACTTCGGGCCGTCGATGGTGATGCGATCGCTCTCCGATATCATCCTGATTCAGTACACCGGGCAGAGCTTCGACTACCAGACGCGCTCGATCACAGAGCAGATCGACAACTCGAGGCTGATCTGGATTGCGACCGCGGAGTACGGCACGCACCGCTACTGCTACGCGCTGGACGTGGACGGGAAGCTGTTCGCGTATCTCCAGGCGCCGGGCCCGCAGATCGCCGGCTGGGTAGTGCTCGCGGAGAACGTCGGGTGGATGTCGGTCTACTCGAAGGATCTCTACGTCGGCATCGAGCGCGGAGGCGCGTACTCTGTCGAGGTGTTCCCGATCGCGGAGTTCGATCACCCGTACGAGAGGACCGAGAAGCAGCACGCTGCGTTCCTGGCGAACGACGCGCACGGGGAGCGCAGTGGATACATCACGCTCGGCGCCGCCTCGTTCACTGGCGACACGCTGCCGGCATCGACCACGATGGATCTCTACAAGATCGATCTCGCGAACAGGCACTCAACCTACGTCGGCCAGGTTGACACCACCGCCGGCGGGCTGCTCGACATCACGCTCGCGAATCTCAAGACGCTCGTCGGGTGGACCACAGGCGAGATGGAACTCTACGTCCACGAGGCTGGTCTGTATCCGGCCGGCACCATCAAGACGCTGCCGCTCGGTGGCCTGATCGGTGCGAAGGCGAGAATCGCTCGAGTCATCCTCCAGGTGAAAGATTCATCGGGAGCACGCGTGCGCGTGAACGACGGAACCTGGGAGGAGAAGGTCACTGCGGCCCCAGAGTCGGGACCGTGGGAGTTCAGGGTTGAGCACCGCTACGACGAGGAGCCGCGGATTGAGATCCAGACCATCGGCTATCGTCCGCTCAGCGTGTATCAGGTGCACGTTGAGATCGACGTGGGAGGTGTTTGATGATCGGATTGATACTGTTCGGGGCTGCACTGACTCTCTCCGCGATGGCAATCGCGCAGAAGGACTACGAGGACGCCGAATCCGCAGCCGCAGACGAGGTCGCACGCAAGACTGATCAGGCAGAAGCGGCGGCGGAACACGCCAGAGCGATCGCGGAGGCACAGCTCGAGGCGCAGATCGGGCAGCTCGGCGACGACTTCGAAACCTATGACGCGTGGTACAACGCCCAGGTTGCGGAGTACGACGCCGCGGCCGCCGCCGGCAGCTACACGGGATCGTTCGAAGACTACCTGCGTGAGGAGCAGTCAACCGAGCTTGGTGAATACGGCCGCGAGCGAGCACAGCTCGAGTCCGCGATTCAGATCGCAGAGCGTCAGCTCGCCAACGCACGAGAGAACGTCAACGCACAGTACGAGTTCGCAGAGCGCGAGTACGACGCTGGCGTCACAGCTTCCAACCGGACGAGCCGAAGCGAGCTTGCCGCGGCTGCCGCGATGGGTGTCCGAGCAGGGGCGCCTCTCACGACGGCTGCCGAGAACCAGCGCGTGCGGATGGAGTCACTCGATCTGTACCTGGACCGAGCGACACAGTCTCGCGATTACAATCTCGAAGAGCTGGGGATCAGGGAAACAGAGATGGCCAACTCCGCCACCATTGCGTTCGGCGGACTGGACGCAGCGCTTTCCGGCGCCCGTACCTCATATGACCTCGAGGTAGCGGGGGTTGATCTCGACCTCCAGCAGTACATAGACGATCTCAACGCTGGCTACGAGACGAGCTTCAATGATGACGTTCGGCGGCGGCACATTCTGAGTTCTGGCATAGACGCGGCTCAGTTTGCGACAAGCGTGTTCACCACTGGGGCGAACGTCGGAGCGTGGAACTTTAATGCTGACGGCACGTTCTGGAATGCGCTCAATATTGGCGGTGACCCGATTACGATGAGCGGCGCGCCGGTCCCGGCGTTTTAGGAGGAGATGGTGGCACAGATCACGCGAATGGACCTCCTGCGTCAGGCTTCCAGTCTGGCGAACCAGGGGCTGCAGATATGGGGGCTCACGCAGGAACAGCGCCGCAGCTCCGAGTTTCAGGGGGCGCTGACCCGCGCACGCGAAGGGTTTACCACGCTGTTCACGCAGCTCGAGGGCGAGCCCGACTTCAACCAGCACGAGCAGATGTTCATTGAAGGATCGAACGCGATCCTCGAGAACATCTCGCAGGACTTCCTTTCCGACCCGTACGTCAAGCAGCAGTTCGACCTCCAGTGGATGGGGGTCGAGGAGAACGCTCGACAGGCGGCGATGGAGTACAGCAAGGCGAGGGAGCAGGCGTACCGAATCAACCAAGGCTTCAAGGACTTGGAGTCCACGCTCGCGATCACCGACTTCACGCAGTCACGCGTGCAGATGGAGGCGATCGTCAACGGTCTCTACGAAGCGGGGATGTTCGGCACCCAGGCGGAAGACGCTCGCGACGAGATGATGGCCTCATGGTTCCGCGGCGCGGGAGCACAGCTTGAGCAGCGGATCGAGGCCGGCGTCAACGCAAGCGACAAGGAAGCGATCTCTGCGACGATCAACAGCGCACTGCGGGCCGGCGTGATTGTTGACCCCAAGACGGCCGCCGATCGTGAAGCGGCTGCCCACTACCAGGTGGACTACAACGCCGCGGAGAACTTTGTCCGAGGCGCAATCTTCAGACAGATCTCTGAGACGGAGTGGCAGGCGACAGCTCCCCAGACTGACACCCAGCGAGCGCTGTTCGAGGCAGAGGAGCGCCGCACGCCGGAGCAGCTCATTGCGGAGCGGGCGGAGCAGGTGCGTCGCATGGCGGCGACTGGACAGGGCCCGTTCGGAACGCTGAAACCAGAGGACATGCAGACATTCGTCGAGATGGCAGACGACATCGAGGACGAGGCGATCGCGAATGTAGCGCACCAACGGAAGGAGAACACCCGGCAAGTGCGCGAGATCCTGGGGGAGATGGACTCCCGCGGCCTGACCGACACGGTGACTGGTCTCGACCAGATGATCGCTACGCTGCGCGAGTACGAGTACAGGATCGAGCGGCCTGAGTACATCACCGAGATGAACTATCTCAGGGGACTCAGGGGCGCCCTGATCGCCGAGGCCAACGGAGCCAGAGCGAGGGTTGATGAGGAAGTGAAAGAAACGTTCATCGGCGCGATCGTTGCCAAGGCGGCGACGGGACTTGCCGATAGACAGGATCTGATCGGTGCGCTGGTGCAGGGACTGCCTGGTCAGACCGGAGAGTTTGCAGGACTACTCACCACGGCCGAGTTCCGCACGATCAGCAACTACATCGACGCGTGGGTAGACGACACCGCGCTCGCCGGTGCGTACTCGACTGTCGCGGCCCTGGCCGACAAGGCTGGGCTGCCGGATGCGTTCCAGGAGCAGATCGTCGGACGCATCATGGACCAGATCCAGTCTGGGCTTGGCCGGCGCTACTTCAACATCGACGAGAACGGCGTGATTACGCGCAAGGAGAACTTCGACGAGGCCGGCTTCCAGCAGGAAGTGCAGAACATTTTTGACTCGATGACGCAGGAGTACCGCCGGCGTGCGGGCTCGAACTTCATCCCCGGCGAGGACGTAGATATCGAGGAGATCGGAACCAATGAGGAGCGTGCGCTTGGGTTCCTGTGGCGAACGTGGGACTCGTCCGAGAAGGCGCTGCGTGAGATCGTCAATGGCAAGGGCGCTGGATGGGAAGACTTCAGCGACGATGACGTGGAAGAGATACAGAATATCAGTCGGGCGTATGTCAGCACGTTCGCCAACGAGCTGCGCCTCACGCCGGAGATGCAGGGCAATGTGGCGTCGTCAATGCCAATGGCTGGCGCTCCCTTCATGGTGGTCCGCACGCCTGATCGCCGCCAGCAGACAATCGCGATCGGCGTGAACGAGGCCACCAAAAACGAGCAGCTCTATCTCTGGATCGCCGCGCCAGGCAACATCAATGACGGCAGGTGGGAGCCGATCACTGTCTCACGAGTGCGCGACGACGGGTACATCCACATATCGGGCTACAACACCAGCACGCATCGATACGAGGACGTGAGATAAATGGCAGACCAGATCCAGTTCACCGGGTTTGCGGACGACGAAGAAGAGCAGCTCCCGACTGGTATACGCGAGGCCTCGAAGACGCAGCCCCAGGGCATTGACCCGCTCGCGCACCTGCGAACGCAAGACCCCCTTGCGCCGCCGCCGCAGTCGGCTATTCCAGACGGCCTTGTTGCCGATCCGCTGGTCAGCCGGCCAGATGTTCGAGCGACCGTCCAGGAGCTGATCGCCAACTCAGGCAACCCCGAGGGCGAGACAACCAAGCTGGCCGTCGTGGACATGCTCTACCAGACTTCCGACATGGAGTGGGCGGACATCTACGCCGACTACGACAACATCATTGCGTCGATGAGCGGAGGACAGGAGGTCACGCCCCAGC